>Ga0137404_10000101_pt1 | contig 49792 bp, 37 predicted proteins | sample CZOMad2_1_16fung_FD_108285 | JGI IMG/M metagenome (GOLD analysis project Ga0137404, IMG submission 108285) | Vadose zone soil fungal communities from Angelo Coast Range Reserve, California, USA - CZOMad2_1_16fungal (Illumina Assembly) | ecosystem: Environmental > Terrestrial > Soil > Vadose... | reverse complement strand
TCCGCCTGGGCGACCTCGCCTGCAGACGCCATTTGCACCCACTCCCGCGCCTTCCGATACGCCCGCATGAACCGTGTCGCCTCCGGCCTCTGCAACCACTCCCGTGTTGCTGTCAGGCTGCTGAACGCCACGGGTCCGATGACCTCGCCCACGGAGGCCACAATGTACGCTACCTGCTCGTGTTCGAGTTGCTGCGGATACGGCCCTTGCTCGTGGAAATAATCGCCCTGGCCCTGGCGCCAGGCCGCCATCATCGACTCTGAGCCGCCAGCATTTACCGCTTGAACCTGTTTCAGGTCGACACCTCGCTTGTGCATCGCATACGCCAGCATTGCCTGCGGCTGCCCTCCATGCACGAACATAAATCCGCCGGACAGCAGTTTGTCCCACGAGAATGCCGAATCGGGACGGCGAGCGGCGATCAGGAACCCGTCGCGCGCATTGATCTGAGCGAAGTGCACTGTCGGGGGTTGTTGACCTTGCTCCAGAGCCCCCCAGCTTGCCGAGACCGCCGACTGTGCCACATCGATCTCGCCTGCGGTCAGCAGCTGCGCCACCGTCTTCCCTGGTGGCAGGGGCATATACACCGGCTCAAACCCCTCCTCCTGAAGAAACCCACCCGCGATGGCGCCGATGAGCGGGCTGTAGAATGCCGAATGCCGTGAAGCCATCACACGCAGAACAGTCATAACCATGTCTCCTCGTATAGGTCCTCCTCAGTGGCTCGCTCGGCAGCCAGGAGGGGTCAACGGTGGATCGCGTTCTCTCAGGTACTTGTTCTCTGTGGGATAATGGGCGATACTGGGTGCATGATACACATCCCATTGCTTATGGACAACGCCAATTACTTTGGGACCGTTCGCGTCCTGCCTCCCACAGCCCATGGTTCCCCTGCTCTGCAGGGTGGGGAAGGAACGGCGTGACCAGGAGGGCATCCCCCGGCACTAGCGCGGCCAGGAAAGGAGCATCGATGATTGAGAAACGACCGTTTGGACGCACCGGATACATGAGCACGGTGACGCTCTTTGGAGCGGCGGCGCTCAGCCGCGCCACACAGGCCGAGGCAGATCGTGTGCTGGACATCCTCCTCGAGTACGGCGTCAATCATATCGACGTCGCGGCGCGCTATGGGGAAGCTGAATTGCGCATCGCCCCCTGGATGGCTCGTCACCGCCAAGATTTCTTCCTCGCCACTAAGACCGGGAAGCGACTCTACCAGGACGCCCGTGAAGAGATCCATCGGTCGCTCGACCGCCTGCGTGTCGATGCGGTTGACCTGATTCAGCTGCACGCACTGTTCCACCCAGACGACTGGGACCTGGCAATGGGGCCAGGAGGGGCGTTGGAAGCGGCGATCGAAGCGCGGGAGCAGGGCCTCGTGCGCTTCATCGGGGTCACCGGACATGGCTGGACCATTGCCGCTATGCATAAGCGCAGCCTGGAGCGGTTTGACTTTGATTCTATTCTGCTACCCTATAATTACGTCATGCACCAGAACGAGCGTTATCGTGAGGATTTCGATGCGGTGGTGGGGCTCTGTGAAGAGCGGCAGGTCGCCGTCCAGACCATCAAGGCGATTGCACGAGGGCCATGGGCCACGACCGACAAAATGCGGAACACCTGGTATCAGCCTCTGGAAGAGCAGGCAGATATCGACCGGGCGGTGCACTGGGTCATCGGCCGGCCGGGCATTTTTCTCAACACCGCCGGGGATATCCAGTTACTTCCGAAAATCCTGGACGCTGCCAGCCGGTATGAGAAACGGCCGCATGACGACGCCATGGCGGCCATGCTTGAAAAGCAGTACATGACAACGCTCTTCGGTCTTGGTCCCCAAGCCATTCGATAATGTGCAGCCAGAGAGCGCGCCGTAGCACCTCGACACCCAGACCGGGACGGTGACGCGGCCTATACTCCCTCTCTCACAAGGAGAAGGCCGAGGTGGGGGAAACGACACCGCTTAATGATGCCCTGCCGCCCTCACCCTCACCCTCTCCCTCCGAGAGAGGGTGAGGGAACACCGGTGCTCATCCTGGCGCCTATGCCTTCACGGAGGGCGGGCGGGGATGAAATGGTGGCATGCGTTACGTAGGCCGTATATGACGACAAAAGGAGAAGCTCATGGCCAACACCAAAGTCTTGCTGACAGGTGCCGCAGGGTATATTGCCAGCCAGCTGTTGCCAACCTTTCGTGAGCGGTACAATCTGGTCTTGGTCGATGTCACACAGAAGAATCGCCAGGGCGAGGAACTCAAGGATATCGTGGTTCTCGACCTGATCGACCCCGACCGCAGCAAGTACGCCCGCTGCTTCGAGGGCGTGGATGCAGTCATGCATCTCGGCTACAAGCGCCGGGGTGGCCCTAACCCTCTGGAGCACTTTTTCGATGAGAAACAAAACGTCGAGATGGCCTACAACGTCTTCCGGACGGCCTATGAAGCCGGCGTCAAACGGGTCGTCATGGCCAGCTCCAATCACGCGGCCGACTGGTATGAGCACACCCTTATCCACCAGCGCGCCATGGAAGTTTTGGATCCGTATACCTTACCTCTGTCAGATAATTTCTATGGCTGGGCCAAGGCCACGTACGAACACCTCGGCTTTTTATTCGCCTGTGGCGGCATGGATTTCCGTGATGCTAGCGGCCGGGAACGGCATACGGGTGGTAGCCTCGGCACGGCCCGTCAGATGGGCGTGGTGATGGTACGCATCGGCGCACCGCGTGAGCTCGATATCACCCTGTACAAGGGCGACCCCATGACCTACAAGCGCGACCTGGGAGCCTATATCAGTCCACGCGACCTGACGCAACTGTTCAGCAAAGCCATCGATACCGCTCACATCGAGAATGAGCATGGTGTCCCCTGGCAAGTGGTGTATGGCATCAGCGCCAACACCCGCGCGTTCTGGTCGCTGGCCAACGCCCGTAAGGTCCTGGGTTATGCGCCGGAGGATGACTCGGAGGTTAAATTCGCCAAAGACATTCACGGGTTTTTGGTTGGCGACGGGGCAACAGGTGGGGTCGGGAGAGTCGGGAGGTGAAGACATAGGCATGAGGCATCGGATGACGGCAACAATCTTCATGGACGCGTACGCCCGTACCGGCGGCGCACCCGTGCCATCCAGGCCCTATAGAAGGGAAACAGCAATCTAAATGCTCCTCTAGGCCAGATAAGGAACAGAAGGCTCGTAACACCCGATTAGGGAGGGATTCACTGTGGAATATCGGACATTTGGAACCACCGACTTGAAAGTCTCGCCGATGGGTCTAGGTTGAAGGAAAGGACAGATCATGCGCACCAAGACGATGCGGAGACATACTATCGTCGGCGTGGTGGGTGGACGAGCTGGCTGGGCAGCTGGCGGCGATCGAGGGCGACGTGATGGCCAGCCCAGAGTTTGAGGCCCATGTCTACCGTCCCTTCCCCTAGCCTGATGCGGCCCATCGCCGCCGTGATGGACCCACAGCCTCCATGAGGCTGCTGGCAGACCCATGATGACAGAGACCTGGTGCCCTCTCAGCCCACCGATGGACGGGCAGCTACATGGTGGTCATTTGCCCCGCCGATGGTCAAGCCGGGTATCCAGGCACCCGCTGGAGCGCCTCTGATGCGAGCGGTGATCCAGTGGTGGGTTCACCAGCACCCCTTCAAGCGCGCCCCTTGTCGTGACGGTTCACTTCACGTGGATCATGGCCAGACCATTCACACCGCTACAGGCCAGCACGAGGTTGCCATCCCGAGTGGCATCCATGTTGCGCACGACGCCTCCGCCAGAAGGGATCGCCCAGGTTTGGAAGGTCTCAGTCTTGGGGTCAAAGCGCACCACCGTATTCGGCTTCACCCCAGCTTCGCTGTACCACAGGACATCCCGAACCGCGTAAATCCCGTATGGTTGCGACTGGGGCCCGCCCGGAGAGGGCCACTCGCGGGCCTGGCCGGTGGCAGGATCGAACCGCCCCAAGTAGCCGCGGGCATAGTCGGAGTACCAGAGCACGTCATCGCTGGTAATAGCGATGCGCCGCGGACGGGTCTCTGCGTTCGGCAACTCATATTCGCGAATCTCCATCGTGTGCGGATCAATGCTGGCGATCTTGTGGCTGCCGAACTCGACGAAGAAGGGAATGCCCTGGGAATTGACCACCATGCCGTAGGGCCGTGACTTCGGCGTGGGCGACGCGACCAGCGTCACCTCGCCCGTCTGCGGGATGAGCCGCCCCACCATGTTCCCGCCTTGCACAGTGAACCAGAGGATACCCTGGTGATCGAAGATGGGCGTGTGCGGATCGCGAGCGGCGGGATCAGGCATGGGGTATTCGGTCACGTCGCCGGTGGTTGGGTTGAGCTTGCCGATATGCGCTTTAAAGTTGCTCGTGTACCAGATGTTGCCGTCTTTGTCGGCCGCCAGGCCATGCGGGCCTGCGTTGGGCGTTTTGAGGCGATATTCCTTGATCTGGCCCGTGTGGGGATCCAACCGCCCGAGCACGTTGGCGAATTGTCCCGTGTACCACAGGGAGCCGTCGGGAGCCACGAGCGGATCATGAGGGCGTGAGCCGGGCGTAGGCACGGTCCATTCTTGAATGGAAATCTGGACGCTCCCCGGAATCACGACCGCGTCCGGCTTGGCCTTCTCCGGGAAGTTCATGGCCAAATACTGTGTCAGCACATCGATCTGATCCTTCGGCAGAGCAGCCCCAACGTTGATCATCATCTGCAGATTGTTGCGCCAGCCCTGTTCGCTATAGCCGGCACGGGTCACCGTGCTCAGCTCGTGGCACTGTACGCACAACGTTTCGACGGTGTGCTTGCCAGGCCCTTCCGGTAAGGTGGTTTGACTCTGAGCGGGAAGGACAGCACAGAGGAAAGCGGCCACCATCAAGGGCAAAAACCATGTGTTCGCCATCGTTCCTCCCTCCAGAACAGCCCCGGCGTCGCCTCCATACTGGAGGAGGCCTGGACGAGACGCGGAGCGAGCATTATCGGGAGCCAGATAGACTGACACCCATGAGGTGTGTTCATCTACTCCCCAAGCGAGTTTTCGCTAATATCGGCCGGTCATGTCGAAGGTGCCTCCTATTGTATGCGTTTCCGGTCGCTCCATGTACTTTCCTCTTCTCAAGACTGTAGCTTCCAGAATTATTTGGGCTCTTGCTCACTTTTGGTGATTGAGGTTAACTGAAGCAAAATTGCCACTCGCGAGTCGAGGCTGGCAAACTCGAAAATCCTTAGTTAATCAATGGAGAAACGAGCTATCTTCTTGCTATCAGCTGGGCCATCATCTGGCATTCACCAGAAGTGAGCAAGAGCCATATGTGAGCCCGGCCCTCAAGATATTTGCATGGAACAGGGGTCGAAAACCGCCCATACTTGTGGGCCCGGGGACGGCTGTGTGCAAGCCACTACGGCTATTTACCCTCTCGCTGCCACCATGCCCTACGGATTGATGCGACCATCCCTACGGCTGACGATAAACGTCTCGCGCAGATCCAGGAAGTCGGCGATGGTATTGCTGAGCGCCTCCGGCCGCTCGGTGGCCACCGCGTGCCCGGCGTCATACACCATCACGAAGTGGCAGTTGGGCATGCGCTCACGGTAGGTACGGCCCATCGCTGGCGGTACCACCTTGTCCGCAGTGCCAAACACGACCAGTGTTTGCGTCTGGACTTGGCCTAGCTTGTCCTCCAGCTCGGTATCGCGGCTGGCGCCCTGGATGCGTTGTACCAGCGCCATCTCCTTGGCAACGTTTGCCGGGTCCGCCGGCAGCTGGGCGGGCACGTTCTCCGGATGCGCAAACAGTAGCTTCGCGATCTGGTCCGGGGCCACAACCGGCATTGTGTACCGCTCCGGTAACACGGCGGTGGGTGCAACCAGCACGAGCAGGTCCACCTGCTGCGGCGACTGGAGCGCATGCCATAGCGCCACCCTGCTCCCGAACGACGTCCCGATGAGCGCGTATGAGTTCAGCCCCAGCTGTGTTGCTGCCTGCGCCATCGTCTGCGCGAGGTCCTTCACGGACTGCGATGCGGTGTTGGCAGGCGACTGGCCGAAGCCCGGCATCTCAAACGCCATCACGCGGTACTTTTTGGCCAGCTCGTCGTGCAGCTTCGCCAAGATCAGTCCGCCCACGCCGTGCAGCATGACCACCGGACTGCCCTGGCCGGCCTCCACGTAGCGAATGCGGAGGCCATCAACCTCCACGTGGCCTTCTGTGAACGCCGTGTCCGCTCGTTGTTCCGCTTGCCCCATTCTTGTGTCCTTCTCGCACTCGTACCCTGGCGCTTCGGGCCCGGGGACGCCCCCTGCCACACCAAGAGCTGCGCTATGTCGCCTCCCTCTTTGCCCCCTCTCCCTCCGGGAGAGGGAATCTGTGTGTTCCCTCTGAGTCGGCTTGGCCCTTTACCTTGGCGCCTAAGTCCCTTGAGGGAGACGCGTCAGCAGCGAGATGTCAGCTCCTGCATGCGGGGCAATACTTCCTTCGCAAATAACTCCAGCGACTTCATCACCGCCTTGTGCTCCATCGCAGGTCCCTGGAACAAGAAGTCCACAGTGCCCACCCCACACTCGTCGTGGTATTCCTTGATCTGACGGAAGACGGTGTCCGGACTTCCAACAAAGTTGAGGGGCCGTCCTACTGCCTCCGGGCTGCCAGGGGTATCGTCCCCGTTCTGACGTTGCGGAGCGGCCATCGCCGACCCGCGCAGCCTGCTACCAAGTGTCGATACCGCCCTCGCGGCCGGCGTGCTGTCGCCGAGGATGCGGCTGCTCCAGTAACGGCGCACACCTTCCTGGGCCTCTTCGTCCGTCTCGCCTACCATGATCGTCGCCCGGAATAACAGGTGATCCTCCGTGGGCTCCCACCCATGGTCAACGCACATCGACCGGTAATGGTTCATCACTTCTGCAGTGGACTGCACCGGGGCAAAGGATACGCCAAGCCCCAGGTGATGGCTGGCCGCAAACTCCGCAGACTCCGGGCTCCGCGTCAGCACGTAGGTCGGCGGCAGCGGCTGTTGGAGCGGCCGTGGCCAGACAGCGACCGTACGGAACTGGTAGAACCGTCCCTCCCAGCCAAATGGCTGCGGCTCCGTCAACGCCTTCAAGATGAGCTCCATACTCTCCAGGGACCGCCCGCGCGTCTCCGTAGGGTTCACGCTGAACGTCTGATCCTCGTTCACTGTGCCGCGCAAGAAGCCCACCACCAGTCGCCCCCCCGTCAGGTAGTCGAGCATGGCGAGCTCTTCAGCCACGCGGACCGGGTTGTTCAGTGGCAGGATGTGTGCCAGGATAGCGAGTCTGGCTTGCTTGATGCGGTCCGCGACGGCCGCAGCCATAATGGCCGGATGCGGCGCCACGCTGTTATACGAATAGTGGTGCTCCGAGAAGCTGATCCAGTCGAAACCCATGTGGTCCGCGAACTCCAACTTCTCCATACCATCCTGGAAGGATTGCATGCCAATCTTGGAATCATAAAGTGCCGGCGCAATAGGCCATCCGCTGGGCAAGGGTTGCGGCGCGACATACTGCATCCTCGCATACAGTGATGCTTTCATATGTCCCTCCTCTGCATCCCCGGGATCTCCATCCTGTAGGATGTCCCGCTGACGAAGGCGAGTATTCTATCCACACAACTGCCCAGGAGAGCGCCCTATAGTGCTCAGTTTATCGAGGACAGGGAAGTTCACGAGCTTATACTCGACGCCGCCCGTAGTGTATCACATATGAGGAGGCGTTGCTGACCTATGAGCCAGAAATTCACACGATATCCCTCTCCATCCAGAGTCACCCTCGCACCAGGTGCACCAGGGCCATGTGGCTTGCGAGGGCATATTCACGGTGAGCGCCAAGGGAAGAACGGCTCCCTGCTGAGCCAGGATATCAACGGGCTGGGGAGATCGAGGGCATGCAAGAGCGCTTCATTCAGTTCCACCCAGCCACTTTCGAACCCATGCTCGGCAAGGCCACGCTCGATGCCCTCTTGCATCGCCGCCACGAGCATGTGGAGGGGCTCATCAAGGGCGGCCGTCGGGCCGCTGGTACGCCCCTCGAAGGACGCTTGGCACGCGGACTTGGAGAAGGAATGGAACCCGCGGCAGGTCATCGGGCGTATGGCATACACTGCACAGCGGCCCTCGACAGTGAGTAATCCACACGGGCGATCTCCGAGGGGAGCAGAGAGCCGCTCGCGTAGGCGTCGGCGCACCTCGGCGAGGTCGTCCGGGGACGCAGTGCGGTGTAGGTGATCGGCGATGCGGAGCACCTCCAGCGGCATGGCGTCGGTCCACAGAAAGCAGCAGAAAAAACATCCGGGTGCACAGGCGTGTTCTGTGCGTTGCGGCCAGCGCTGCACAGCCTCGTCGGCTGCGCTGTGGAGTTGCTCCAGGAGCGCCCGCGCCTCGGCCGGCGTCCGGGTGCCTTGAGCAAATTGCCGCGCCGCCTCGCGTGGCTGAGCGAACGCCTGGCGCAATGTTTCATCCCATGGCAATGGCTCTGGAGTCTTCCGCGTCATCGACGATGTCCTCCTGAATGCAGTGTGCCATGCCTTGCAGCCATCTCTCCAAAGATATTCCCCAGGGCGCAAAAAACCGGCCGACTTTTGCAAAAGAAACCGATGAGTGGGACCACCGGCACCAGACGATCATTCCTTGTGGGTGCGCTCCCGCCCCCAAGTACTGGGCGAGAAAGGCATGGACGCGGGATTGGGCGTCGCTCGCAGCCTGGGGGCTGTAACTCAACTAGTGACCGAAATACACTCGGCCGCGACGTGGCACGTCAAAGCCGTGATACGCCCCAGGATAGACTGTCCACTGCACTACTCCACCGGCCTCCTGCACCCGATGGGCGAAGTTAACACAGGGTGTGGCGGGTGTCCAGTCGTCCGAATAGACCCCCTCAAAGGCACCTGAGGCGCCACCACGCCACATTTGTGCAAACCAAGCACCCCTGCCATAGCTCACCCATCATCTCGAAGAGATGGACGTTAGCTATATGTTATGATATACCCTCCCAGGTTGTCAGCTCATCCATAGAGTCCGGACCGCAGCGCTCAACGATTATAGGGAATCCGCCTCCGACCAAGAGAATTGTCGTCGTGCGTCTGCGTCGGCCGGATACCCTACAGTCTCATTGTGGAGGAATACATGCCAACGTATGTCAACCCCAACGCCTGCGATGCCTGCGCAGGCATCGACCAGGGACCGTTATGCGTATACATCTGTCCCAACGACTTGATGGTCCTCAGTGTGGACACCAGGAAGGGCTTCAATCGGGAGCCCGAGATGTGTTCGGAGTGTTATGCATGCGTCAAGCTCTGTCCCGAGGAGGCCATTTTTGTTCGGGGGTATGCCGACTTCGTGCCCCTCGGAGCCAGCGTCCAACCCAAACGGGTCGAGGGCGGTCTCACCTGGACAGTAAAATTCCGGGATGGGCGTGAATTGCGTTTCACCTATCCGTCCAGGTCCACCCCAGTCGGCTCCAGCGAACCATATAAGAACTTCAGTGAAGACCCAGCGCAAGACTTGCGGAGTCAGACGCTGGCCGGCGAGTCCCGATGGCTTGGCGTGGACAGATTACCTACACTCAGCCCCCGCTAGGCTTCTCAGTCGGGAGATCACAGAGAGCGAGCATCGGAGGACAAAGGCGACATGGCAGCACCAAATACGCACACAGTAGAGTGTGACATCCTCATCGTTGGCGGCGGTATGGCTGGCTGTGGCGCGGCGTTCGAGGCCAAATACTGGGGCAAGGACTTGCGGGTCGTGATGGTCGAAAAGGCCGTCATCGAGCGCAGTGGCGCCACTGGTGAGGGTCTGTCCGCGATTAATTGTTATATGGGACAGCGCTACGGCTGGAACACGCCAGAGGACTTTGTGAAGTATGTGGTCAACGATATGATGGGGCTGGCGCGTGAAGATCTGGTCTACGATGTAGGCCGCCATGTCGATTCGTCGGTGCACCTGCTGGAAGAGTGGGGCTTACCCATCTGGAAGAGGGACAACGGCCAGTACGAACGTATCGGTCGCTGGCAGATTCCGATTCACGGCGAGTCGATCAAGCCGATTGCCGCCGAACCGGCCCGCAAAGCCCTCGGAGAAGGGAATCTCTACGAGCGTATCGCCATTACGCATTTGTTGACCGATGCCAATGATGGCGGACGCATCGCCGGGGCGATCGGCTTTGCGGTACGGGAAAACGCCGTTTACGTGTTCAAGGCCAAAGCGGTAATCATCGCTAGCGGCGGCTCATCCAACGTCTTCCGACCGCGCTCGACCGGAGAAGGCCTGGGGCGCACCTGGTACTCGGTGTTTGCGACCGGTTCCGCCTACGGCTTGATGATCCCAATCGGCACCGAAATGACGCAGATGGAACATCGCTTCGTGCCCACCAGATTCAAGGATGGGTATGGGCCGGTGGGCATGTGGTTCCAGTATTTCCATGCGCGGGCGACCAACGCCTATGGTGAGGATTACACCGTCACGCGCGCCGACGAGTTGCAGAAATATGAACCGTACGGGTCGGCCATCCCGACCCCAACGCCCTTGCGGAATCACCAGATGTTTATGGATGTGCGTGAGGGGCGCGGGCCGATTTATATGCGCACCGAAGAGGCCATGCAAAGGCTGTCGCAGGGCGACCCCGCCAGGATGGATAAGGTGCGCCAGGAAGCTTGGGAGGATTTCCTCGATATGACCATCGCTCAGGCACTAACCTGGGCGGCGCAGAATATCGCCCCGGAGGTCACCCCTTCGGAAATCGTCCTGGCTGAGCCTTACATCATGGGGTCGCACTCGGGCGAGGCTGGCGCCTGGGTCAGCGGCCCGGAGGACTTGTCGCCGCCTGAATACTTCTGGGGCTACAACAAAATGACCAGCATTCAGGGGCTCTTCGCTGCTGGGGACGGCGTGGGTGCGGCGCCGCACAAGTTCTCCTCGGGCTCCTTCACCGAAGGTAGGTTAGCCGCCAAAGCCGCGGTGCGGTATATCCTTGACCACCCCTCGGCTCCCACCCTCAGCGACAGCGCTATTCGCCAACTCCAGGACACGATCTGGGCGCCGCTGGAGACTTTTGAAACACATAAAGAGGCTTCCACCGCCGAGGAGGTGAACCCGCACTACATCACCCCCAAACAAGGCCTGGTGCGCTTACAGAAAATCATGGACGAGTATGCCGCCGGGACGTCGGCCTGGTATACCACCAATGCACCACTGCTGCAACGGGGGATCGAGCTCATTCAGCTGTTACGTGCCGATCTGCAACGCCTAGGGGCGCGGAACCTGCATGAGCTGCTGCGCTGCTGGGAACTCTGGCACCGCACCTGGGTGGGTGAGATCCATATGCGGCATCTGCTGCACCGTCAAGAAACCCGCTGGCCGGGCTATTACTACCGCGCCGATTACCCTGAACTGGATGATGCCCACTGGCGCGTGTTCGTCAACTCTCGTTACCAAGCCGCCAACGATACCTGGGAGATCTTCACCAAGCCCTATATCAACCTCGTGCCGTAAGCTTCCCCCCGGCTCCGCGTCGGTGACGGCCCGCATGTGTGGGGCTCCACGGCACAGACGCCGGAGCCGCCATCGCGCCGCTAGAGCTGGGTGTCTTGCGTCTAGCCGGACTCAATGTCGAGGGGCATGTTGGCGCGCAAGGGCGGAGTGTATACACATCGCGGTTTGGCGACCTCGTCACTGAAGCGATATTCTTCCTGAGAGTCCAACATAACGGTTAGCCGTATCCTGTGAGCCTATACATGGCCAGGACGTCCTGACGTGTGCCGATGCCCAGCAGCACATCTTTGAGCTTGACCCCCACCAGCATCGAGTATTCGACCAGCTGCAAGATGCCGTCATAGCCTTGGGCCAATACCAGATCCGGCTCTCGGGTCTGCTCCAAGAGCTGGCACCGCCATCGCTGCCACCCGCCGGCCTCCCCTCCGGTGGCCTCACGCTCACACGGCAGGTGATAGGCCGTGGCCCATGCCAATAGCAGCAGGGTCAATACCACAGGCACCCTGCATGGCGCGCTCGTTTTTGCTGGGGCGGATGGCCCAAGTCCCACGGATGCTTGGCGGCATTGATACAGCAGTGCTCGATCAGGCCACGGTCATCGTCGTCATCAAAGGGCTGCCAGGGCTTTTCGACTGAAGCGTTCGTCAAGCGGATGGTTGGGCCCCCGGGCCCAGAGTCCCGCCACCCGCCGGTGGTCCGGCGCGCCCCGCGTGGCGATGCTCCTGGCGCGGTGCCCCGTGCACCCTGGCCGTGCGACGCTGGGACCTGCGGGCGTGGTGGCTCGGGGCGCGGCGGCCAGACGGTGGGATGGGCCAAGGACAGCGCCTCCTGAGGCCGGTGGTGACTGAGAGGGCGCGTGGGCCTCACGCCCGCCGTGCCGTGGTGAGGCCCACGACGGCACGGGCGACGTGGGGTGGCCCCCGCGCGGGGCCGGCGCGGCGTGGTGCTGACGACACGCGCGGGGGCGAGCCTCCACGAGGCCAGGGCGATCTGGACGCCATCCCGGCGCGTGACGACGAGACGCTCCGTCGTCTGGCGCCGTCCCATCGGACACGCGCCACTGTGTGTCCGAAGACGGGATGATGCGCGTCGCCGATCTGGCCCATCGACGCATGCTGAGCCGTGGGGTGAGGCGTGCCGGCACCGCTTCGCGACGCATCTGCTGCAACAGGGCTAGGATATCAGGACGGTCCAGGAACTCCTCGGGCACAAAGATGTGAAACCCACCATGATTTACACGCATGTCCTGAATCGCGGCAGGCTGGCGGTGCGGAGTCCACTCGATTGAAATCGAGGAGGCAAAAAACCGGAGAGGCCATGGGTATGAGCCGCGCTGGAGACATTTAGGATGCGGAGAACCCAGCGCGAACTGACCGGCGGACAGCGCTGAACTGTTGGGCGGATGTCGCGTGCTAGGATGGGTTAGCGCTACTCGCTACCGCTGGCCTGGCGCACGACCTGCATCATGACTTCGTGCAGATTGGTGCCGGCGGCGTTCAAGGGGTCGATGCTGTGCACCAGAGCTGTACGCAACTCGAAGAGGTCTTGACTTGTGGGCTCCTGGGCCGCCTGCACCAGGTCAAGCTTGGCCAACTCCTGTGGCTCGGCCTGGTGCGGATTGAACAAGCCATTGAGCTCGGTGCACTGGTGACACACACCCTGCTGGTTGATCAGGGAACAGCGCTGCTCAAAAATCTGCCTCATCGCCGTGCGCGCCTCGTGCAGCAGAGATGTGACGACTTCAACCGAACGCCCCAGCACCTCGGCTGCTTCGTTAGCGGTGAAGGCGTAGATATCGCAGAGCATGAGTGCGATGTGCTCGTCCAGCGGTAAGGTCTTCATGATGCAGGTGAAGCAAAAGTCGACGTGCTCGCGCATCTCGTAGCGCGCGCGGGGCGACTCCCAGTGGGTGCGGCGGAGGATTCCAGGGATCTCTGGGTCGGCAGCAGCCAAGGCTTTGGCTTTATCCTGGGCATCTACGGGCCAGCGCGCCCTGACGCGGTGATGCTCCGTGGCCACGTGCGTGGCAATCGCAAAGAGCCAAGTGCGCACGCTTGAGCGTCCCTCGAAGGTCCTTAGACGTGTGAAGCTCTGAATCCAGACCTCCTGGGCCAAATCCTCGGCATCCTCGCGGCAGGCCGTCAGACGATAGAGGTACGATTTGATCGTCCCCTGATGCCGCTGCACCAACTGCGCAAAGGCGTCTTCATCACCGGATGTCGTCTGGGCAACCAGATCGCTATCGCTGATCTCCATCGGTCTTCACCACCATAGCGCGTGAGCCGCCTTACGGGTTTGGGGCTTCAGGTGCCGCCGTTCACTCGATGATCACACCGTCAAGATGTGTGCCCCACCCAGTCTCCGCATCCAGGGTCGATGGTCGGGTCCATAGCCCTCCGACCGGTGTTGACGGAATGGGCAGATTCTCCTGACCTGCCATCCGAACGAGTGGGGTGGGTTGCATAGGCCCCACTCAGGATGGCTCATTATAGAGGTGACAGGCCACCTGGTGGCCGTTGGTGGCTGAACGCAAGGCCGGCTCGATCTCAGAACAGACGGGCTTAGCGAATGGACAGCGAGGGTGGAAACGGCAGCCGGCAGGAGGATTCAACGGACTGGGCACCTCACCTGCAATGATGATTTCCTCACGTTGCTCATCTGGGTGTGAGGGCAAGGCGGCGGAGAACAGGGCTTGTGTATATGGATGCAGCGGTTTGTGTCGCAGCTCGTCGCTGGTGCCGAACTCGACGATCTTGCCCAGGTACATGACGGCGATGTTCGTGCTAAGATGCAGGACAGCTGCGAGGTCATGGGCGATCAGCAGGTAGCTGAGACCGAATTGCTGTTGCAGGTCTTGCAACAAATTCATGATCTGCGCGCGGATGGAGACATCCAGCGCCGAGACCGGCTCATCCAGCACAATCAAACTCGGGTTCAACGACAGGGCACGGGCGATGGCAATGCGCTGGCGCTGACCGCCGCTGAATTCGTGTGGGAACAGATTACTGGCCCCGGGGTTCAGCCCCACCAAACGCAGCAGCTCCTGCACGCGCTCCTGCATCTGCGCTTTGGGTAGCGGTTCGTTGACGACCACCGGCTCGGCGATGATGTCGCCGACGCGGATGCGTGGGTTGAGCGAGCTGAAGGGATCCTGGAACACAGCCTGCACGCCGCGTCGGTATGTCTTCAGTTCGTTCTTCTCCAGAGTTTGAATGTCGTGGCCGCGAAAGATGATGGCGCCACTCGTCGGTTTCTCCAACATCAAGAGAAGCTTCGACGTCGTGGTCTTGCCACATCCCGACTCGCCCACCAAGCCGAGCGTCTCCCCAGTGCCAATGGTATAGGACACACCGTCTACAGCTTTCACCCAGCCGATGGGCTTTTGGAAAATCACACCCTTCATGACCGGGAAATATTTTTTTAGATCACGAATTTCTACTAACGTATCGCTCATCGTCGCTCCCAGAGCCAGCAACGGGTGAAGTGTTGATCGCCAACCTGATATTCGGGTGGCACCTCGCGGTGACAGCGGTCCTCGGCTTTGGGGCAGCGAGGGCTGAATGGACAACCGGTGGGGAGATTGGACAGATCCGGAGGCTGCCCTTCGATACTCCACAGCCGCTCTGTCTTGTCGGTGAGTTTAGGCATGGCGTTCAACAACGCCTCGGTATACGGATGCGCCGGTTGATTGAAGATGGTCCGCACAGGCGCCCGTTCGACGAGCTTCCCAGCATACATCACCGCGACTTTGTCGCACATTCGGGCGACAATGCCGATGTTATGAGTGATGAAGATCATTGCCAGGCCGCTGCGCAGCTGAATATCCTTCAACAGGTTGAGGTATTGGGCCTGGATGGTGACATCGAGGCTAGTCGTCGGCTCGTCGGCGATGAGCAGGCGCGGCTCGCAGGAGATGCCGATGGCCCCCACGATGCGCTGACGCATGCCGCCGCTCATCTGATGGGGATATTCGCGCATGCGTACTTCGGGGGAGGAAATACGCACTCCCCGCAGCAACTCCTTGACGCGTTCGGTCAAGGAGTGCCCCCGCATGCCACGATGGATGCGCAGCGGTTCGCCGATCTGGTTGCCAATGGTGAACAGGGGATTGAGTGACATCAGGGGGTCTTGCAGAATCATGGTGATCTGGCTGCCCCGCACGCGTTGCATCTCGCGCTCGGACTTGGTCAGCAGATTCTCCCCCGCGAACCAGATCTCACCCCCAACGATCCGCGCCGCCGGGGGTAACAAGCGCAGGATGGAGAGCGACGTCACGGTCTTGCCGCTGCCGGACTCGCCCACGACTCCCATGGTTTCGCCCTCGTTCAGCGTGAAGCTTACCCCATCGACAGCTTTGACAACGCGCGTCCCCTTTGCCGAGACAAAATAGGTTCGAAGTTGTTTGATGTCGAGCAACGGTTCAGTCATTGTCACCTCAAAAACCAGGACTGAGCCTTGAGGACTGAGCGATCTGTCTTGCCTCCTCAGTCTTCAGCACTCAGTCCGCAGTCCTGTCTTCTACAATTGTCGTAATTGCGGATCGGACCAGACGCGGAACCAATCACCGAGCAGGTTGGCGGCCAATACCACCAACATGATGCACAGGCCCGGCAACACACTCAACCACCAGTAGCCGGCCATGAGCCCCGACTTGCCCTCGGCGAGCATCAACCCCCAGGCCGGTTCCGGTGGCGCCACCCCCACGCCGAGGAAGCTCAGCGTCGCTTCGGTGATGATAGATACCCCGATCTGCAACGTGGCGATCACAATCGCGCTGTTGGCCACATTGGGCAGAATGTGCGTCCACATAATCTTGGCCCGGCTACACCCAGCAACGGTCGCTAAGCGCACGTAATCCCGTTCTTTGAGGCTTAATACCTCCCCACGTATAACCCGCGCATAGCGCGTCCAATAGACGAGCCCCAAGATGAGGATGATGTTCCATTTGCCCGGTTGCATCAGGACCGCGAACAGAATCGCGAAGGTGACCCCAGGCAGCGCCAACCAGGCATCCGTGAGTCGCATAATCACCTGATCGACCCAGCCTCCCCTAAAGCCTGACATTATCCCCAGGGTCGTGCCGAGGGTACCAGCGAAGATCGATGCTGTGACCCCCACTAATAGGGAGATGCGTGCCCCAAAGATGAGCCGACTCAGTATATCGCGGCCCATGTGGTCCGTGCCCAGGACATATTCCCAACTCCCCTTATCCTGCCATACAGGAGGTCGATAGCGGTAGCGCAGATTACCGACCTCAGGGTTGTGGGGTGCGAGGAAGTCGGCCGCGGCGGCCGTGAAGATCAGGGTAGCCAGGATCAAGAGGGGGAAGATCGGCACCCTCTGCAGCACCAAGGCGACTTTCCTCCACCGCGTCAATTCAAAGGACTGCGCCGCGAACGTGTCGCCTGTCGCAACGGCTTGGCTAGTTTCCATAGCGGATCCTCGGATCGATGTAGGCGTAGAGAATGTCCACGATCAGGTTGACGCCGACGAACATCACCCCGCCCATGAGCAGTGTGGTTTGAACAACTGGGAAATCCCGGAAGGAGATACCTTCAAACAGCAGTCGTCCGACGCCAGGCCAGGCGAAGACCGATTCCACGACCACCGCCACGTTGACCATCAGCACCAGATTGATGCCGGCCAGCGTGAGGACGGGAATCACGGCGTTTTTGAAGGCGTGTTTAAGGATCACCAAGCGCTCGGAAAGCCCCTTGATGCGGGCGAGCTTGATGTATTCGCTGCCTAAGACCTCGAGCATGGCCGACCGCGCCAGACGCATATGGGCGGCGGTAAACACCCACCCCAGCGAGAAGGCGGGCATGATGAGACTTTTCCAGCTCTCGGCGCCCGAACTGGGCAGCCAGTTGAGATAGACCGACAGGGTGAGGATGAGTATCAGGCCCACCCAGAAGCTGGGCAGGGACAAACCAAGAATGGCGAAGATCTTCCCGAAGTTGTCAAACCAGGTGTTGACACGTACTGCCGAGAAGATGCCGACCGGAATGCCGATCAATAATGAGATCGTCATGGCCACTGTGGCGAGCAGAATGGAGGCTGGAAGACGCTGGATATAAAGGTCGAGAGCGGGGATACGGTAGTAGATCGATTTCCCGAAGTCGCCCTTGAGGAGGTTCTTGGCGAACACGAAATACTGCAACACGATCGGCTTATCGAGCCCAAATTCCCGACGGATCGCCTGCAAATCTTCCTCTTTCGCACCCGGCTCAGCCATCAAAACAGCTGGGTCGCCCGTAATCCGCACCAGACTGAAGATCGTGATGCTTAAGAGAATCAAGGACACGATCGCATACAGGACACGTCTGATGATATACCCTTGCATAGTTGTTCCTTCTTCGCTGTGTTGTCGACGCCCATCATTGGGGCGACAAGAAGTGCCACAGCAGCCGTTCTTGCCCTCTAGACGATCGTGCGCAAGGCCATCCCGTTATTACGTGTGAATACCTCGATCACTGCGCTGCAGAAGACCTCATTTCCTTCATGCCAGTACTACCACACATTGTACACTCTTCATGGCTTATCGTACATGAGGTCTTGTTCCAAGTGAAGTATTTCTTCATGGCGGTTTCCATGCATCCGCCATCCCGCCGCTCACGACCCCACCTCAGCGTGAGGCTGCAGCGCACTCTCTAGCCGCATCGACGTAGGGCCAAGGCCGTGGTGGCCTGTCCAACACATCAGATACTCCATACCATGAAGTTGTTTCATTGTGACGTGAAAAGTCCTTCATAATAGGGGGAGTTTCCTAATAAATCAAGGGTGTTTCCTGGTCTCTTCTCCACGAGGGCGTGGTGCGATCTAGGGTTTTTTCAACCGGAGATCCTCATAAGGCCCTGAGTAGGCGAACTGTGGGATCATGCCGAGGCCTGAGACCTCGACTCGCGGCCCTGAGGCGCAGATGAACGCTGGGTCGAAGAGCGGTGCGTACATGACCTTATCATACATCAGGCGTTGGATCTGATAGAGCAAGTCCGCCCGCTTCTGGCGATCGCGCTCGACTGACTGTTGGGCGAAGAGCGCATCGATGTCGGCGTAACCGCCGTAGGCATAGCTCCCGCCGGTGACCGCAAACGCCTCGATACGCGTCGCGGCATTACCGAAGGCGCCGCTGACCCCCAAAATGAGGTGGTTCAACTTTTTCTCGCGCCAGGCAGTGAAGAAGGCCGCGCGTTCCATGGTGCGCATTTTCACTTTAATGCCGATGGCTGTCAGGAAATTCGCTGTCCCCTCGGCAAAGGGATAAAACGGCGGGTTCGGCGTAATCTCGCCAGCGTCGAAACCGTTTGGGTAGCCCGCCTCCTTGAGCAATTGCTTGGCCCTGGCGGGATCGTACGGGTGAGGCTCACGGGGGAACACGAAATCGAAGTCGCGGGGGATGGTGGTACCGGTGACCTTCGAGAGCCCGAGCGTTTCGGCTTCGTTGATCGCCTGCCGATCGATGGCGTAATTCGCCGCCAGTCGGACCCGGCGGTCATGCCAGGGAGATTTGGGATCCCACTGTTCGGTGAAATAGACGAACCACACGGCTGGGGGATAGACGGGCTCCAGTGTCAGGCGGGGATCACGTCGCACCTCCTCGGCCAGCGCCCCGCCGAGGCCAAAGGTGATATCCACTTCCTGACGTTTGAGCATGGCGACGCGCGTCGTTTCCTCAGGGACACCTTTGAAGACCAGGCGTTTCACCGAGGGTATCTTACGCCAATAGTGTTCATTGGCCTCGAACACCACGCCGATCCCCGGCTCATGGCTGACGAACTTATAGGGCCCAGCGCCGATGGGATGCTGTTTGAAGCCATCGTCGCCCACCTGCTCGAGATATTTTTTCGGGACAATCCAGCCGGCACCGGTGGCCGGTGTGCCAAAGAAAGTCATAAAATCGGGCCAGGGCTCCTTCAGATGAAAACGCACCCGGCGTGGATCGACAATTTCGACCTCGCGCACCCGCTCCTTATATTCCCTGGCAGAAGTCCCCTTGTAGCGCAGGAAGCTGAATTTCACGTCCTCGGCGGTGACGGGTTCGCCATTATGGAAGGTCAGCCCGGGGCGCAGGATGAACTCATAGGTCAGGCCATCGGCGCTTTCCGACCAGGACTCCGCCAGGCTGGGAGTCAGACGGTTATCCGGCATGGGTTTGACGAGGGCATCGTGCATGGCATACAGAAACATGAACGGGGTGATGATGCCGGGGGTCTCGGCGGGATCGAACCAGGTCGGCGCCAGGGTCACGTGCACTCCCCAGGTCATGGTACCCTCAGGCTTACCCTGCGCCACCGTGCCGGATGCCCACAGCAAGATCAGCATAAGCCACAGCATTGCCGTCATCACCCCCTTACGCATCCGTCTATCCTCCATGCTGATGGCTTGAGTCAAACGTTCTCATGCGGTGCAGACTAGGTGTGACCACATCATTTCCCCTTCAAGCGCATGTCCTCGAATGGACCGGTGTAGTAGAAAAGGGGGATCTTCCCCAGGCTGGCCTCTTCCACCCGTGGCCCCACGCCCGTATGCCATACCCAGGAGTAGAGCGGCACGAATAGGGCCCGGTCATACGCCAGGCGCTGGATGTCGAGGAGCATGGCCTCGCGTTTGGTAACATCGGTCTCGACATCCTGCTTGCGGAATAACTCGTCGATGTCCGGATAGTTGACGTACGCATACGTTCCAGTGCTAATGAAATAATTTTCGATACGCGTCACGGCGTTGCCGAAGCCGCCTGCCCCACAGAAGCCCATGCCGCGGATCTTCTTCTCCTTCCAGGCCGTGAGCCAGGCAGCTCGCTCCATGGTGCGGATTCGGCCACGAATCCCCACCGCGGCCAGATAGTTGATGGCCGCCTCCGTTGGGCTGGAATACTGCACGGTCGTGGTCATTTCCCCGGCGTCAAAGCCCCTGGGATAACCCGCTTCTTTGAGCAGCTGTTTGGCGCGCTCAGGATCGTAGGCGTATGGTTCCACGGGCAGGGCGAACTCGAACTCCCTAGGAATGATTGAGCCCATCACTGGCGCCACCCCGTAGCTCTCCACGTCAGAGATGGCTTTCTTGTCGATGGCATAGTTGGCTGCCAGCCGAACCCTCACATCATGCCAAGAGGACTTCGGATCGGCTTGATCGTGCAAGCAGACCCACTGCACCGATTGCCCCCCTGAGGGGATGAGCCGCAGGCGGGGATCACGTTTGACCTCTTCGCCGATAGCGCCCACCATGAGGTAGGCGATGTCCACCTCGCCATTTTTGAGCTGGGCCAAACGGGTGGATTCATCTGGCACCACCCGCATGACGATGCGCTTGATGTGCGGGACTTTGCGCCAGTAATCTTCAAAGGCCTCCAGGACCAGTTCCAGGCCAGCCTTGTGACTCACGAATTTGTAGGGGCCGGCGCCGATGGGGTGTTCGGTGAAGCCATCGTCACCCACCTGCTCGAGATATGTCTTAGGCACAATCCAGGCCGCACCGGAGGCAGGCGTGGCATAGAACATCAAGAAATCGGGCCAGGGGGCGTGCAGATGGAAACGCACATGCTGGGCATCCACTACCTCAACCGCCTTGACTTTTTCCTTCAATAACTTGGCTGCAGCCCCTTTGTAGCGCTCGAAGGTAAACTTCACGTCCTCGGCGGTGACCGGTTCGCCGTGGTGAAACTTGATGCCGGGGCGAAGCGTGAACTCGTAGATCACTTTATCGGCACTCTCCGTATAGGATTCGGCCAGGCTAGGCGTCATGCGCCCCTCGGGCATGGGCTTAAAGAGCGCATCGTGCAGGCCGTACTGCACCATTTTCGGAGAGATGATGCCGGTATTGAGGCCGGGATCGAACCAGGCCGGGGCCAGCGTCACATGCATCGCATAGGTGAGTTCCCCCTCGGGCTTGCTGGCGGCCATGCCCTCGCCGATGAGACACGCCACGCCAAGCGCCAGGAGAAGCGCAACACTCTTGATCCATTGCCCAGCCATGAGTATGCCTCCTGTCTTCATAGGCCATTGCTCCCCGCGTGGGGAGCAGCACTACAGCCTCCTGCCATCGGGGGTTGCATTGCAGAGGAGGCATCCCAACTGGAATGGGGACACCGAATGGAGAGACCGGCGTTGGGGACGTCTAGCAGAGAGCTAACTTCTGGTCGTTCCAAGGGGCCACCGGTCACTGCTTGCGCACCTCGGCGGGCCGTGTCTTGCCCCTCCCCAGCTCGGCGGCGGGAGGGGCGCCTCGTAACATGCCGTAAAAATTGAAAGTGGGGGCACTCTACCCAAATGTCCGATGGCTGTCAAGTGTAAATCCAGTCGGGTCGCATCGCGGAGGAATCTGGTGGGTGAGACCCGTGTGCCGCCATCGTCAGGGGGCCTTCAACCTTGACACTGCCCCAGGCCCGCTGATACCATGACAGACCCGTTTCATGAAGGCGAAAGGGGTGCGACACTGCGATACGATCGACAGCCAGGCAGTCGAACGGAGGAGGACCGCTTCTATGGTGCAGCCAACGTATGATGATGCCAATCTGCTGCTGCGCTTGTACGAAATTCGCCGCGAGGACAAGCTGCGGCAGGCCCGTCAGTGGTTTTTATTCGAGTTCACGCCGGGGGACTGGAAGCAGATCCGGGAGACGTTTTCCACCGGTGCGGAGCAGGACAACTACTTACGGATGGTGGTGAGCTACTGGGATATGGTCTGCGCCCTGGTGAAGCAGGGTGTGCTCAATAAAGACCTTTTCTATACCACGAACGGGGAACATCTGGCCGTGTGGAATAAGACCAAGCCCTGGGTAGCAGGGGTGCGTGAGGAGTTCAAGAATCCCTTCATGCTCCGGAACCTGGAGGAAATCGCTGAAGACACCGTGCAGTGGCGTACACGGCAAATCGACAAAACTCAATAGCGTTGCAGGGTGGGGGACATCGGGGTCATGGAAGAACGTTATCCCTTTCAAACCATTGAACCCAAGTGGCAACAACACTGGGAGGCGGAGCACATTTTCGAGGTCCATGAGAACACAGAGCAGCCGAAGTTTTATCTCCTCGAGATGCTCCCGTATCCATCCGGACGTATCCATATGGGACATGTGCGCAATTACTCCATCGGTGATGTCTTGGCGCGGTTCCTGCGGATGCGCGGCTACAACGTCCTCCACCCGATGGGCTGGGATGCGTTCGGGCTACCCGCTGAAAATGCCGCCATCGAAAACCGCGTCCATCCCGCCCGATGGACCTATGCCAACATTGCGGAGATGAAGACCCAACTCAAACGCATGGGCTTCAGCTATGATTGGACGCGGGAGATCGCCAGTTGCGACCCGGAGTACTACATCTGGAATCAATGGATGTTCCTGAAGATGTGGGAGCGCGGCCTGGCGTACCGCAAGCAGTCGCTGGTCAACTGGTGCGATTCGTGCTTGACCGTGCTCGCCAATGAACAGGTCGAAGAAGGCGTGTGCTGGCGTTGCGGCACGCCAGTGACACAGAAAGAACTGGAGCAGTGGTTCCTGCGCATTACCGCCTATGCCGATGAGCTGCTTGAAGGCTGCGACCGCATTGCCGCGGGGTGGCCCGAGCGCGTACTGACCATGCAGCGCAACTGGATTGGCCGCAGCACTGGTGTCGAGGCAGCCTTTCCGGTGGTGGACGGCGACGCACCGATCCGCATCTTCACGACCCGTCAAGATACATTATACGGTGCGACGTTCGTAGTGTTGGCACCCGAGCACCCGCTGGTCCGCCCGCTCATCGCCGGCCTGCCCCAGGAGGGAGAGGTGCTGACCTTTGTGGAACAAACCGCCCGCATGGATCGGATCGCCCGCACCGCTGTCACTACGGAAAAGCTCGGCGTCTTCACCGGCCGCTACGCCATCAACCCCCTAACCCAGGAGTCGATTCCCATCTGGGTCGCCAATTTCGTCCTGATGGACTACGGCACGGGCGCCATCATGGCGGTGCCGGCACACGATCAGCGCGACTTCGAGTTCGCCAAGAAATATGGCTTGCCGATCCGAGTGGTGATCCAGCCTCTCGACCGGACACTGGACGCCAACACGATGACCGAGGCATATGTTGACGAGGGGCGAATGGTCGACTCCGGTGCTTTCACGGGGCTCGAAAGTTCTGAGGGACGTAAGCGAGTCGATGATTATCTTGAAAAGCAATCTCTTGGACAGAAAACCATCAATTTTCGCATTAAGGATTGGGGCATATCTAGGCAGCGTTATTGGGGAACTCCTATCCCCATGATTTATTGCTCCCGTTGTGGGATCGTTCCCGTCCCCTATGAGGACCTGCCCGTCGTCCTGCCGCTGGAGCTGCAATTCGAGTACGGGGCGCGCTCACCGCTGGCTGAAGCACCGTCGTTCTATGCCGTCCCTTGTCCTCGCTGTCAGCAACCCGCGCGGCGCGAGACCGACACCATGGATACGTTCGTCGATTCCTCATGGTACTTCGAGCGTTACACCTCGCCACGTGCGCAGGATGGCCCATTTGATGTGCATGCCGTGGACTACTGGATGCCCGTAGACCTCTACATCGGCGGCATCGAGCATGCTGTGCTGCACCTCCTGTATGCGCGGTTCTGGACCAAGGTGCTGCGCGATCTGGGGCTGATGAAGTATGATGAACCCTTCACGCGGCTGCTAACGCAGGGCATGGTATGCATGGAAACCTTATGGTGCCCGCAACATGAGTGGCGATTTCCCACCCAAGTGCGGAACGGCACGTGTGTCGAGTGCGGCCGGGTAGTGACCGTCGGCCGCATGGAGAAGATGTCCAAATCCAAACACAATGTCGTCGACCCGGACGAGATGACTCACAAATATGGGGCCGATACGACGCGGCTGTTCATCCTCTTCGCTGCCCCTCCAGAGCGTGATCTCGATTGGAACGACCAGGGCGTGGAGGGCTGCTACCGTTTCCTGAATCGTGTGTGGCGTATGGTGCGGCGCATCGTCGTGCGCACCGCTGACCTGCCGTGTGATCCGGCGTCACTGAGCGCTGCCTCAGGCGCTGCGTTAGCCTTGCGTCGCAAGACGCATCAGACGATTCGCAAGGTGACAGAGGATATCCAGGATCGCCTGCACTTCAACACCGCAGTGGCAGCCATTATGGAATTGATCAATATGCTCTACCAGTTTGCTGTGGAGGAGGAGCAGGATGTACCGACCCAACATGCCTTGCGGGAGGCCGCCGAGGCCACGACCTTGCTCCTCTCGCCATTCACCCCCCACATCGCCGAAGAGCTGTGGCAGCAACTCGGCCATGACGACAGCATTTTGCGCCAGCCGTGGCCGTCATATGATCCGATGTTGACGCAAGAGGAGGAAGTGACTGTCGTCATTCAGGTCAACGGCCGGGTGCGCAGCCGCCTCATGGCGCCGGCGTCGATTGCCGAGGACGACCTGCGGGAAGCGGCGTTGCGTCACGAGCGGATTCAGGAGTGGATTACTGGGAAGGCGATCCGTAAGGTCATCATCGTCCCACAGAAGCTCGTCAATATTGTTGTTGCCTGAACACCTCACGTGCCCCTTCCGCCTTGCAAGGGGAGGGCGTGGGTGACCGAGGACACGACTGATACGACCATCGCATCAGCTATTGCTCAGGGCGCAGTCGCCTTGCCAGCGACTGTTTGTTCTCCTAGTAGTTGTCCTGGCCGGCTGCGGTTACCAACTCGGCGGGCGGGCCGGGACGATTCCGGGGAATCTGCAGCGCCTCTCCGTCCCGATGTTCACCAATGCTACCACCGTCCCCGGCCTCGAGCAATTGATCACAAGTGCCGTGCGCACGCAATTACAACAGGATGGACGAGTGCGCTTAGGCACAGACGCCAGTTCGGCGGCGCAGCTCCGCGGCGAAGTCACGCGCTATGGATTATCGCTCCTGGCCACCGATCCCAGCGATTTCGCCCTGGAGTATCGCATTGAGGTGGAAGTGCATGTCATGGTCGAAGACCTCCGACAGCGTCAGACGCTTCTGGACCAGAGGCTGGCCGTCAACATCGACTATGTCGTGTCATCGCGGATAGTGCCGAACGAGATCGCTCGTGAGCGGGCCATGCTGGCCGCGGCGCGTGAGGCTGGCGATCGTGTAGTCAGCCTCCTGCTCGATCGGTTTTAACGACAGGTGCCGGTCACAGATTGTAGATGGCTCCTGTCGTGGTGAGGGCTCATGCCGCGGCGCTTCACCCCGCGGCATGAGCGGAGAAGCGTGCGCATAAACCGCTCACCGGTCACGTCAAGGAGAGGCACGTATGGAACCTCGGGAACTCGAGCACCGCTTGAAACGGAACGAATTAGCCCCTGTGGTCTTCCTCTGGGGTGAAGAGTCCTGGTTGGTCGACGAAACCATCGGCCAGATCGAGGCGGTCGCCCTTGACCCTGAGGCGCGAGACTTCAATCGCGAGGTGTTTTATGGCGATGAGGCCGAGGCGCAGGCGGTCGTCACCGCGGCGCAAACCCTGCCATGGCTGGGATCGCAGCGCCTAGTGCTGGTGAGAGGGGCCGATGCCCTGCCCCGTTCCGCCGATCCTCCTCTAGTGTCGTACTGCAAGCAGCCTTCGCCCAGCACCTGCCTGATCTTCACGGCGCAACGCGCGGAGGCGAGCCGGCCGCTCTTCGCCCTCCTTTTAAAGCTGCCCTGGGCCGTGCGCTTCCGGCGACTCCTGCCGCGTGAATTATCTACCTGGATTGAACAGCGCATCGCGGCCAACGGCTGCCGCATTACTGCGGATGCGGTGGCCGCTCTGATAGAAACGGTGGGGAACGACCTGCGGCTGTTGGCGCACGAGATCGACAAGCTTGTGACCTTTGTTGGGTCTGAGCCAGCCATCGAGGTCGACAGTCTGACCGCCCTGACGGATGATATACGGGAGATGTCAGCCTTTGAATTGGCACGCCTCCTCAGCGCGGGGGACCTGGCTGAAGCATTGCGCGCCTGGGGCAAGTTCGCCTCCAGTGGAGAGTATCCCGGGCTGGCGCTAGGGGCAATCCTCCACCATGTGCGTCAGCTCTGGCGCATCAAGTTGGCGCAGCATGCCAGCGCCTCTCCAGAGCGCCTGGCACGCGAACTCAACATCCCGGCCTTTACCGTCCGTCGGCTCAGCGCCCAGGCCGCCGCCATCGAGCCCGAACAGCTCCGTCAATGGTTGGAAGCGCTCTTGGAAGCCGATCAGACGCTCAAGCGCTCTGGTCTGCCGCCGCAATCGGTTTTTGAGAGGCTGATTCTACGTTTCTGTGTGAGGAAAGGTGGGGCTCATGCTCCGGCGTGAAGGGCATAGACTTTCCGGCTCAGCGCGGCTTTCTTGCGGGCGGCCTTGTTCGGATGAATCACCCCTTTCCCAGCAGCTTTATCGAGTGCAGACACGGCCTTGCGGAGCGTGGTCTCCGCATTCGTGGTGTCTTTGCGTACCACCAGGGTTTCCACACGCTTCGCGTACGTTCTAAGGGCCGATTTCACCGACACATTGCGCAGATGTCGTCCTTCCTCCTGCCGCATCCGCTTCATCGCCGACTTGTGACGCTTGGCCATGCTCTCTCTCCCTCATCGCTTGCCAATCACGGGCTGATGCGTCTTAAACCGCTTTTCGGGCGCCTTGGAGTGCAGCCAGCTGGCCGCCACTCGGTAAGTCAAGTGGGTGCAATATACTAAACCAGCACCGAGGCGTCAAGAGCCGGGCCTGAGGTGAGGTGGATGACATGCCTGGCCCCCCAAAAGACATGAGCCCGCGCATGGGAGGCGCTCATGCCACTGGCAACCGAGGGCACGGGGGCTGCCCTGGTATGTTCTACCGTCAACCTGCGTGCCTATGCTGGATCGAAAGTTATTGTCGCCGCGTTTTAAGCGTTGCACGACACAACGACCCCTGTTAGAATTGGCATCTGGGCAAGTCCGCTGAATGGCATCTTCAACATGGCGGTGGGGCGACCGTTCCGGCATGGCGGTTTGGCCCTGGCCATTTCACTAGCAGTAGCTTCCTAGCTTGGGTTGCGCGGGCATAGTGCTGGTCGGGGTGGCTTGCTACAGGGAGGTGATGTGGATGTCGGACGGAGCAGAAGCGAAGTTTCGCGTGGTTGCTGTCCGACATCGACTGGCCTGCGGGTCGGGGGAGGGGAGATGTCGCTTGAGCGTTGGGTAAGTGGATTTACCCACTATCTGGCGGTCGAGCGACGCTTGTCCCTGCACACTCAACGCGTGTACGGACGCGATGTACGAGCTTGGTTGCAGGCATTGCCGCAGCATAGCAACGCTGAGGTCGCCGCGCTGCTGACGCGGGACAACGTTGTCAAGTTCTTGGCTCAGAGTCGTGCGTCTGGGTTGTCCCCCCGCTCTGTGGCACGGCGCATGGCCGGTCTACGAGCATTTTGCCGCTATCTCAAGCAAGAAGAAGTGCTGCCCGTTGATCCGCTTCTAGACCTCCAGACCCCGCGCCTGCCGGAGCGATTGCCGCATTTCCTCAGCCTCGATGAAGTAGACCGCTTGCTCCGTCAACCCCGTTTGGAGACGCCACGGGGCCGGCGGGATGCGGCGATGCTGGAAGCGCTCTATGCTACGGGGCTGCGTGTGTCGGAATTGGTGTCATTGCCGATGAGCGCCCTGCACCTGGCTGAAGGCTGGATCAAGGTCCGGGGCAAGGGCGGCAAAGAGCGCCTGATCCCTCTTGGAGAACAAGCGGTGGCGTGCATACAGGCCTATCTGGTAGGCGCTCGCGAGGAGCTCATGCGTGGAGGGCGTACCACGCAGGTGTTCGTCAACGGCCGGGGCGAGGGCATGACCCGGCAGGGCTTCTGGAAGCTCCTGCGCAGGTACGCCCGGCAGGCTGGCATTACCAAACCCATGTCACCGCATACTCTCCGCCATTCCTTCGCTACCCATCTTCTAGAGCAGGGGGCTGATCTCCGCTCAGTCCAGCAGATGCTAGGCCATAGCGATATTTCCACGACGCAAATCTACACCCATGTGCTTGAAGCTCGGCTGCGTTCAGCATATCAACGCTACCACCCGCGCGCGTAAGGCTGGAGGTTAGGTGTGTCGCTTCTTCGACCCGTCAGTCCGCTCCCTGTTGAGTCCCGCATAGACCAAGCCGCGGAAATGTTACAGGATTTACAGTTCCCAGAGCAGCGTCTCGAGGCCATGGGTATCCTGCGTCAATTTGTGCGGGATGCCACGCTGCGTGTGCGCGATGCCCACCTGGTCGGGGCCAGCGGGGTGGAGACTGCCCGCCAACTGGCGGCGATGATCGATCAGGTCATCATCGAAGGTTATCACTTCCTGGCGCGTAGTCCTCTGTTTTCAGCGCATCGGCGCCCCCTCCGGGTGGCGACTGTGGCGGTGGGAGGCTATGGGCGTGGTGATTTGAATCCCTTTTCGGACCTCGATATCGTCGTGCTACACCCCCCCCATGAGGATGAACTCAGCACGCAATTCATGATCCAATTCACCCTTCTTCTCATGGACATGCGACTCGATGTCCGGTACAGCAATCGTTCCGTCGCCAACTGCGTGCAGATGGCACGGCGTGATCTCTCGACGAAGACATCGTTCATCGAAGCCCGCCCGCTGGTTGGGGATGCCCAACTCCTCGATCAGTTCCGGCGTACGGTGCAGCACGAACTACTCGGGAAAGGGGTCGATCAGTTTATCCAGGCCAAGGCGGAGGAGCTCCAGCGGCGTCATGCCAAGTATTATGGCTCGGTGAGCGTCCTGGAGCCCAATGTCAAGGAGAGCCCAGGGGGGCTGCGCGATTATCATACCGCCTTGTGGGTGGGGGCCACACGCGTTGGGGCACGGTCGTTCGATGACTTGGCGGCCGCGGGAATCATCGCGGCGGCGGAGCGACAGGCCGTGGCGCAGGCCTATGAGTTTCTGCTGCGGGTACGCACGGATTTACATTTCGCCCAGCAGTGGAAAACCGATGTGTTGGCGATTGAGGTACAGGCAGACACGGCCGCACGCCTCGGCTATGATGGCAACGGCACCGGTCTGCCGGTTGAGCGCTTCATGCGGGAGTATTATCGTCAGGCCCGTGTGATCTACTATCTGTGTGCCAGCGTGCTCAATCGCTGTCGGCCACACGAACGAGGGATTGGAAAAGTGCTTGAATATATGTCACGTAAAGAGCTTGAGCATGGGTTAGTTATCGCACGGGGCGAGATCACGGTCAAGGAACGCGGGAAAGATCCCTTTCAGGCACGTGCCCCCTTGCTGTTGGAGGTCTTCGGGCTGGCCCAGCAGATAGGTGTTGGCCTCAGCGAGGACCTGAAGGTCCTCATCCGGGCTCATCTCGGGGCGATCGACGAGGCCTTTCGGGCCGATCGCCAGCACAGTCGGCTGTTCATGACCATCCTCAAGCACCCCCAGGCTGCCCGTACCCTCCGTGCCATGCATGAGGTAGGGGTGCTGAGCGCATACCTGCCTGAATTTGAGCCGATCACTGGCCTGGTGCACCATGATCTCTACCATAAATATACCGTCGACGAGCACACCTTGCGGGCGGTGGATTTCCTCGACGAGTTGCCCGAAACCCCCGAAAAAGAGCTGCGCGAGTTCGCCAAGCTGTTCCAGAGCCTGCCCAATCCCGAGGTGTTGCGGCTCGCCTTGATCTATCACGATGTGGGCAAAACCAAAGGCGTCGAGCATGTCGAGGAGAGTGCCGAATTGTTCCACGCTGCCGCCCCTCGCCTGGGGCTCAGCGAAAAAAGCGCCGACCAGGTAGAGTTGCTGGTGAAAAACCATCTGTTAATGAATCATCTGGCCCAGCGCCGCGACATCACCGACCCCAAGATCGTGGCGGATTTCGCGGAGACCGTCCGCAACGTGGAGAACCTCAAGCTCCTGTGTATCCTTACCTATGCCGACACGCGGGCGGTGGGGCCGGATATTTGGACGGTGTGGAAGGGGGCGCTGCTGTGGGAACTCTATATGCGCACCTATAAGCACTTCACCCAGGAAGATGAGGTCGTGGTCACGGGCGAGGCCCTCATCGAACAGGTGAAGGGCGAAGTGATGTCAGGATTATCCGGGCGCATCCCGGAGGCCACCGTCGATGCGTTCTTCAAGGCCATGCCATATAAATATATTGTGTCGACACCGGCCGAGACCATCGTGCAACATATCCAATTGGTGGAGAGTTTGCAGGGCGGTGCGCTAGCCACGAAGCATACACATCATCTGGACCTGGGGTTCTCCGAATTGATGGTCTGTACGCCCAGCAAGGCCGGCAATTTTGCCAAGATCGCCGGGACACTGGCGGCCAATCAGCTCAACATCTTGGGCGCGCAAATTTACACCCACAATGATGGGCTGGCCCTCGATACGTTGCAGATCGAAAGCCTCGAAAAGAAGCCCATCTTGGACGAACGCCTGTGGCAACGCCTGAATGAAGAACTCCTGGCGGTCTTAGCCGAAGGGCGAGAGGTCACCTATCGCCCGGGACGAACGATTTTCGCCAGGAAAGAGCGGGCGGTGCCGGTCACCACCGTCATCGAGGTCAACAATCGCATCTCCGACATGTATACGGTCATCGATGTGACGACCCAGGACCGCTTGGGCTTGCTGTATCTGATCACGACGACGCTGTTTGAGATCGGCATAAACATTCACCTGGCCAAGGTCTCCACCGAGGCGACGCGGGCCATCGACGTGTTCTACGTGACCGATCTGATGGGTGAAAAGATCGTCGACGAACGCGCCATTAAGGATATCCGCAGCCAACTCCAGACCGCGCTCGACGCTGATGAGCGGTGAGCAGTGGGTCGGACGCGAGTCCCCCAGGGAACCGGAGCTGACGCGCAACGAGGCGGCGTCGCGGGCGATATGATCGCTGACCGTAGATCTCGAGCATTGCATGCCAGATTTATTCTGTGGTATGTTTGGGCGTCGACTTATGAAAGATTTGCACCCGAATTGCATACCAATGGAGAAGGCGGACCGTCACTTGCGTCAGTTGACCTGTCGAGGAGTCTCGGATCACCAGGGGGATGTTTACGCCTGGAGCCGGACTTCATGGAGGTGTGTAAAGCAGCTTGGCTGAGATACTGAGCAAAGAGATCCAGCTGGAAGATACCACCCAACTCCCACAAATCTTCGGCATTAACGACGCGCATCTGAGACTCATCGGCAAAGGGCTGCATGTCCGCCTCCAGGCTCGCGAGCGCGGGCTCAGCATTCAGGGCGCCCCCGAGGCCGTGGGCAAGGCCGAGCAACTGTTGCAGGAGTTATGTGAGCTCATGGCCACCGGCTATGTCATTGACTCGCATGACTTGCGTTTGATGCTCCGCCTCTATGAAAGCTCGCCGCATCCCGACATTCGTCATATCTTTTCCGATCGCATCCCCGTCCCGTCCCGTCGGCGTTATGTGTCACCCAAGACCGAAGGGCAGAAATTCTATGTGGATGCGATCCGCCACCATGATATCGTCTTTGCCATCGGCCCAGCAGGCACTGGCAAAACGTACCTGGCCATGGCCATGGCGGTCTCGAGCCTGTTTCATAAGGAGATCGAGCGCATCATTCTGGTGCGTCCCGCTGTCGAAGCGGGTGAGAAGCTCGGGTTTCTACCGGGTGACCTGCAAGAGAAGGTCAACCCGTATCTGCGGCCGCTGTATGACGCGCTGTATGATACGATGGAGTTTGAACGGGCGCAAAAGTTGATGGAGCGGGGCACCATCGAAATCGCCCCGCTAGCCTATATGCGCGGTCGAACCCTGAACGATTCGTTCATCATTCTGGATGAGGCGCAGAATACGACCTCTGAGCAGATGAAGATGTTCCTCACACGTCTGGGATATAATTCCAAAGCGGTGATTACGGGTGATGTCACCCAGGTGGATCTCGCCCCGGGCAAGGTCTCGGGATTGGTCGAGGTACAAGACGTCCTGCGCGGTATCGAGGGTATTCGCTTCGTATACTTTACCGAGCGGGACGTCGTCCGCCACGAACTGGTCCAGCAGATCATTCGCGCCTATGAGACCTTTCAACCAAGGGTTGAGCGTCGTGGTGAGGGCCACGGAGGGGGAATGCCGTCCGATGGAACGGGAACGTAAGGGACGAGCACGGCCAAAACGGGGCGTGCGGCCGCTGTTGACGAAGCTTGGTGTGGTGACCATGTCGAAGTCGGGTGGGATGAAGTTCGCCTGGCGCGAGATTGGGATCACCGCATTGCTGGTGGCGACATTGACCATCTTGTTGTTGCCGCGCATGCAGTTGCAGACGCGGACCTTAGCCATTGGTGACATCGCCCCCGCCGACATTAAAGCCCATACCGATTTCCTGCTCGAAGATGAGGTGTCGGCCCAGAAGAAGCGCAAAGAGGCTGAAGATCGTATATTGCCACTCTACGATTTCGACCAGCAAGCCATCGAGGTCATTGACCAGCGTTTGAAATGGGCGATGCAGACCATCGATGCCGCCTATCAGGTTCGCCCCCCAGAGCTCTCAGGGACCCTCCAAGATGTGCGCTCGGTCCCTCCCTCACCCGAAGAGGCGGCGCGCGTCCAGGGCTTGTCTGGCGTCCAGACGGCGATGAGTCGGGAGTTGATCACGACGAGTCCCTTCTTCGTTGAGCGCGAGCAAGAGTTCCGCCGGATTCTCGGCGTTGAGTTGGGCGCGGAAACGCTCGCGGCGCTCCGTCAACTGCAGTATACGCCTCGACTGCGCCAGGGCATTATCGATACGTTGGCCACGGTGATGCAGCGGGGCGTTGTCAGCGATCATGGTCTTTTTGTGAGACATCGGGAGCGGGGGATTGTGTTCCGTGATGTCCGCACAGAGCAGGAACTCGTCGTCCCGGATACCAACATGGTCTTGGAGATGGGCGAGGCCGCAGCGGCCTTGACCGCCACCGTGTTAGCCGCGAACTCTCCCTATCCCCTTGAGCTGCAACCAGTCATCGCCAACATCGCCCAGAGGCTGCTGCAGCCGAACTTGACGTTCAACAAGAAAGAGACTGAGGAGCGCAAAAAAAAGGCGGTAGAGGCGATCAAACCAGTGTTCTTCCAGGTCAAGCGTGGCGAAATGATCATCCGTGAAGGGGAGCGGGTCCGCGAAGAGCATATTCCCAGACTCCGCGCGCTGGCCTCGGGGAAACGGAGCGGCGACCCGGTTTCAGCGGTGGCGGGCACGACGATCTTCGTCGCGGTCGTGGTCATGTTTGGATTGCTCTACCTGCGTCAAATGCAGTCGCGCCTGTCGTGGGATTCGCAATCGCTGCTGCTGTTGGCGGTCCTGCTGGTGGGCAATATCCTCGGTGTGCGGGCGTTCATGGTGGTCGCCCAAGCGTTGGTCGAAAGTTTCCCGGTCATGGAGAGCGGAATCCTCCTGTATGCACTGCCTGTGACCGTGGGCGGCATTCTCGTGGCGATCTTCTTTGACTTCTCGGTGGGAGTGTTGTTCGCTCTGATGACCAGTTTGCTGATCGGCATCCTGGTGCGCGACAACCTGGCGATGGCGGTGCTGGCGCTGGTGGGCAATCTGGTCGCCACCTTCCGCGTGCAGCAGTATCGACAGCGCTCATGCATTCTGGTGACCGGGCTGTTCATCGGTCTGGCCAATATTCTGACGCTCATGGCCTTCGGCCTGATGAGTGCCAACCTCTTCGCCTGGCCGCGGGCCCATGAGGCGTTGTGTGGTCTGCTGGGGGGGCTATTGGCGGCGGTGGTCGTCTCGGCGGTGCTGCCGCTCTTAGAGTCGATCTTCAAATGCACCACTGACATCAAGCTCCTGGAGTTGGCCAGCTTGAATCATCCGCTGTTACGGCAACTCATCATGCAGGCGCCGGGCACCTATCATCACAGCATGCTGGTGGGGACCTTGGCCGAGGCGGCGGCTGAGGCCATTGGCGCCAACGCCCTGCTGGCACGCGTCGGCAGCTATTACCACGACATCGGCAAGATGCTGACGCCCGAGTACTTCGTGGAGAACCAGGCGGGTCGTGGCAATAAACACGATCGACTGTCCCCGAGTATGAGTGCCTTGATCATCACGGCCCATGTCAAGGACGGTATCAAACTCGCCAAAGAATATAAGCTGCCGCAGCGCATCATCGACATGATCCCCCAGCACCATGGCACCAACCTCATTTCCTATTTTTACAATAAGGCGAAAGAGCAGGAAGATCCTGCCGTGCAGCAGGTCCACGAAGAGGACTATCGTTATCCCGGTCCCAAGCCGCAGACGCGTGAGGCGGCGATCGTGATGCTAGCCGACAAAGTCGAAGCGGCATCGCGCGTGCTGGCGGAACCGACGTCACAGCGCATCACCGGGCTGGTGCAACGCATTACGAGCAGTATCTTCATGGATGGCCAGCTCGATGAATGCGACCTGACGCTGCGCGATTTACAAAAGATCAGTGATGCCTTCGGGCGCACCCTGATCGCCATCTACCACCACCGTGTCGAATACCCATCGGTCGAATCGGAAGAAGTCAAGCGTCGTACGCGAAGCACGAATGGCCATCAGTTGTCGGAACCAACAAAAGATCATCCCGACCGACACCCGGATGCTCCGAAAGACGCTGCTGAGGCTGCTCGCGGCCCTCGAATGTCAGAGCTGTGATCTGGGTGTACTTATCATCGATGATGCCAGGATGCGCCGGCTGAACGCCCGCTATCGGGGTATCGATCGTCCCACCGATGTACTGGCCTTTGCCATGCGTGACGGGCCCTTTGCTGACCTTCACCCGCAGGTGTTGGGCGATGTGGTGCTCTCCGCCGAGACCGCTCTCCGCCAGGCACGTGCCCGTCGCCACTCACTCACCGCAGAGTTGACGCGCCTGCTCATCCATGGTACGCTGCACCTACTCGGTTACGACCATGAAGTCTCCCCCGCTGATGCTAGGCTGATGCGCGCCAAAGAACGTGAACTGTGGAGGCTGGTCAAGCCTTAGGTGAACGTTCCTCTCAAACGCCAGCCTTCAGGCTCCGATCGTAGATGCCCCTGAACCGTGCGGAGCTCCGACCATCGTTGACGCCCTCGCACTGATGTCGGCTCAGTCAGTGAGGGTGGACGCAGATGCCCACAGCTGTATGGCTTGCTGGCTCTGTCGTGTGTCCTGCGAACGGCCGTGTCTGAGCGCGCCGCTATTCCCGCCGACGAGAGGCAGGAGGACTTATGGCGCTCATCGTCTTCGTGCTCGGGGCAATCGTCGGCATGGCGGTGTTGATCTTCGCGCTTGAGAACCAGGAACCGGTGGCGCTCCGCTATCTGTATACCTGGCAAACACCGCCGACCCCTCTGTTTGCGATCATCATGGTCGCCGTGGGAGCTGGGTTCGTGATCGCCAGCTTGTTTGGCCTGGCGGCATACCTGCGTGAGCGCAAGATTATCCGCCAGCAGCGGCGCACGATCGCCGACTTACAAGCGGAGTTGCGCACCCTACGCACCCTTCCCCTTGACGTTCCCTCAGAAACCGGGGGTGGCCTGCACAGTTCCGACAAACCTGCGCCAGCCACTGGTGAGCTGCCACGGCGATGAGTGCCTGGGGGAGCCTGTCGCAGGAACTCGCCTCGCTATTGGTTCTCATCCTGGCCGGGGTTTTGGTGGGCTTGGCAATCCTCCTGGTGGCGCGGCGTCGTCGCGTTCCTGAAGCGTTGGCCTCGCAGCCGTTCGAGCGCGGCTTTGATCTGCTGCTCGAGGCGCGTTGGCAGGACGCAGCTGAGGTATTGAAAGTAGCGGTCAAAACCGATCCGAACCGGACCTTGGAATATTTTGAGCTCGGCAAACTGTTTCGGCGACAGGGGCAACCAGGGCGGGCAGCGCGGCTGTTCGAGCAGCTCAGAGCCCGTCCCGGCCTCGACCGCAGCGTGAGCCTCATGGCCCAGTACGAATTAGCCCTGTCCTACCGTGCTCTGGGGTGCTATGAAGCAGCTGTCGAGCTGCTTGAACACGTGCTCCTGGCCGATCCAGCCCGCGCCGAAGCCCGGCAAGAACTTCGGCGCATGTATGAGGACAGAGGACGCTGGGAGAAGGCAGCGGCGGTGGAGATGCAACGCTTGAAGTGGGGTGAAACCCAGGACCATCGGACGCTGGCGGCGTTGCTGACGCAGCAGGGAAAAGTCGCCTGGGCAGCGGAGCATCTGCAGGAGAGCGCCGCACACTTGCGTTCCGCGCTGGCGCTTGATCGTGACTGCACTGAAGCGGCGATCTACCTCGGCCGCGTGCTGCTGCGGCGAGGAAAATTATCCCAAGCCTTCCGCGTTTGGGATGAGCTGGCGAAGGCCAGGCCGGAATGGCTGTTTCTGGCCTTCCGGGATATGCAGGTGGCCTTTCGGCACCTGAACAACGATGCGGGATGGGAGAGCTTCCTGCGCACCTTTACGGAGCGTCATCCCGGTGATCCCGTAGGCCATCTCGCCCTGGCCGAATGGTATGCTTCGCGTGGCCAAACCCAGGAGGCCATCCACTGCCTGCGTCAGGTCATGGATCTCGACCCCGTCTGTCGGGAGGCCCATTTGGGCCTGCTGTCTCTCTGTCGTGAGCAAGGCGTCCCCAGTGAGGTGCTTGATAGCTATGAGCGACTTGCCCAACATACCACCTGGCCCTCTGGTGGCCGCTTCCGTTGCTGTAGCTGCGGTCACGTGGCCCATGACCCATGCTGGCGCTGTCCGGCATGTCACGTGTGGGCCACTCCTGAGCGTCTCATCCCACAGCCGGACGTGATGCCGGTGACGGCAGGGGAAATCATCTCGCCACTCAGTCATGCGACTATCGACGCCCCCGCCCCGGTTAGGGTGACGCGTGATGCGCCCGTCCACCCCACAGCAGAACGGTGAATTGGAGCCTCCTAGATGGCCGCTGATACCCCGATGATGCAACAGTATCGGCAACTGAAACAGCAATACCCCGACGCCATTCTCCTGTTCCGGATGGGCGATTTCTATGAGATGTTCTTCGAGGATGCCCGGTTAGCGGCGCCAATCCTCGAGATCGCGTTGACGGCACGCGATAAGTCACACCCTCACCCTGTCCCTATGTGCGGCGTGCCCTACCATGCGGTGGACAGCTATATCGACCGTCTGCTCAAACGCGGCTTGAAAGTAGCGATCTGCGAGCAATTGGAGGACCCTAAGGCCGCCACGGGGCTGGTCAAACGCGACGTGTTACGGGTGGTGACACCTGGTGCCATCATGCAGTCGACGGCGTTGATCGGCAAAGAGAACAATTTCCTCGCCGGGTTATGCGGAACGCACGAGGGGCTGGGGTTGGCATTGGTCGATGTGTCGACCGGCGAGTTCAAGCTCACCGAGTTCACCGGCGAACAGGCCAACCGCAGAGTGGCTGACGAACTGCAGCGGCTGCTGCCACGGGAACTGCTCATACCCACCTCTTGGGGCGCCCAGGCGACGGCCTTGCCTGGCATTGAGGTCCCACCATGGCAGGTCACACCCCGTGACGATTGGCGATTTGACGCCGAACTTGCCTACCAGCGCCTGACACAACACTTCGGCACGCATTCGCTGGAAGGTTTTGGGTGCGAGGCAGCGACCTTAGCGGTGACGGCGGCTGGCGTGGTCCTTGAGTATCTGCAGGAGACGCAGCGCGCTGCCTTGACCCATATCCAGGGATTGTCCCGCTACTATGTCGATGATTTTATGGCCGTGGATGCCACTACCCAGCGACACCTTGAGTTGGTGCGCAGCGCGGTAGACGGAACGCGGGATGGCACGGTACTTGACCTCCTGGATCAGACGGTGACCGCCATGGGGGGGCGTCTGCTCCGACGCTGGCTCCTCGAGCCATTGCGGCAGGTGGACGCCATTCGGCAACGACAGGCCGCAGTGGCGGCGCTGGTGGTAGGCTGGATGGTGCGTGAGGAGGCGCGTGAACTTCTGAAAGAGATTGCCGATATCGAGCGCATCGTCGGGCGGGTAAACCTGGGGTTAGCTTCCCCGCGCGACCTGTGGGCCCTCCGGCAGTCGCTGCAGTCCCTACCCCGTTTGGTCGATGTGATCACGGCGCTGAACGCCGATACTTTGCAGCCGTATGTGAACGACTGGGAGACGTTGACGGATGTCTACGATGGTCTGGCCCGTGCCTTGAGCGACGACGCGGCGCATGCCACGCAGGTGGGTGATATCTTTCAGCCTGGCTACCATGCCGAACTGGACGAACTGCGGCAACTGCGTACCGATAGTCGAGGATTTTTAGCTGCTCTCGAGGCGAAAGAACGCGAACGGACGGGCATCCCAGGGCTACGACTGCACTACAATCGGGTCTTCGGCTACTATATCGAAATCTCCAAGCGCGCCCTGCACCTGGTCCCCCCCGAGTATGAACGCCGTCAGACCTTAGTCAACGCCGAACGTTTTATCACGGCCGAGCTGAAAGTACACGAGGAGCGCATCCTCGGAGCCGAGGAACGCATCGCAGCGTTGGCACAGGAGCTGTTTCAGGGATTGCAAGCCAGCGTAGCGCGGGAGACACGACGCTTGCAGGTGATGGCCCGGACGATCGCCGCTCTGGATGTCGTGATGAGCTTCGCCGCCGTGGCGCAGCGCCACGGCTATACGCGTCCAGAGATGGATGCAGGCGAGGTGATCGACATTAAGGCCGGGCGCCATCCGATCCTGGAACGGAGCGGCGAGGGGAGGGGATTTATCCCCAACGATACCTACCTCGATCGATCGGAGCAGCGAGTCCTGATCCTCACCGGGCCGAACATGGCCGGCAAATCGACCTACCTGCGTCAGGTGGCGCTGATCGTGTTGTTGGCGCAGATCGGCAGCTTTGTGCCAGCCGAGCGGGCGCGCATTGGGGTGGTGGATCGCATCTTCACGCGAATCGGGGCGCAAGATCACCTGCAGCGGGGCCATAGCACCTTCATGGTCGAGATGCACGAAACTGCCAATATCCTGCATAATGCTACGCCGCACAGCCTGTTAATCCTGGATGAAATCGGGCGTGGTACCAGTACCTATGATGGGCTAAGCATTGCCTGGGCGGTTATCGAACATATCACCTGCGCCGTGCGCGCCCGCACCCTGTGTGCCACGCACTACCACGAACTGGCCGAATTGGAGGTGCTGCATAGCGGCGTGAAGAACTACCATGTAGCGGTGCGAGAAACCCCTGACGGCATCGCGTTTCTGCGGGTGCTTTTGCCAGGGAGCGTGAACCGGAGCTATGGCATTCAGGTGGCGCGTCTGGCGGGGCTGCCCACCGCCGTCGTCGAGCGTGCGATGCAGGTGCTCGACCAGTTAACGACGCAGGGCACGACCCCCACACGTGGGAAGCGTCGCAACAGCATCCATGCTTTGCCGGAGCCTAGCGCGCAGTTGTCGCTGTTTGAAATGCCGGGGCATCCGATCCTCGACCAGCTGAGGAGTCTCGATATCACACGATTGACTCCCATCGAGGCTCTAACCACCCTGCATCGATGGCAGGAGATGATCAACAGTCCTGAGTCCTGAGTCGCGAGCAAGTGAGATATCCTGTCTTTTCCTTAGCACTCCGCACTCAGGACTCAGCGCTTGAAAGGGAGAGATGTATGAAAGTTCTTGTAACCGGTGGTGCGGGATTCATCGGCTCGCACGTGACCGATCGGCTCATCGACTCCGGGGTGGAAGTCGTAGTGCTGGACAACCTTGCCTCGGGGAGGCGCGAGTCAATACACCCACGGGCACGCCTATGTGAAGCGGACATCTGCGGGGAAAGCATCCGCGCACTCATGCAACAGGAGCGCTTCGATTGCATCGATCATCATGCGGCGCAGATGAATGTCCGGCGCTCGGTCGATGATCCGGTCTTCGACGCCCGCGTGAACATTCTCGGCTCGCTGAATCTCCTGCAGGCGGCGGTGGCGACCGGCGTCAAGAAATTCGTCTTCGCCTCGACGGGTGGCGCGATCTACGGCGAGCAGCTCACCTTCCCAGCCGATGAATCGCACCAGACCTGCCCGATGAGTCCCTATGGCGTCGCCAAGTTAGCGGTGGAGAAATATCTCGCCTTCTACGAAGCGGTCTACGGCCTGCCCTATACCGTGTTGCGCTATGCCAATGTCTATGGCCCCCGGCAGGATCCCCATGGAGAAGCCGGTGTGGTGGCAATTTTCAGCCAGCGCCTGCTGGCGCATGAACCGGCGATGATCAATGGCGATGGGGAACAAACACGCGATTTTGTCTATGTGGAAGATGTGGTACGGGCTAACGTGCTGGCCGTGACTACCGATCTACGCGGCACGTACAATGTTGGCACCGGGATCGAGACCTCGGTGAACGTCCTATACGCCTATGTCGCCAAGCATGCCTGCTCCACGCAGGTTCCCCATCATGGACCATCAAAGGCTGGGGAGCAGCATCGCAGTGTCCTCGACAGTCGCAAGCTCCAGGCCGCCACGAACTGGACGCCAACCGTCTTATTGGACGAGGGGTTACAGCGTACGGTAGCCTTCTTCGCCGAGTCAGGGTTGCGACGAAAAACCACTTGATTTGACATCAGGCATTAGGTATGTTACACGCCAGAAAAATCCGGCTAGTAGCGCCTCCCGCGCCATTCCTGGTGCGGGAGAGGGAAGGGCAAGGGGCGCTGTGAGCCCCGGCTCATAGCATAGGCCAGCTTCGCCAAGAGGTGAAACGCGGCTAAACAAGGGAAAGCAGGCGCGTGGCAGTACCTGACCCAGACCACCGGAGACCGAGGTTTGGGAGAGCGGAGTCACGATGATCCGAATCCTCCTCCGCTGTTTCAGCGTCCTCCTTCCCAGCTGGGCGATGCTTGTAGCACCCGTTTGGGGGCAGCCGCAGCGGCCGCTTTTGCAGGAGTTGGTGCTGACGCACACAGACCATGAGGTGCTCCTGCACATCGACTTACAGGGGGGATTTCAGCAAGAGATCCTGGAGGCCATCGCAACTGGTATCCCGATCACGGTCACCTATCACATGAGGTTGTATCGCAAACGGGGTTTGTGGTTCGATGAAGAGGTCCTCTCGAAGACCATTAAACATATTGTAAAATACGACGCCTTGAAAAAGCAGTACCGTGTCAGTGAGATCAATGGGCTGTTTTCCAGCATAAAGGTGACCAAACACGAGCCCACCATGGTACGCTGGATGAGCGCCATTGAGGGGCAGCCGCTGATCCCTTTTCATCTCCTGCAACCGGGCGAAGAGTATTATGTGAAGGCGATGGCTGATTTGAAGGCGGTGAAGTCACCCTTTCCTCTCAGCCACATGCCGTTTCTCGCCAGTCTTTGGGATACGGGAACTCCCTGGACCACGTCGAGTCCTTTCACCATTAGCTCCCCCCCTACACAACGCTAGGGATCGGTGGCCTGAGAGCAGCCCCCACGCCTCAGGAGGTGCGATGTGTTGAGACGTGTATCATGCCTCTGCTGCAAGTACCCGGCATGCCTGTAGGAACCTCTCATGCGCTATGCCAGTGATCAACCACGCATTGATGGGACAGCGCCAACCCCTGAGGGGCAGCGTCGCCGCCGCCTGCGAAATTTTTGGACCTTCCTGGGCGTGACGTGCCTGCTCATCGCGCTGACGGGGGCGGAATTATATGTCCAGGGCCTCCACCGCGTCCTGCCCCTGGCCAACAATATTGTGATATTCGCCACCGTCAATCTTAACATTATCTTATTGCTGGCGTTAGTGCTCTTGGTCCTGCGCAACCTGGTCAAGCTGTACTATGAGCGGCGCGGCAAGATCATCGGGTCGCGGTTCCGGACGAAACTGGTCATCGCGTTTTTCGGTCTGTCCCTGACCCCATGCGTGCTCTTGGTGCTAGTGGCGAGTGGCCTGATCACCAAAAGCATCAACAACTGGTTTAATGTGAGTATCGAGCGTTCGCTGGAAGATTCGCTGGAAGTGTCTCGCAATTATTACCGCCTGCTTGAGCAGGATGCTCTGCACTTCGGCGAGCAACTCCGCACAGTTCTTCTGGGGAAGGATCTGTTACGGAATGACCGAGCGCCGGCGCTGGCAAAGTTGCTAGAGGAGAAGCGCCGGGAGTATCAGTTGAGCGCGCTCCAGGTCTTCGGCGCCAACCTTCAGGAATTGGCCGGTGCCGGGGGGCAAGTCGCGGGTGAACGGTTGACCACCGCCCAGGCCGACCTGCTCCGCCGACGTGCGACCGATGCGAGTACGGAAATCCAATCCGCCGGCAGGGGAGAGGTGATTCGCGGCATTGTGCCCGTCGTGGCGCAGGGCGGTGGGGCGCCCCTGGCCTGGATTGTGCTGACGTACTATGTGCCGGAGAGCCTGGTGGCCAAGATGGGGGACATCGCCGAGGCGTTTGAGCAATACAAACAGTTGAAAATCCTCAAGGCGCCGATCAAGACCAGCTATCTGATCACGCTCCTGATGGTCGCGTTGCTGGTGATCTTTTGCGCCATTTGGTTTGGCCTCTATCTGGCGAAAGGCATTACGGTGCCCATTCAACATCTGGTTGAGGGGACACGTGCGGTGGCAGATGGCAACTTGGATTTTCGCGTCACCGCTACCAGCGACGATGAAATAGGTTGGCTCGTCCACTCCTTTAACCAGATGACCGACGATTTGCGCACCAGCAAGATGGCGCTTGAAGAGGCCAATGCGGAGCTCAAGGAGAGTAATCAGGAACTGGAGGCGCGCCGCAACTACATGGCAACAGTCCTCGAAAATGTGGCGGCGGGAGTGCTGTCACTCGACAAGCACGGCCGAGTGTCGACGATGAATCGCTCGGCCCAGGTGATGCTCGGCATCGACGCCCAGGCGGCCCTCGGGCGGGTGTATCGGCATGTGTTCAGCGCCGCCCATCTGGATTCCATTCGCGGGCTCATGAAACGCATGGCGAGCAGCCGCCGTGAGAGTATCGCCGACCAAATTCAGTTGCTCGTGGGGGGCCGCGTGTTGATCCTTCTGGTCAGCATCTCCTTGCTCCGCGACAGCGATAGCCACTACCTCGGGATGGTATTGGTGTTCGATGATTTGACCGAATTGATACGAGTGCAGAAACTCGCGGCCTGGCGTGATGTAGCCCAGGGGATCGCGCATGAAATCAAGAACCCCTTGACCCCTATCCAGCTCTCGGCGCAGCGGTTACGGCGGAAGTATCGCGAGCACTCAGGCGATTTCGATGAGGTCTTCGACGAATGTACCCATACGATTATCACCCAGGTGGAAGGCCTCAAGGGGTTGCTCGACGAGTTTTCGGCGTTTGCGCGCATGCCAGAGTCGAATCCGACCCCGACGGAGTTGCAGCCACTCATGGAGGAAGTGCTACAATTATATCGCGGAGCTCACCGTGACATCGAGCTGACGTTGTCCTGTGATCCTGCAGTCGCCAAGGTCAACGTGGATGGGGAGCAGATGAAGCGGGCGCTGATCAACTTGGTGGAAAACGCGATCGAGGCCATGAATGGCCAGGGGCGAGTGGACATCGTCACCAGTCTCGATGGGCGTCAGCAGCGCGTGTGCATTGAAGTGCGTGACACCGGTGCGGGTATTCCGCCGCAGGTGCGTGACAAGCTGTTTTTGCCCTATTTCACGACGAAAAAGGGAGGATCAGGCTTGGGGCTAGCGCTTGTCAATCGCATCGTCGCCGACCACGGCGGGCGTATCTCCGTCCGAGATAACACCCCGCGAGGCAGCATCTTCGCGATCGAGCTACCGGTAGTGTGAGGGACATCGAGGAAAGGACAAGCATGGCCAAGGGGCGTATTCTGATCGTCGATGACGAAGCCAGTATTGTGCGCTCACTGGAAGGGATTCTGGCTGACGAAGGGTTTGACGTGGTCCAGGCCCGCGATGGTGAAGCCGCGCTCGCGCTCCTCCAAGCGCAATCCTGCGATCTCGTGCTGCTCGACCTGTGGATGCCGGGGATTGATGGTATTCAGACGTTGCAGCGCCTGAAGGCCATGCAGACCAATGTGTGCATCATCGTCATGTCGGGACATGGCAATATCGAGACCGCCGTCAAAGCCACCAGGCTGGGGGCCTTCGATTATCTGGAAAAACCGTTGTCGCTGGATAATGTGCTGAGCTCAGTTAATGCTGCTTTTGATCATCTCTGGAAGACCCGCGATCATCACTGGGTGGAAGTGGTGCGGGCTGCCGTGGAGCCTCTCATTGGGGTCAGCGGCGCACTGCAAGAGCTGCGCACCCAGGTCGACGCGGCGACGCAGCACGACACACCGCTGTTGATCGTCGGTGAGCCGGGGAGCGGCAAAGAATTTCTGGCTCGGCTGCTGCACCAGCGGCAGTATCCCCGAGGCCCGTTCGTGCGGCTCTACTGCGCTGCAGTATCCGACCAAGAGTTAAAGCAGGTATTCGGTGACAGGGATAGCCTGTCCAGGCTCCTGCGGGACATGGATGACACCGATCTCGACCACGACATCGAGGCGGGAACGCTGTATCTGGATGGACTGGAAAGGCTTTCGACGCCAGTGCTGCACGCCTTTAGCAGGCTCATGAGCGCCTCTGGGCCCCAGGCTTGGCGCGGCGGGGCACTGCTGCGGATGCGCGTCATGGCGGCGACGCTCCCGAGCGCCTGGCCGGATTCCGGGTTCGGGGTTCTGCCGGCAGAGCTGCAGCGGGTGTTTGCTACCTCGACCCTGATGACGATCCCTCTGCGCCATCGTGTTGAGGATATTCCACTGCTGGCGGAGTATTACTTGCGCTGCTCGGCGCGCCAATATGGCTTGATTCCCAAGGAATTGCACCCTGAGGCGCTACAGGCGTTGATGGGGTACGATTGGCCCGGCAATGTGAACGAGCTGAAGGCGACGCTGGAGCGCGTCGTGCTGACGACGCCGAGGGGGATCATCGGAGTGGAACATCTCCCGCATCACGTGATCGAACCGGCTGGGACTTCAGGCAACATGACTTCTGGGGCTTCCTATGCGTCGTTGAAAGAGGCCAGGAGAGCTTGGGAGCGCCAGTATCTGGTCGAGCAGCTTCGCAAGTATCACTGGAATGCGGCACACACGGCGCAAGCGCTGCAGCTGAACGAACGCAGCCTGCAACGCCGACTACAGGTGTTGGGTATCAGGGGGAGCGAGCCTCTTAGCCGTTCGACGATGCCGCAACGGACGTTGCAGCGGAGCGTCGTGATCCATGGCCAGGGCCTCCAATCTGGCGTCAAGACCGGCATGATTCTCTCGCCACTGCCGACGAATAGTGGCATCCTTTTCGGCGACATCGCGACTGGGGAAACCGTCCCGGCCGCGGCGGCGCATGTGGAATCGACGGGCTATGCGACGACCCTGCGCCGCGGCTTGGTCACGGCACGAACCGTGGAGCACATCATGGCGGCGCTGCATATGTACCGCCTGACCAACGTTCTGGTGAAGATCGGTGGTGAGGTACCGTTTATGGACGGCTCGGCGCGAGATTTCTGCCAGCTGATCGAAGCGGCGGGGGTAGAGGAGCAAGCGGCTGAAGCTCCGCTGTTGAAGATTTGTGAGCGGCACGTGTGGGGACAGGAGGAGCCGGACCAGAAACATTTCGTCATCGAGCCCGCCTCACGCCTCACCATCACGTACCATCTGCAATACCCACCGCCGATCGGACGCCAGCAGTATACCTTTGTCGCGGATAGTCCGGAGCACTTCAAAGCCACAATTGCACCCGCACGCACCTTCGGTTTCGTCAAAGAGATCGAACACTTGCATGCGCTTGGCATGGCCAACGGCGGGCGCCTGACGAACGTCATCTTGGTGGACGAGTCACGGATCATCAACACCGAGTTGCGATTTCCTGATGAGTTCGTGCGGCATAAGGTCCTCGACCTCGTGGGCGATCTGTATCTAACTGGCAAGTTCGTACAGGGCAAGATCACCGCGTATCTGACCGGGCATACCGAGAATCTGGCGCTCGTCAAATTCCTCCTGGCATTGTCAGGTGAGGCCTAGCATGGGGCGCCAGGGATCCGGCTATCAGCGGCTCGGACTGGTGGGCGTGTGGATGCTCTGGCTGCTGCAACTTGGGCTGTGCACCACTTCCGTGGTCGAAGCGGGCCAGGCATTAGGGCCCGACGCTGTGGTGGCGCGTGTCCAAAGCCGGTATGAGCGCACGACGCGTTTGCAGGCACGCTTCAGGCAGGAAACCCGCGTGCCTGGCTTTGATCAAGTCCAGACCGGGGAAGGGCAGGTGTGGATTCTGAAACCGGGGATGATGCGCTGGGATTACACCAAGCCAGAACGCCAGACCATCATTGCCAACGGCGAGACGCTGTGGATCTATCTGCCCGAGGATCGGCAAGTGATTCGCGACCACATCAACCACTCTCTGGGAACGCGTACGCCTGCCCTCTTCCTGGCAGGGCAGGCTCGGCTTACCGATCTGTTTATGGTGGCGGGGACGTCGACCCAAGGCCCTAGCGAAGGCGGCTTGCTTCGGCTAGAATTAACTCCAAAAGGTGAAGCTTTACCCTATACTCAGGTGTATCTCGGGATCGATCCCAGCTCCTATCTGGTGAAGCTGGTACGGGTGATCGATGCCGTGGGAAACATGACCGCCATGTGGTTCTCCGACATCGATACGGAGGCGGCTGTTGCGCCCTCGTTATTTCAATTTCATGTTCCACCGGGGGTAGAGGTCATGGCTCCACCCGTGTTCCCCGGGCCACGATAATCAAGTGGGAGGCGAGTGTGGAAAATTTGCACATGGTGGAAATCATCCTCAAAGTCGCGATGGCTTTCTGTCTGCTCATTGTGATCCATGAGCTTGGGCATTTTCTGGTCGCGAAATATCTCGGTATCGGGGTCGAACGTTTTTCGATCGGTTTCGGGCCGAAGCTTGCCAGCTTCCGCCGGGGGGAGACCGAGTACATGTTGTCAGTGATTCCCCTGGGTGGTTACGTCAAGCTCATCGGCGATGACCCACGCGGCGCCGATGGCGATCATCCGCGAGCCTTCCTCAAGAAGCCCATCAGTCACCGGATTGCGGTGGTAGCGGCTGGCCCGCTGGCGAACTTTGCGTTGGCGGTGGTGATTTTAGCGAGTGTGCACTGGGTGGGCGTGCCGACGCCGCAGATCTCTGAGCTGCCGGAGGTTGGAGAGGTCGTGGTCGATTCTCCCGCGCAGCAGGCCGGTTTACAACCAGGAGATCGCATTCTGAGAGTAAATGGCGCACCAGTCAGCAAGTGGGAGGATCTGGTGCAGACCATCCACCGGCATGCGAATACCCCGCTTCAGCTCAGAGTGCAGCGCGGCTCACAAACCTTCGACGTGACGGTGACCCCGAAGGCAGGCAAGATCATCAAGGATTTAGAAGAGGTGGAAGTAGGGCTAATCGGCGTGGCTCCTCACGTGGATTTCACGGTGATGCGCTATTCTCCGCCCGTCGCCCTGTGGAAAGGTGTGGAGAAAACCTGGGAGCTCAGTGCCCTGACCGTCGTGTCGCTGGTGAAGATGGTGCAGGGGAAGATCTCGCCCAAACATCTGGCCGGTCCCGTAGGGATTTTTCAGATGGCCGGGCAGCAGGCGAAAGTCGGGCTGCTGCCGCTGGTCTCGTTGATGGCCGTGCTCAGCATCAGTTTGGGAATCCTCAACCTCTTTCCCATCCCGGTGCTGGATGGCGGACATATCCTGTTCTTCGCCTTAGAAGGCTTGTGGGGACAGCCTATCAGCCCACGCAAGCAGGAGATCGCTACGCAGGTCGGCTTGTTCCTGCTGGTGGCGCTCATGCTGACCGCCTTCTATAATGATCTGCTGCGCATCTTTGCCAACTAGTCTCGCCTGAGGGCCGCCGATGAAACGATCCCAGCTCTTCCTGCCCACGATGAAAGACGTGCCAGCCGAAGCCGAGGTCATCAGCCATCAACTGATGCTCCGGGCTGGACTCATCCGCCGGGTCGCCGCCGGTGTCTACTCATATCTGCCATTAGGACACCGGGTGATGCAGAAGGTAGCGCAGATCATTCGCGAAGAGATGAACCGCGCCGGGGCGCAAGAGCTGCTGCTGCCGGCGGTGCAGCCAGCGGAATTGTGGCAGGAGAGCGGGCGGTGGGAACTCATGGGCAAGGAGATGATGCGGCTGAAAGATCGCCACGAGCGCGATTTTTGCTTGGGACCCACCCATGAGGAAGTGATCACCGATCTGGTGCGACGGGAAATCCGCTCCTATCGCCAACTGCCGCTCATGCTCTACCAGATCCAAACGAAATTTCGCGATGAGGTCCGACCCCGGTTTGGGCTGATGCGTGGGCGCGAGTTCGTCATGAAAGATGCCTATAGCTTCGACCGCGATGACGCTGGTGCCGATGTCAGCTATCGGAAAATGTATGACGCCTACGGCGCCATCTTTTCGCGCTGTGGCCTGCAATATTCGGCGGTTGAGGCGGAGTCGGGCGCCATCGGTGGCAGTTATTCGCAGGAATTTATGGTACTCGCCGACACCGGTGAGGATGCCATCGCGGTATGCGATGGTTGTCGCTATGCGGCCAACGTCGAGCGCGCCGAAATCGCCGCCGATCCGACACCGTCGCCCGGCGAGCCGCTGCAGCCGCTCACACCGGTGCAAACGCCTGACCAGACGACCGTTGAGGCCGTGGCCGCATACCTCGGCGTGCCACGCCAGGCGATCGTTAAGACGCTCCTTTACGAAGCCGATGGCCGCGTGGTCGGGGTGCTGGTGCGCGGCGATCGACAGGTGAACGAGGCCAAGCTCGCCAAATACTTGCAGATGGCAGGAGTACGTTTCGCCGACCGTGCCACCATCGAGCGCATCACTGGGGGACCAGAGGGGTTTTCGGGACCGGTTGGTCTCACGGGGGTGCCTATTCTGGCGGATCACGAGGTGCGCGGCATGCGCAATATCGTCGTCGGGGCGAATGCTCCGGACGTGCACTACGTCAATGCCAATGACGGACGCGATTTCGGTGTCGATCGCTACATCGACGTACGGCTGGTGAGTGAGGCTGATCCTTGCGCCCGGTGCGGAAAACCGTTGCGAATCGTACGCGGCATTGAGGTCGGGCACGTGTTTAAACTGGGCACGAAGTATAGCGCATCCATGAACGCCACCTATCTCGACGTCGATGGCACAGCGCATCCCCTTGTGATGGGCTGCTATGGCATTGGCGTCGGCCGCACCGCGGCGGCTGCCGTCGAACAGCATCATGACGCCGATGGCATCGTTTGGCCCATACCCATTGCACCGCTGCAGGTTATGGTCGTGCCGGTCAATGTCACCGACAGTCATAGTTGGGAGACAGCCCAATCGCTCCATAACGCGCTCGAGGCGGCCGGTGTCGAAGTCTTACTCGACGATCGCGATGAACGCCCCGGGGTCAAATTTAAGGATGCGGATCTCATCGGTCTGCCCCTGCGGGTGACGATCGGCAAAGCCTTGGCGCAGGGACAGGTGGAACTCATGGCTCGACGAGCCCGGCG
>Ga0137404_10000099_pt1 | contig 50292 bp, 70 predicted proteins | sample CZOMad2_1_16fung_FD_108285 | JGI IMG/M metagenome (GOLD analysis project Ga0137404, IMG submission 108285) | Vadose zone soil fungal communities from Angelo Coast Range Reserve, California, USA - CZOMad2_1_16fungal (Illumina Assembly) | ecosystem: Environmental > Terrestrial > Soil > Vadose... | reverse complement strand
GCGATGCTTAATATCCCAATTATCATTCATGAGCAGATCTTTGGTGCTGGACTTGCTAATAAAATCGCTGCACGATTTGCGCAGAAGATTTGTATTTCTTGGGAAGATTCAAGGAAGTTTTTTTCAAAAGAAAAAGTTGTTCTGACGGGAAATCCATTGAGAAAGGAATTTTTCCAATCTGTCATTGCGGCTCCTCGGAATGACGAAAAGGTTATCTCTATTACTGGTGGAAGTTCTGGATCTCATGCTATCAATGTTTTGATCGAAGGATGTCTGCAAAAGCTTTTAGAAAAATATACTGTGATTCACCAGACAGGTGACGCAAAGAAATTTGGTGATTTTGATCGACTCGAAAAGCTTAAAGCAGCGCTTTCCCCGTCATTACAAAAAAAATATCGACTCACAAAGTTTGTGGATTCAACAGAAGTTCTCTCCATACTGAGTAAAGCTCACTTAGTTGTTTCTCGCTCAGGTATCAATACTGTTACTGAGCTTCTTGCTCTTGGTAAACCAAGCCTTTTTATTCCTTTTCCCTATGGGCAACACAATGAGCAACTGATAAATGCGATGTTTGTTAAAAAAATCGGTCTTGCAGAAGTTGCAGAGGAAGTAACCCTGACACCAGACAAACTTTATATTTTAATAGATACAGTGCTGCAAAATATTGAAAAATACCAAAGAAATAGCACTCAAGCAAAGAGACTGATAAATTCTGAATCGACACAAAAAATTATTTCTCTTATTTCGTATGTTAACGAACAAAAGAAAATTAAAAAATCGTAAAAAAACAATAAAACGAATTACCGGCATTATCATAGTTATTGTTCTTATAGGTGGTATTACCGGATATGTTTTCATCACCAAATTTTTACATAAATCACAATACATAAGCCCTATTGCTCATAAGATTGCAACTTTAAACTCAGCAGAATCTAAAAATATGCTAGTGCTCAAAGATTCTCTTGATGAAAAACAAATTGCCTATAAATCAATAGTTGCATCAGGTACCAGTTATAAGATAATATTTAGAGACAACTCGGAGGTTATAGTATCTTCACAGAAAAATATACGTTTGCAAATTTCCTCTTTACAATACATAACCTCACGACTTACAATGGAAGGTAGAAGATTTTCGCGGCTTGATCTGAGTTTTGACAAGCCGATTATTGTGTTTGATAAATAATCATGAATGAAGCTAGAATAATAGTTGGTATTGATGTTGGTACCTATAAAGTAGTCACAGTTATTGCAAAAATTGTAGAAAATGTCGTTCATGTTCTTGGCGTTTCTGAAGTGAAATCGCAAGGAATTCGTAAAGGGCAAATTGTCGATATTGAAGAAGCAGTTGGCGCAATCAATAATTCGTTGGAAGCAGCGGAGCGTATGGCAGGATATTCTGCCTCCCATGTCATTGTTTCTTTGGGCGGTAGCCAAATAGAAAGTCAAAATTCCCGCGGCGTTGTCGCAATTGCAGATCCAAAGGGTGAGATCAATTCGACTGATTTGATGCGAGTCATTGATGCAGCCAAAGCAATTTCTATCCCCTCAACTCGCGAAATCATTCATGTCTTGCCTCGAAACTACATCGTTGATGGACAGGAAGGCATCAAGGATCCGGTTGGAATGTCGGGGATTCGTTTGGAAGTTGATACGCATATTATTACTGCAAATGGTGTCTCTGTCCGCAATCTTGAAAAAGCATTTTCAGAGGTCGGTGTGGATGTTGATAATTTTTCTTTTAGCGGCTATAGCAGTTCGCTTGCAGTGCTTTCTGACACCGAAAAAGAACTCGGTGTTGTACTTGTTGATGTTGGCGCAGGAACAACCGACATTTCAATTTATACCGAAGGCTCTGTGTCGTATTCATCGGTTTTGGCAATTGGAGCGCGTCATGTGACCAACGACTTAGCAATTGGCCTTCGAATTTCTTTGGAAAGTGCTGAAAAAATTAAATTATTTTTGTCACAAGAGCCAGCCAAACGTTTTATAAGGACAGAAGAAGGTGAGTCAGAAGGCAAAGAAGCCAAACATTCAGATGAAATCGATTTGACATCACTTGGACTTCCTGAGGAAGTTCGTAAAGTTTCACAAAAAACATTAATTGATGGAATTATCAGGCCAAGACTGAATGAAATTTGTACGATGATTGGGCTGGAGATTAAAAAGAGTGGCTTTGGTGGGCAAACACCCGCCGGTATTGTGTTAACCGGTGGCGGTGCGCTTACTGTTGGTATTCGGGATTCTGCAAGGCGTACTCTTGCAATGCCTGTCAGGATTGGATTACCAGCCAATGTGAAGGGTATCATTGATGAGGTTCAACATCCAGCCTTTGCGACAGCAATTGGTCTTATTATGTATGGCTCACGAAACACGACGAGCAAATCAAGCGGTTTTGGTTTTTCTTTTTCCAAAGTCGGCGGAGCAGGTCCATCAAAAATAATGAAGAAACTTTTTGGGTTTATCAAGACCTTTATTCCTTAAATTTTGTTTTCAATCTTGCAATTGCCTTGTGCATCTGCTAGGATTTGGGCAACACCAAATCTACTATGTTAATTCGGCCTCAATCAACAAATTTCGCAAAAATCAGAGTCGTCGGTATTGGCGGCGGCGGAACCAATGCTGTTGGTTCAATGATTGCGCATGGCACCATTCATGGTGTCGATTTCGTTGCTGTCAACACCGATGCGCAAGCGCTTCTTCTTAACAAAGCAGATACCAAAATCCACATTGGAGAAAATCTCACCAAAGGTTTAGGATCTGGTGGTGATCCTGACATTGGTCGTCAAGCAGCCGAAGAATCAGTTGAGAAGATCAAACATATGCTTGAAGGCTCTGACATGGTGTTCCTGACAGCAGGTGAGGGTGGCGGTACAGGAACAGGTGCCACACCAATTGTTGCAAAAATCGCAAAAGAAGTTGGAGCACTGACTGTTGCCGTTGTCACCAAGCCGTTTCTTTTTGAAGGTACTCGTCGTATGGTGCAAGCAGAAGAAGGGATTGATCAGCTCAAAGATAAAGTAGATACGCTTATCGTTATTCCAAATCAAAGAATTTTGGATGTTGTTGATCGAAAGCTCTCACTTCTTGATGCGTTTAAAGTTGCTGATTCTGTGTTGACTCAAGGAGTGCAGGGTATTTCTGAAATTATTACCATGCCCGGTCTTATTAACGTTGACTTTGCTGATGTGCGAGCGATTATGTCAAACGCTGGTTCATCGTTGATGGGTATTGGGAGTGGAGTAGGTGAAAATCGTGCACAAACAGCTGCCAGATCTGCAATTGCCTCGCCTCTTCTTGAAATCTCAATGGATGGCGCAAGAGGTGTGCTCTTTAATATCGTCGGTGGTGCTGATCTAACGATGACTGAGGTTGATGAGGCAGCAAAGATTATCTCAGCAGCAGCAGATCCAGATGCAAATATTATCTTTGGCGCGACGATTGATGAGTCAATGCATGATCAGATCCGAATTACCTTAGTAGCAACAGGTTTTGACCAGACCAAACAGCGTCTGCAACAATTCGTCATCCAACAGCCCACACCTCAAGTGAAAACATCCCCGCTTATTCAAGATGATAGTACCCAACAAAGCACGCAGCCACCTTCACAACAGCAGAAAGATGACAACAAAAACCCAGAAGACGATTGGGATATCCCCGCATTCTTGAGACAACGTAATTAGTATTGTTAAATCAAGCTAAACTTGATAGTACAAGAGCCTTTACAGGCTCTTTTTTTATGGGAAAAAAAGAACGAGGCAGGAAAAAATAATTATAACAAGACTTAGCAGGAAGTCAACAGAACTTTAATAATTGATCTTTTACTCAGCGACTCGTTGTACGAAGCAATTGTTGGGATGATTGCCGAAGCACTGTCCTAAGGAGTCTCAATCACTTAGGCGACACCGAGTCGTGTAGCAAGAGATCAATACAAAATAAATATGACACAAGCAAAAATACAAGAAAATTTAGAAATTTTAAGACTAAGAGATGAAGAAGGTCGTATGTTTACATGGATAAAAAAACATCTTGAAGAACAGTACGGAAGAATAATTTCCGTTAAAAATATAACAAAAATTTATTACAGAGAGAAAGCAAAGATAAAAGAAAAATAACTATGAAATCTTATCAAAAATCTGCCTTAAGAAGAAAGTTATATAGAGAGCTGCCAGATATAGCATTTTGCACTCTTTTATCAATAGCAATTATCACTATGTTTATTTTATCAACAAATCAACCAGTAGAGAAAAAAGTTACGACCCCATTAGTAGAAAAATTGTCAATTACTCCTACTGCAACACCAACACCTACAGACGAGCAAATGATTAAAGCACTACCTCATGGTGATCTTGTTTGGAAAACCTACGGACATGAGAGTACCTTTGGTAAAAATGATGCTTGTAAAAATCAAGGGTTATATAACGGTTTTGGTTACGCTCAAAGTAGCTCTGGTTATCAATGTTTTTCTTCACTCCGAGAAGTAGCAACAAAAGTCTCTGACTGGTTTATATCTCACCTGCAAACAATGACTGTTAGGCAAGCACTTTGCTTTTATAACACCGGTAAGTTCATGGATGAGTGCGATTACGCAGAATACACATTAGCCATATGAAAAATTATAAAGAAAGACATCTATATTACTTCACTTGCACTGGATGTGGACAACGCGCTACATCATTCAGTAAATCACGTCAGAGAAAAGAACTATGCAGAAAATGCAGGCGCAACGCAGTACCAGAAAATCAAATGTCTTTAATATGAGCAAAGTAGAAAAATATACCATAACTATTCAAATACCAGCATTTGCCGTGAGCATTGATGATGCCTATGAGCATGCAAAAAGGCTGGCTAAATCCCTTGGGGTAAAAATTGATGTTATTGATGTGAAGAAAATTATTGAGAAAGGGGGTGAAAAAAATGGAAGATAAAAAACAAAACAAAAGCGATTTGGTTGCCGGCATTACCGGACAAATGAAAGAAATGGTTGCAATCCGCGACTCTTTTCAAGCTGACCAACTCAGATTTGTAAAGGGATTGATAAACCCAGACTTGACTGATACAGAACTATATATGTTTTTAGCATATGCAGGCAAAGCTGGCCTTAATCCTTTTAACAAAGAAGTCATTGCAGTTGTTTATAGCAAAAATGATCCAGAAAAAAGGACTGTTAACACTATAACAACCCGTGATGGTAAAAGAGCAACCGCATACCGACAAGGTGGTATCGAGTCAGTCACTACAGAGCCTATTTATATTAAGGAGATGACATACGGTACAGAAGGCAAAGAAGTGAAAAAAATGCAGAAAGTACAACCTTGGGAAGGTGGCAAGCTTTGGGGTGCAACATGCACAGTGGTGCGAGATGGTAAAACATTCACCGCTACAGTGCCAGCATCAGAGTATAACACTGGATACAAAATCTGGGCAACAAAACCAGAGACCATGATAAAAAAGGTCGCTGAAAGCCAAGCGTTGAGTATGGCAGTACCGGAACTTTTAGGCATCTATGACGAGGCAGAAATGCCAAGTAGTGATGCTGTAGCATTACCAACGGTCACTGTATCAGCAGATGATGACCAACCTGCGACAGATGCACAGAAAAAGACAATCGAGAAGGTCGCAACAGCCAAAGGTCTTAAAGTAAGCACCGAAGGTATGACACAAAAAACTGCAAAAGCATGGATTGCAGGGGTAAATCAAAAGTAGGGCAACAGCCCAAAAAAAGGGGGTGAGAAATTATGGAAGCAGAACAAATACAAGAAGCAACATTAGACCAGCTTTTAGATGCACGTTTAAAGGCTGACCAACAAATTGAGGACTTACAAGCCTCTATCAGCGTAATCAATACAGAAATGATTGCACGCCTAGATGCAGACAAAGAAAAGGCAAAGGTGGTTGGAAGCCATACCGTGAGTAAGGTTACCCGGTTGAATTTCAAACCAACCATTGACCAAGCCAGAGAGCTGGCAGCAACCAAGACGGTTGAGCAAATAGATACGCAAGCACTTAAACGCTTGCATGAAAGTGGGGTTGAAATCCCAAACACCAGCATAACAGTGTTTTGTATGGTGAGACCGGTTGAACAAAAAACAACCGAATGAAAGGAGATGTACGGGGCTGTAGTGAGCTGCAGCCCCAGAAAACAAAATGATACAACTATCTTATTCAACAATAAACGAACTTATCCTTGAGCCACATACATGGCTCTGTAAGCAATTAGAATTGCCAAGACGCACCACTGATGCCATGAAAGAGGGCAAGCTTGCACACAGAATTATACAAGATCATGTGAGTGGTAAAGTAATTGACCCAAGACTTAAAGACATCATTGTTAAGTTTCCCATAGTTGAACAGCCAACTTTTAATACTGCAGGTGAAGAAATACCAGACCCAGCCACGCACTTTGTTGTCAAAATAAATAGCGAGTATAGCGTGCATGGCTACATGGACGGCATAGACCCGGAAAATAAACGCTTTCTTGAATATAAAAGTAGTAGTACCCCATGGAGCATTGGAAAGTTTTATAACCTTGTGCAATGGAAAATATACGCATTGTCCGGTGATTATAAAGAGGCAGTTTTTATCACATCCACAAGAGACATTAAAAAGGTAGCAAAGTACTCAACCCCGATTTTACCCAAACATAAGCAAGACGCATTGGACTTTATAAACCGGGGGATAGCAATTATTGAAGCCGGTGACTTTTCATACAAAGGCACTGGTAAGTCTTGGAATTGTAATTATATTGGATGTCCATTTTGCTCTGTCTAATTTTATGAGAAGGGAGGTACAAAAATGAAATTACGAACTTGGATTTTTTTACTAATATACGTTTTATTTCTAATTTTTATTTTCTGGCCAGAAATGCAACGCCCGGATTGTGCAGCATATATAACTTGTTGAGGTAAAAATATGTTAAAAACGACTGCCCAAAGTCAGACATTACAAGGAAAAGAATACCAAATCTTTTTAACGGAGAACGGCTGGCATTGTAATTGTCCAGATTTTATCTTTAGAGAAAAACAAAAAAAAGCATGCAAGCACATTATTGAAGCATATAAAAAATTAGAGAAAAAAGTATCTGCCCTATGACACAACACGAAAAAATACTTGTTCTTATGCGAGAAAGAAAAATGACCGGTATAAACAGTTTTACTGCGCGCCGTGAGCTTAATATTATTCAGCTTCCAGCACGTATAAAAGAGTTGAAAGAACTGGGTCATAAAATATCCATCAGAAAAAACGCAAATAGATCAGTTGACTACATCTTAATTGAAGTAATTCCACAAAAACCACAACCAATAAAAGCTGAAGAATCTAACTCTATTTCTGAGCAACAAGTCTTATTTTAATGAAAACAAGAATAATAAAAACAGAGTTTTGGGAAGACATGGCAGGGAAGGACGTGCCAAAAGATGCACGGCTGCTTTTTGTTTATCTGATTACCAACCCACGTATCAATATGTGTGGCATCTTTGAGTTATCAGACAAATACATTTTACTTGAGACAGGATTGACCCCCAAAGAATTGGAGAAGGCAAAGGGATATCTGCAAGAGATTAAAAAAATACTTTTTATAAAAGGTTGGGTAAAAATAACAAATGCAGAAAAACACAATAATTATAAAGGTTCCCCTAAGAATGAAGTGGCATATGAACGTGAATTAGCCTTAATTCCATCTCATATAAAAGAAGATTTTAATAGCAGTATTGATAGTAGTATCACTACTACTATAGATACTAACCATAAATCAGAAATCATAGATCAAAAACCAGAAATCAAAAAAGACGAAGACGAAAAAGAAAAAATTTATGCGTCACTCAGCTACTTGAAAGAATTGCCCCTCGATGAGGTAACCGACCTTTACAAAAAATACGAAGCATCAGAGAGGCAAATACGCATGAAGGCCATTGAGCTAGCAAATTACTGTGATGGCCATGGCAAGAAGTACAAAAACTACCGGGCAATGCTTATGAACGCGTTAATGAAAGATTTTGGGATGCGTAAGCCGGTTTATAACCCACCAACCCCAGAACCGGAAGTGCCAATGTCACCAGAAAGAAAAGCAGCAGCAGCTAAAACACTTGCAGAACTAAGAGCGAAGTTTCATGGAAAACATACTCTTTAGTCACTGCCGGGGCGGTTGTTTTGGTGCATAAATTGATAGGGAATTTATTTAATGGTTACCACTATCAAGCTCTAAGGCACACCCCCGGCAGTGACTAACAAAAAACTATGTTTATATTCAAAAAAAAGAAAAATACATATATACAACCAAAGTTCAATAAGATTACTTTTTGGCAAAGACTTGGGTGGTTTATCACCAGCAAGTGCATGCGCTGTGGTGGTCAGGTTTCACCACATAAAGACGCTATACGTTGTAATTATTGCAACGCAAGAGCGTGAGAGGGGGTGAGAAATTATGAAAATAGATAAAAGAATTTTAGGAGTTTGCGATATTGCAAGCAAAGAGAGTGCAAGACCACAGCTTGCATCAGTCAGATTTGAGAATGGCAAAGCTGTTGCAACAGATGGTTATAGTCTCATGGTTATTGAGCAAGAAAAAATAGAAGACGATGAGATACCCAAGGTTGCTGGTTTTGATTATGTATCAGTAGATGGCTTGAGCCTGCCTGCACAGCCACTTGCTAAGTTTGTAAAAGAAATAAAGAGAAACAAATTTTTGCCTGTGTTGAGTACAGGATGGACTGTCAGGAATGAAGAAGGTCGTGTAACTCTGGCTACAACAGATTTAGAGGAGACATCTATAAAGGAGATGAAGCAGCCAGAGGGTGAGTATCCAAATTACCAAAAAGTAATTGATGGAGAAATGAAAAAAGAGCCAGTAGTAAAAATCAGCTTTGACCCAATCAAAATGATTTTACTGCTTCAAGCAATGGTAAAAGCCGGTGCTACTTCTTGTAGACCAGTTACTGTCCGTGTGTCTGGGGATTTGAACCCAATTATTATAACAACACAGGACGGACAGGAAAGAGAAATTTTTGCCCTCCTTATGCCAATGAGGACGAGTGAATAAACAATAGCTGGGGTGCGTATAGCTTTATACACGCACAAAAAATATATGAAAATTGAGTACGAATTTCAAATAACATATAAAAAAACAAAGAAGGTTAGCATATTTCGTGGCGTTAGCTATTTCAAGGTTTTGCCAGAAGGGATGTTTTATATAGAATACCCGGAAGTCATTAACGCAAAAAACATGACTGCAGCTTTCAAATCAGAGTGGTTGCCCTTGGCTGACATTGAAAGCATCAATTGCAGCACCATAAAAAACTTTTCAAATCACGCAGAATTTGCAGAATTTTTGAATCCAAAGAAAAAACTTGGCTAGTGTTTGGCAAAGTTATATTATGAGTGCTATTTTAGATATTTATCGAAAGGGGGTGTGTTCATGAGGTAAACCATGTTTTTAGCTACTACTAAAAGGCTGGCTTTCGCTGGCCTTTTTTTATTGTTGACTTTGTTTCTCAACTCTGATACAACTAATACAGTAGTAGCTTTTAACGCATTTTTTTGTGCGTGAAAGCTGCTTTTTTTTTGGAAAAAATGATAACTGAACCACAAGCACTCAAACCTTATTTAACTTCAAGACAACTCGAAGTAGTTGAGCTTTTATATATGGGTTATGACCGTAAAGGCGTCGCTGCTAGTCTTATGCCACAAGTCTGCATGCAAGCAGTACATCAAATAATTTTACGCATCCGTAAAAGACTCAAGCAAAAGTTTGGCATACAGGTTAAGAAGATTGAGGATGCTGCCAAATATGAACAAATTTGATTTTATGGAAAACCTTATATATTTATTTATGTTAGTACATCCAGCAACAACTGCTGATAGGATATATAACTACTGGGAAAAAGACAAAGTACTGCAGGAATATCCCAAACCAAAAAAAGCAGAGCTACATGCAGTTGTGACAAGAATAAAAGCAGAAATCACGCAAATAACATTATGAATGAGCAAAGCATAAAAGATTTTATACTGCCAAAGGTTAAAAAATTTATTGAAAAAGTTGAGACCGGCAAAGCACGAAGCGTTGAAACCTATGAGGACATGAAGCGTATTAGAGATTTTTTGGACAGCCTGCCCATGTCCAAAAAATATGACGTTGATGGTGTCGTTTTCACCCGGGAAGCAGACAGGCTAATTATAGAGTTTAAAGTTGACAATGAAATAAAACGGCTCAGAATTGGCTGGCAAAACGCTCATAAGATGGCAGAAATAATGCAGATACTATTTTTACAATCAAACTGATATGGGAAGACAACAGAAACTAAAAGCACAACGCCGGGCAGACAGATTTATGCAAGCATTTTTGAATGATGTAGCAGAATTATCAAAGACAAACCAACACCTTAAAGAGTTATGGGAAGCAGTGGTTAGGCTAAAACGAGAAAAAGCTGAACAAATTCAGCTCAGTACGGCTGTAGATGAGTTTTCAAAAGAGTTTGCAAGGGCACAGGGCATAAATATGGAACAATTAGCGCAGTCCATAGAGGAAGGTGGTAGACATGACTAACTCACTCACCGTTGAAATGCGACTAAACAACACTGTTTTCAAATGTGTTCTAGAGCAAAAATTCTATAACATCACGCAGCGAAAACCATACGCTTTGATGACAATCGATGGACTTTTGCCTACTGGCCAAGACAAAATGGGTATAAACCTAGTCACAATCATTATTTGCGAGTTGTGCTGGAAATCCAACAAAGAAAACGAAAAGGGGCTTGAGCTTAAAGAACCATCACAAATTGTTGTACCAACCAGCCCATTACCATCATTAAAAAGAAATTAAAAAAAATGAAAGACGCAATATACTGGTGGCTTGTTGAAACGCAAGATAAATACTACTCACAAATGCCCTACTGGACTAAAAACATTTTCTGGACTCTCAGAGAGTGGTTTGTGTAAATATGAAGCATAGATGCGAGTTATGTAGAAAGCGAGAAGCCACCACAACCATCTGGCTTGCTCCCGAACAATCCCCTATCCACGTTGGTGGTATATACCAAGTCTGCGACAATTGCGCCGGAAAATAAGGTTTTTTACTACTTTTTCATCATTTCTAGGGATTAAATATATAAGATCGCGCACAGAATTTAGGATAATAGTAGTATGGCAGACGAACAAAATGCAACAGAACGCAACAGCTCTTACTTATTTGAGAGCCTAGAAGCCGAGCAACAAGACGCAGTGCTTTATGCTTTTAGTGGTTGGCCGTACCCTCGTATTGCCAAAGAGATCAAGCGACCTTACTCGACTGTACGCCGGTGGTTTATGACAGGGGGTATTTGTAAGTCAGCCTATGACGAACTGATAAAACAGCAGGCAAAGGAAAACCGAAAGCAACTAAAAAAGATTAAAGACAAGATACAAGAAGCACTGCCGGATGCTCTTGAGACTTTGCATAAAAGCGCTAAGGGTGGTAACTGGAAAGCAGCAGAGAGCTTGTTGCATATAGGTGGACACGCGCCATTGACAAAGATACAGGCAACGATTGACAACACTGACAAAGAGCATGTGATGGCTATTTTAAAGGAGCTGAGAAATGATGGTAACACAACAGCAGTACGACAAGACAAAACAACTTCTTAATGCCTATTTCAAAGTAAACGGCAAGCTGGCTGGTGACGAAATGTCCCCCGGCCAAATTGAGATTGCTGCATCAATCATCTTTAAGACTAACCCCAGAATTGCCTGCGTTGCCCCTACCGGTTATGGTAAGTCAGAAGCCGTTGCAATGGCTGTCATCCTCTGCTGTGCCAAGAACGATGAAAAATTTATCATTGGCTCAGTTAAATATGATACTTCTGACATCATAATGAAAAAGGTGATTGAGCATGTCTTTGACAGCAGTGAAATGGTCAAAGAACTTGAGATGGATACCACCCAACGCCTCACAACTCTCAAGCGAGAACGTAACAAAGCAGCAATGAATTTTAGAGGTGGTGGCTCACTCAAGATAGTATCACTCTTTGGCAAAGATGATGATGTTTCAAAAGCCATTGGTGAACACGTTCCAAATATCATATTGGACGAGTCACCGCTTTTAACTCCAACCAAGTACCTAATTATTTTAAAAATCCTTGAGGGTACTGGCGACTACAACAAAACTTTCTTGTTTGAGTTGGGCAATGCAGTCAACCGCAATCACTTCATGTTTAACATCAAGAGTAATAGCAAATACCAGAAGATAGACATCTCACTCGAGCGCGCAATTGCAGAGGGACGTTTGGATACTGAAAGCGTCAACGAAAAAAGAGGGTTGCCATTCTTTGAGCAGTTTTATGAGTGCCGCTTCCCGGCAGAGGATGAAATTGATAACAAAGGATACCGACAGCTTTTGACTGCAGAAGACATTGACGCAAAGATGGTTGGGCTTATTGATGCAGCAGACGACCCCATGAAACTTGGCGTTGACGTTGCTGGCGGTGGTGACTATAACGTGTACTGCATGCGACAGGGTAACAGTTCATGGTTTGAGACTTTTAACCGCAGCAATGACACCATGACCAACGTAAATGAGGTAATAAGAATAATAGACAAGTACACCATTACCGATAACCGGGGCAAGAAAATAAGACTACTCAAGCCAGAGGATGTTTTTATTGATGATATTGGTATTGGCCGGGGTGTTGTTGACCGACTCAGAGAAATGAAAACAGAGTTTAACGGCAAGGTCGCATACTATAGTGTGACCGGTGTTGCTGCTGGTGAGAAATCAAGCGACCCCTCACGCTACTCAAATAAAAAAGCAGAGAACTATTGGCTCTCTCGGTTGTGGATGCTGAAAGAAGACAGCAAGATTTTGGCCAATGACAAATGGCATCAGCTCAAAGAAATAAAGTATAAAGACACTTCTGATAAGGTGCTGCAGATTGAGCCAAAGGCAGACTTAAAAAAACGTACTGGCAAATCACCCGACTATGCAGAGGCATTTATGCTGACATTCACTGTACCACCACCAGAGCCAAACGTGACGTGGTTATGATAGAATAAAAGTTATGAAATTTGATAAATTTACTCTTGAGATATTTTTATTATCCATGTTTTCATCGTTTCTAGCAGTTTTTGCTAGCATTGGTTTTGTGCTTGTCGTATGGATGTGGATCAAAGTCTAGCTTGACGTTTTGGTTGACTAAGAAAATATAATATTATTATATTGCTGAATGGCAAGCCCGATCCTCGTTAAAATCTATCATTCCTCATTTTGTATAAGATCAGTCCTAAAACCCACTAAAATTAAATAAGCATGTCATTACTCAGCAATGTAACCAACTTATTTAAAAAGGAACTCAATACCGGCATCTTCGGGTTTTTCAACTCCAGCGCAATACCAAAGATGTCTGAAAAAGAGTTTTTGAAAGCATACCGAGGTTGGGTCTTTGCCTGCACCAATGCCATTGCACAAAGGGTTGCTGATACAGAATTGATACTGCAGAGAAAAGACAAAAATGGTGAATGGAAAGATTTTACTGGTGATAATGAAGCAATGGACTTGCTACGCAACGTCAATGACCACATGAGTTACTATGATTTAGCTTTTGGGTATTCTGCTTTTCAAGAGTTAGATGGTAACAGCTTTTGGTATATGCCAAAGAACGCTGGTGGTAAGATAACAGAATTATGGCCACTCGATCCATCGCGCACACAAGTAGTTAAGTCAAAGGACAATTTTATTGCCGGATATGTTTTTCTCAATGAGGTTGGCATAAAAGTACCCTTTGCCCCCGAGGAAATTTTACACTTCAAGCGGTTTAACTCTAAAAGTGCATACCGAGGCATGGGAACTGTAGAGGCAGCAGCAATTGCAATTGACACAGACACCTTTGCAGCAGAATGGCAACGTAACTTTTTTGGCAACAGTGCTATGCCATCAGCAGTGCTATCATCAGTCGGCACGCTCAACCAGGAACAATATGATCGGATAAAAGCAAACTGGGACAGTAAATTTAAAGGTGTAGAAAACGCACACAAAATGGCAATCATGGAAGGCGGTATGTCTTATACCCCCATCAATCCAACCAACCGTGATATGCAGTTTTCTCAAGGACGCAAAGACCTGCGTGATGAAATCTGTGGTATTTTTGGTGTCCCATTGCCGGTGCTTGGCATTTTGGACACCGCTAACCTTGCCAGTGCTGATGCAGCAGATATGCTTTTTGCTAAAAATACCGTCAAGCCAAAACTTACTCAGTATGCCGGTAATCTCACAGAGTTCTATTTGCCACGCTTTAACTTGAGTCAGAAGCAATGGCGCATCTGGTTTGTAGACCCAGTGCCAGAAAATAGAGAGCAAAAAAGACTTGATCGAGAAAGTGGCATCAAAAACTACTACATGACACCAAACGAAGCTAGAGCAGAAATTGGCAAAGAGCCGGTTGAGGGAGGCGACTTCTTATATATCCCAACACTATATCAACCAACCTCTGCGTCTAATGCAGATGGTAGCCCGACACCGCCAGCAAATAGTGGTAAGGGCTTTATACTTCTACCACTTAAAAGCGCGGTTGCGTCAAAAAAAAAAGAGCTAGCGGTCAAGCAAATAAAAGATAACCGTAGCAAAATTGTTGATGCAGCTATACCTAAACTCACCAAGAAAAACAAAGCCCTCAATGACAAATTAGAATCAATGCTTCTGGCCAATCTGCGGAAGTCTAAAAATAAAAAACCAGTCAATGTGAAACGTACCTTATTGCAAATTCTCAAAGATGCCACAGACCCATCAAATGAGATGGTTAAATTATTGTTTACTGATTATGAGGACTGGATCGGCTTATTGCATAATGCCACAGAGGAAGGAATGAGTACCGTATTTGAGCAGGCTGGCAAGGTTGGTATTAGTCAAGTCAATGCAGATGTTACTTTTGATATGCAAAATCCCAGAGCGTTAGATTTTCTTAACGAGCATGTAATGGAAAATACCGATTCATACGCTGCCACAATGAAGGAAGATATCTCGCTTAAAGTTATGGAAGGCGTTGAGGAAGGTGAAAGCGTTGACGATATTGCCACTACTATTGGTGCATTTTTTGAAGACCAGGGAGATTACCGCGCTGAAAGATTGGCACGCACTGAGACCATTGACGCATACGCGCAGGGAAACCTTGAAGGATATAAACAGTCTGGCATCGTCAGTGGTAAAAGTTGGCTTTTTGATGAGGGGAGTTGCTCAAGTGGTGAATGTCCCAGCAATGCAGATCAAGGCGTTATACCTCTAGACGAAGATTTTGAAAGTGGCGATGATGCCCCCCCTGGACATCCAAATTGTGAGTGCGCCTTGCAACCAGAGACCGGTGAGATAGGTGACTAATACCAAAATGTATAAAGCACCGCGAAAAACTCAATATAATTGATTTAGCTTATGAAAAATCTGAAAAAATACCTTGAGGGCATTGCTGACCCACACAAAGCAAAGATTTTTAAAACCTTTGAAATCCTTGAGACAAAGGTTGCTGACGGCCAACCTCGCACATTGGTTGTAAAAATTTCAACAGTCAATGCTGACCGGTCAAGAGATACAGTACAGCCATCTGGCATGCAAGCAGATAATTTCCTCAAAAACCCAGTTGTTTTATTTGCTCACAAATACGACACCAAACCAATTGCAAAATGCACAAGTCTTAAAGTTATGGACGACTGCATACTTGCCACCGTTGAATTTTTACCAGAAGGCGTTTACCAAGAGGCTGACATCATTTACACAATGTATAAAGAAGGCTTTTTAAGTGCTTGGTCAATTGGTTTTATGCCAACTGATTATGACGAAAACATGCAAGGTGGCTATAACTTCAAGCAATGGGAACTCTTTGAGTTCTCAAGTGTCCCAGTCCCAGACAACCCCGAAGCATTGACAATTATGCGCTCAAAGGGCATTGACGTTGATAAGGTGCTTGAGAAAAAAGAACAGGATGAAGACGTGCTAAGCGTTAAGATTAATATTGCTGACGCAGAGGAAGTCAAAGAGACCATTGAGAATGCAACCAAAGCTATTGGCGCATTGACGCTTGAAAATGAAAAATTGAAAAAAGCAGCAGAGCAAAAGGATGTTTCACAAATTGTTGCACTTGGCTACTTACTTGATGAACTTTCTTATTTTATAAAAGCATTTACTCAAATGGGCGTGAAACAAGAAAGTATTGAAAAGCTACAGCAAGCATTGGCATTGGTGATGAATGTTGTGCAAGAGCAAGCTATTGTTGGCGAAAAATCCATCAAGTTACCGGCAACAATGAAAGCTGGTCGTACTATTTCATCAAAACATGAAGAGATGCTAAAGACAGCATGTGAACATATGAATGCCGGAGCAGAGCAGGTAAAAACAGTGTTGGACTCTGTATCAAAAGATGATGAGGAGTCTGATGAGGGGAAAACAGTACCAAACAGCTATGTTACTCGATTGGCAAGTTCATTGAAGCAAACGGATAAAACAGTTGGTTTGACTCTCAGATTATTAAAAACTATTGAGAGTGAAAGAAGGGGGGTGAAATAAAATGAACGAAGACGAAAAACGCAAAGAGGAAGAAACAAAGGCGATGGAAACCATCGTTGAGGCTGTCACAGAGAAATCTGTAGGCAAAATCCTTGAGAAAATCAAGGCTGATAAACCTCTCCGCAAAGACATTTTTGGAGGTGAAGATAACAACACCAAAGAAAAAGAGCTTGCTGACCGTAAGGCTGCAGGTGCGGAATACTTTAAGAAGTTGGTAGCAGGTGACCGAGTGTCCACCAAAGCATTGTCTGCCGGTAGTAGTACCGCAGGCACTGAACTAGTACCAACTTATGTGTCCGACCAATTAATCACAGTTGCGCAAAAGTACGGTCTTGTCCGTAAATACGGTACAAAATGGCCAGTACAAGGTATCAACCAAAATGTACCAACCATGTCAAGCCTCACGGCTTACAGGTTGGCTAGTGATACCGCTGCCGTAACTGCGTCCCAACCAACCACTGGAAACGTGCAATTGCGCGCAAAAACAGTTGGTGTGATTGTCCCTATTTCCAAAGTGTTATTGCAAAATTCCACTGCGGAATTAATTGATGCTATAACAATGCTCGCTGGTAAAGCGATTGCAAAGTTAGAAGATCAGTGGGGTCTCTTAGGTTTGGGTGCTGGTGAAGGTGTGTTCCAGAACGTAAACGTCCCAGTTGTTACTTTGGCATCTGCTAATACTTATGCTGGTGTAACCGCTGAAGACCTTTTATCAATGCTTGATGTTATTGATGAAAACTTTTTGAGTGAAAGTCATAGATGGGCTTTGTCCCTTTCTATGTTGAATAACTTTAGAAGATTACGCGCAAACGTAAGTACTGACAAGCAAGGTTTCTTGTTTGAAGGTTTTGGTGGCTCACTGCCTCCAACGATGTGGGATATTCCTTATGACACAACAGCGGTAATGCCTAAAAACTCTGATGTCTCACAGGCATCAAAGAAATGCATGGCATTAGTAGACTACAGCAACCTCATTCATGGGGATGCTATGGAATACACTGTAGAAATTTCTGATCAAGCTACCATCACTGATACTGATGGCTCGACTTTAATCAATCTATTCCAACAGAATATGGTTGCTCTTAAAATCTGGGGTCAAGTTGATATTCAACTTGCCAACGCAGCGTCAGCTTTTGCAGTCCTTAAAACGCACGCTTAAGGTAACAACTGATGGCCGTAGGGTGAGTGGCAATGAAAGGGAAAAAATAAACTTTCAAAGACCACCGGCTAAACTAAAAACAGAAGTGCTTTTTAGTTTATGCACTGGTTGCGAGTCACCGATTATAAGCATTTGAGCTTGTACATCTCCTTTCACTCACAACCAGCAATAAACTCACAAGCAACAAAAGAGGGGGTGAGCAATTTATGTCAAAAGTAATAGTAGATCATACAGGCTTAACAGATGGCCATTACTACAAAAAAGATGTACCGGTTGAATTACCGGCAAATGTCATTAAGGCGTTGGGTGACTCTGCAACACCTTTCGATGGTGAAGCAAAGGCAGCACCAGCAAAAAAAGAAGTAAAAAAAGTACTTAACAAAATGGTGCAAACGGTAGACGCTACAACTAAATCTGATGCTGAAAAGGCTGCCGAAGCCAAAAAAGCAGAAGACGAAAAACAAGCTGCAGATCCAGCAGCCGAGGCGAAAGCTAAGGAAGAAGCAGACACAGCAGAAAAGGCAAAGGCGGATGCCGATGTAAAGTAGTAAATGGTATGGGGTTACTGGCTAGAAATCAGTGTAAAACCAAAAATGTATAAAACCCCCAAAATTTGAAGTTATAATAAATATATGAGCAAATCAGCAATGCATAGACAGCAAACATTCAGTAAGCCAGCAGTGGCAGCTAACACTGGTGTACTCGCTGCACAAACACTCCCAACATCAGGTACAACTGTTGTAACTGTAGGAATTACAAACCCAGATGTACCACGAACCGTTAGGCTCAAAGGAAATCAAGTAACTACACAAGGTTTAGTTGTTACAGTTGTTGGTACTGATATTTATGACCAAGCACTTACGGAAGCAGTTACAATGGGCGGTGCTTTTGCAACACCAACTGACTCAGTAAATGCTTTCAAAACCGTCACATCAATTACTTTCCCAACTAGAGGTGGTGCAAGCGATACTATCTCAGTCGGACTTGGTGCAGCTCTTGGACTCGATAGTCTTTGTGACGCTTTCTCATTCCTCAATACGCCAACTGCTCTTATCACAGCAAAAGCTGTTGACGTTGCAGTTATTTCTAAAAATACAGTGACGCTTGCAGCGACACTTGATGGCACAACAAATCAAGCAGTTGAGTACATGCCACAAACTCATCCAACCGGTAGACTCTGGGGATAATCCCAAAACCTTGCTTTCTTGAGACCGCTTTGTGCGGTCTTTTTTATTTTTAACCACATAATTACATAAGATTTTAAAAATGTATAAACGGAGTCTTTAAACGCAATATAATTATTGTAATGAGATCATTAAATTACAATACATGCTTGAGGCTCAATAAGGTAGATAGGCTTTATTACGCAGCAACATTTGAATTTCAAGAAGACAACGGAGCAGCAGCCGGATCGCCAACAAAGGGTACGACCAGAACGGCAGCGCGCACAGAGTGTAATTGGAAAAACATTGATGATAGCACAACTGCTTACTCATCAAGTCCTATTACAGCCGGCAACAACTCCTACACGAAATTTCAGTTCGGTAAGTTCTCAGGTACATTTAATCAAATTTCAGCCGGTTTGTATGCTCACACTGCTGGAACCCTCACCAACATGACGCTCAAGCACCAGAAGGCAATGACTGCTGATACTGACAATATGACTTATGCAACACCAGCTACTGCAGCAAATTCAAATCTTACTGTCGATGGCACAACCGCTATTGCTATTGGATCTGGGGTAGCAGTATGGTTTGGAGCAACTGGGCCAGAAGCAACCGGAAAAGCAGCATCAATGACAACAAACCCTTGCTATACAAACTGGCTTTCAACACAACTACAGACAGCATCAAACGCAGCAGCCGGTGACATTCCTAGTCAAACACTAACATTGCAATATAACGAAAACTAAAACTATGTCAAACGAAAATAAAAAAATACAGCAAAAAACAATAGACGTTTTTTGCGCAAGATGTCAGACAGATACAGCACATACTGGAGCGGTTGACCTCAATGGTGAGCTTGTTTTTACTTGTATTGAGTGTGGTGGATTTGTCAAAGTGCCAGCCGGCATGACTGCATCAGAAATAAAAGCGCATTTTAAAGAACATAAAGAACACAATGTGGGACAAGTAAGCGTACAAGGCTCAATTGACACTCTTGATGAAGTCATGGGCGATGTCTCAGTAGAACAAGAGAAATAAGTAACGCAATACAATGCGTCGGAGCAATACAATGCTATGAAATACCTCTTTGAAGCAGAATTTTTAGACGGCACAAAGTATAAGCAAAATAAGCTTGATAGCTCTGTAAAATGGCCGGCTGTCCCCAATGAAAAAGGAATACTACAAGGTAAAAATTGCATGTCTGATATTCAAGAGGATGTTGATAAATTCAATATAGAACGCTTCACGCTGATTGAGCAAGCTCTTTTTGGTCGAAAATACACTGTTGATCTAACTGATGGTCATTTTGAAATTGATGGTGTAAAAATTGACGTTGAGGGTGAGAAGCCACTGCCAATAAAAACAAACAAGTATAAGCTGATTTACTGGATTGTTTCAACTCAGCAGCATACGACCCCAGCTCTTTTTAATAATCCCCAAAGCATCAACAAAGCACCTACGGGTGGTATTGTGGTGATTAATAGAATTGGTCAGCCACATGTTTTCCCAAAGGTAGCTAAGATGTGGGCAATTGATGAAAGGGATATACTCGATGGAGTTGAGCAAATGGTGCATAAGGTGTACGTTATGCCAGATGTCGCAGTGCCACCACGTAAATATTGTATTGGTTGGCAGACCACAATCTCAGGCAAGAGTTACCAGCAGAAAATAATCGTTGAATAAAATATATAACATCAGGCTGTGAGGACTTTATAATGAGAGTATGCCATCATCAGTTAACAAAACAATACAGACAGAGCTTTTAGCAATTACTGCTATTGCTGCAAATAACCAACAGATATCCTCAGTGCTAGATGTAAGCACAGTTTTGGCAGCCACAATATTTATAGATCATGCCCCGGACTCTGCAACGGCACCAACAAAAGGCACTGAATACAGAATTGAAGCATCAGAAAAATCCAGTGGAAACGATACATGGCGGCCAATTGTTAGTCTTGTCACTGGCATAGTTGCAGCAAATTTGAAAACCGTTTCGGGGACACTGAGCGCAGGAGCTGTTGCAGTGACGCATACGGCCGCGGGAACGTATGTACAGGATGATATTGTTTTCTTTAAAAATTCTACAATTGGAAATTCTGAATGGGGCAGACTTGTGTCAATTGGTTCAACGACTACAGAAACACTTGCAGATGGATTAACTAACGCGCAAACAAGCTCACAAATTATAAATAAATGCGAGCAGTTCGTTGTGCCGGTTGACTGCACAGCTATAAAGAGAATAAGAGTAGTCGTAAATAATAAATATCAAGCAGGAACAACGATTGCTATTGTTGCTAGAATTGCTGCAATAACAGCAGATAGTATTGGATAAAACTATGTATGATAACAATAAATACCTCAGGAAGTAGCGCAAGTGATAGTGATTTTAGCCTCATAGTAAAACCGGGTCGCAACCGCTTCATGCTTATCTTCTCCCACAATGACGGAAATAGTGGACTGGATTATGCAAGTAGCGTTACAGTAAATGGTGAGCCTGCAATACCTTTTACTAAGCTACCAGGCTCACCCACTACAAATAAATCAACATCGGTCTATTATTTCCCAAATCCACAGGTAGGCACAAACCTCATCCATGTTGTAAATACTACAAACAATTTTGATGGTAATGATGCGGTTGTATTTAATGGCGTAAATCCTTTTGAACCTTTTGGAAATAAGTTTCAAACTCTTAATGTTGTCGGTGGTGGCAGTCTTACTTTTCATCCTGAGATCTTAGGGCAGTGGGCAATTGCATCAGTGACCTCTGATGGAGCAGTTACCCCTGCTGGGTGGACTGCAATACAAAGTTACACTTATACCTTCAATCAGGCTGTTACTGCTTATAAAGAACTATATTCACTACAGGACGTTACATTGACCTGGACAAGCCCTGGCAATATGTCGGAAGTTATTTTGCTTCTTAATCCAAGCATGAACCCTTACTATGAAAGGTTAGCGCAGGCATTGCGCTATTTTGCAATGCAGGTTTTTATTAGAATACAAACAGTAACAGGTATTGCAAGGATTACAGCAGTAACAAATCAACTACAGGTTGCTATTGCAAATATAAGAGCTACAACTACACGGTTGCAAACAAGCATTGCCCGGATACAAAGAACGGTGACACAAACAATATCTGCAGTCTCACGTATCACCGTTATCACTACGAAAACATTGAGCGGTATTGCAAGGATTACAGCCACTACAGTAAGGACGCAAACTGCATTGGCACGTATCAGCACCACAGTGGCCAAATTAACTACTGCAATCTCACGTATTACAAGAGTTGTACCGCAGACAATTACAGCCCTTGCAAGAATAACAGTAACTACAATAAAAACGGTAAGTGCTACTGCCCGAATAACGGTAACAACTATAAAGACCCAAACGGCTATCTCAAGAGTTATGCAAGTTGTCACAAAAACGATCAGTGGCGTCGGACGCATTACCCGAGTTACAGCCCAGACCATTACGGCTATTTCTAGAATTACTGCGAAAACTCTAAAAACACAAAACGCAGTTGCAAGGATACTGACCACCGTTATAAAAACGCAATCAGCAATTGCACGTATAAATGTGATAGTTTCTAAGCCCATCACAGCTATAGCGCGTATTACCGCTACAACTCTCAAGGCAATTACTGCTACTGCACGCATCACAGCAACCACCTTGAGGACACAATCAGCAATTACCCGGGTTACTCAGATAGTTGTCAAAACTACAGTTTCTATTTCAAGAATTACTGCAAAAACATTGCGAACAATTACCTCAGTGGCACGTATTACGGCGACAACGACTAAAACAATAGCCAGCATTGCACGCATAACCACAACAGCTATCAAAACGCTTACTGCCATCTCAAGGATTGCCCAAATTGTCAATAAGACTGTGACTGCCATCTCAAGGATTGCCAGAATAACAAGCCGAAACATAACGGCTATTACTCGCATCTCTCAAATTGTAAATAGAACTCAGGCCGGCATCACTCGCATTTCTGTAAATGTGGCAAGAAACATTGTTTGCATTGCGCGTGTCAATGTCGTTTGGCTCAGGAATATCACCGCAACCTGTCGTGTGACTGTCAGAGCGATAAGGACAATTACATGTAGAGCCGATGTGGAGCTTGCAGTAAATAAAAGTATCACTGGAACAGCTCGTATCAAATCAGCTTTTGGATTATATAGAAACAAGTCAAGCCTTGATGCTAAAAGTAACAACTTAGCCACTGGTAATGCAGCAGAGTATTACAATTCAAATAAAATACTCACGGATCTCATAGGTTTATACTCCAACGTGTAAATTGTATAAGATGCGCAAATGTTCTCACTATAATTAAAGTATGAACTATTGCACGCAACCAGACATTGAGACATATTTAGATATTTCACTCACCGCTAATGGTCAGGCTCTTTTTGCCCTGCTCTTACCTTCCATGCAGGCATTGATCGATCAATATTGTAACCGGTCTTGGGACTTAACAAACCCCATTATTGAGAGCTTTGATGCTATTGATGTAAATTTATTGAGTCAAAACACTTTCTTTATAAAATACCCCACCATTGCCTCTATAAACTCAGTCATCATCGGTGGTGCGCCTTTTGATCTTAATTACGTCTTTAATTACAAAACGCATATTAAGCTCTCTACCACTCAGTCACTTCTTTTGCAAACACCTTTGGGGCTGCAGTCAGTGGTTATCTCTTATAACTCCGCTGCCGCAGGCGCATTACCCACACCTGTTAAATTGGCTCTCATTGAGTGGATTTCGCGGAAAATACAAACCTCACCAGATGCAAATAAAGAAGTTGCACGTACTCAAGTTGGTACCGTACTGGCGCATTATACGCCGGACAAAGTTGGTGGCATACCGGATTTTGTTAAATTGGTGTTAGATCAATACCGACTATCGCCGGTTGACCATTTTTAATATTATGCCAAGACTTACCGTAACAGACACAGTTTCGCTGTACCATCTTAAAAGGACTGGTAACAAAGAGGAGTATGATACTGCCCCAGCATACACACAAAAAAATGCGTGCATCTCACCTACTGGTACAGATATACAAACGTCTGGGGAGGTTGGTGCATTTCAGCTCTTTGAGCTTTTTTTATATGATATGACAATGGTAGTGCGCAATGCTGACAAAATCGTAACGCAAGCAGGCATAGAGTATGTTGTTGATGGTCAATCGTTTGTTATCAATAATCAATTTTTGAAGTACATACGGTGCTTAGTGAGGCAGGTAGTTTAAATATGAAAATACAATTTGTAAAATCATTGAGTAATTTAGAGGGAATTGGAGATCCAGTTGTTAAAGAAGAATTAAGAGGAAAAGTATCAAGAGTTGTTATTGGAGATACCCGAACGCTTATGTTAGTTTTACCATGTGGACATTTGGCTACTCTTGATGGGTGGAACATTACAGATATTGATACTGATTGTCCAAGCGCGACACCTTCAATTTTCTGTAAATCAAATGGTGCTTGTTGGCATGGTTATTTAACAAATGGAGAATTGAAAGAGGTTTAATTATGACGAGTTCCGGCTACGATTTATCAGTAAATGTTATAGGGGCAAAAGAGCTTGAAAAGGCACTTGCAGAAGTAGGGGACTATGCCAAAAAAGTTATTAGTCAGGCTATTAATAAAACCGCTTATGACTTAGAAAAAACAGCAAGAGCAAAAGCACCACATAAAAAGGGAGGCTTGTGGAACTCAATACATACTGACCAAGACCCTGGTCATTTAGCAAGAGTGACCGGTAATAATGTTGAGGCGCGAATTGGCACAAATCTTGAATATGCACTCGCACAAGAAAAAGGAACAAAAGGCATGACAATCAATGTCGTAAATGGCCGAAGCACAAAATATGGACGGACAAAACCGTATACCTACATCGGGAATATAGAGGCGAAGTATTATATGAGAGATGCAAAAAATGCAATGAAACCGCAACTGACGAGCAACCTACAAGAAGCATTGAGGCTGATTGTTTCGATGCTTTCAGGAAAAGGTGGTAGATTATGAGCTTTGGATATAAACCAATAAAAGATGCTATTGTCGCAATTCTTGGAACTGTTCCAAGTCTTAATGTTGTGTATGCAAAAGAAGAAAAAGCAATCAAAAAATTTCCTGCAGCAACAGTAAGTGCAAAAGAACATACTGCAGAACTGCATGATTCTGTAGCCAATTCCAAAACTTACTATCATTTTATCCGGTTGTATTTCAGAACTGATGAAACAAATGATGCAGATTACGAGGATGTACTTGAAAGCGTTGCAGACTCAGTAATAGCAGCTCTTGAGCATGACTTAACCCTGGGAGGCGTAGTTGATTGGTCGCTACCAACATCAGGGGTTTGGAAGTATGGAGACAAAGAAACAAATGTGCGGATTTTAGAAATAACACTAGCATCACGAGCGCGTGTTGTGCGGTAAGTTTTAAAAATGTATAAACGAACATTTAATTTTCAATATAATTAATTAGACATGAATAAATACAAGTACGTTGGAGATGTTGAAGTACATCTACCAGAGTTTGGAATTACAGTAAAAAAAGGTGAAATCGTAACATCTGAGAAGTCTATTAATAATCCAGACTTTAAATTAGTAACAAGTGAGGATGAAGAGAGAGTAAAAAATAAGAAATAATTATGAGTGCAGGAATATTATCACAAATCACAGTAGGTAAAGAAACCACTTGGGGTACAGCAGTTACCCCAAATAAATCTATTCCTGTTCGTCCAACAGGCGGTCTCCAAATAAAGAATAACATTCAAATGATACAGGCTATAAGAGGCCAACTTCAAAAGAATTTTGATGCGATCAAGGGCAAGGTTGCTTATGATGGAGAGTTCACAATGGATGCTTTTGCTGATTACATTGGTTACTTTCTTCTCTCAGCATTTGGACTTGATACGCCGGTGGTTCATGCGGGTGAATCAATTGTCTATGATCACGTATTCACAGAAACGGCAACAAAACCATCATTAACAATTGAGCAGGCAATTGATGTAAATACGAGGCGTTTTGCAGGGTTCATTTCTTCTGGTTTCAAGATTAGTGGAAAGGTTGGAAGTATGCTTGAGTTTACGCCAAGAGGAATGGCTAAGACACAAGCAACGTCTTCTCAAGTTTCTGCAGCTTTTTCTACAGTGCCGGCATTTAATCACGCTCAACTGCAAGTCAAAATTGGTGGTTCTGTGATTGGCGAAGTAACCAATTTTGAACTTGAATATAAAAATAGTCTTGAGATGGTATATGCGCTTGGAAATGTTGAACCGGCATATAATTCATTGTCGGGCGGATCAGAGGTCACAGGAAAGCTGGAACTCTACTTGGATAGCACTGCCCTTACGGAATTTACAAATTACGTCAATAAAACAACTCGAAGTATTGAGCTTATTGCGACAGGTGGAGCTATTGGAACCGCAGCAAATTATGTTCTTGATATTTTAGTTCCAAAAGCAGTATATGCGACAGCAGAAAGCAAGATTACTGATTCACACAACTTGCTCACAATAGAATTTAATGGCATTTACGACACTGCATCAAGCAAGCTTTTGGCCTTAACTCTCACAAATTTATTGGCAAGTTATTAAAAGATATGGATAATAAAATAATTACTACAAAACATGGGTACAAGGTTACTCTCAGACCTTTCTTGACATATGATCAATTTATAGAGCTGCAAAAAATTTGGTCAAAGGATGTTTATTTTGATCCTACTGAAAAAAATGGTGAACAAAAAGAGCCAACAATAGGTAAAATTCCAATGAACCTATTTTACGAAGCAAACAGAATGACTGTTGGTTTTTTGGTTGTAAGGATTGAAGATACCAATGGCAATGAAGTCGTAAGAGAAGATCCAACCTCACTGCCTATCCCTCCAGTTGATGGTCAAAAAATTGTTGACGAAATAAAGAAAATATCAGATGAAGCAAGTGCCGCGTTTGATAAAAAAAAAGTGACAACGAAATAAACTCAGTTTTCCAGTATTACTACAGCCAAATACCTATACCGGATGAACCACTACTTAGGAAAGTTCATATCTGCCACATTTTAGATATTACACCTGAACAATACGAAACCTATCCCGCAGCATATATAAAAAAATCACTTGATTATCTTACTGGGAAAACAAAAGCTCAGAGTGAGCTGCAGAAGAAAAATAGCTAGGCAGTAGCTGGAACTGATTTTGTATTATCGTTGAATTTAAAACCACAAACCTCACAGCTATATTCTGTTTTTTTGGAAAAAGCTACGAACCCCATAAGTAGGAAGATAATACCAATGCCAAATATAATTGTGGCAATACCTATAACAAGGAGTGCCCACGCGGTTGCCTTTGAGCTTTTAATTTTGTAGTTTTTACAATTTGGACATTGAATCTTATTCATAAATATATAAGGATAGACAAATTTCTAAGTACAATTAGTACAGAACCTATTATAGCACACAGCTATTATAGGCAAATTTTATGGATAACGCAGTATTAGAAATCGTTTTAAAAGCCAGAGATGAAGCATCAAAGACCATTCAGGAGATGGGAAAATCCGTTGAAGAAACAACGAAAAGAACAAATTTAATGGCTGATAGTTTCAAAATAGCAGGTGGCATTATGACAGCCTTTGGAGTAGCGGGAGTTGCCATTATGGGCGACTGGGTTAAAAAAGGCATTGAGGCTCAAACTACGATTGTCAAAACAAATACTCTGCTCGCGGATGAAGCAAGAGAGATGTCAACAACCTCCCAGGCAATTTATGCCAACACGGGATCAGTAAAAGAACAGACAAAAGAAATTCAAAACCAGATTGCTGAAAAACAATTGCAAATTCAACACATCAGATTGTCGACTGGAAGCCATCAAGATGAAATAAAAGCCATAAAGGAAAGTATTCTTGCTCTCAAAGATCAAAAACAAAGCCTGAAAGAAACAGGCGTGGAGCAGTCCACTGTAATAGGTTATACCAAAGCGATTACAGTGTCCTTTAAAGACCTATCGGAAGCCGCAGGGAGGGCAGCTGTAGCATATCTTAACTTAGGATTTGGTGCTGACTCAACAGCATTAGATTTTGCAAGACTATTAGGAGTAACCAAGGATATAAAAACGGCAAATGAAGCATTGGCTGATGCTGCAGATTTAGCCAGATTTAAAAGCATAAGCTTGGATGATGCGACAACCGTAATGATTCGTTCTTTTGAAGGTAGCACTAAGGCATTAAAAGCATTAGGCATCGAAGTACCAAAAGGCGCGAAGGGTCTTGAGGTGTTGGCCGCTTTGCATTCAAGACTTGCTGGTCAAGCAGAAAATTATGCAAATACTTATCAGGGCGCAATGGATAGATTCAAAGTGTCATCCGATTATTTGAAAGAGAGGTTGGGGAGAGAGCTTTTACCTACCCTTGATAGATTACTTGATAAGTTCGATCAGCTGATTGCTTGGATGAATAAATTAAGTCCTGCCACCGTTCACATGATTGCAATGACAATGGCAATGGGAACTGCTTTTGCATTACTTGTTGGTCATTTGGGAATATTCATTGGATTTTTACCTATGCTTACTCAAGGACTTGTTCAGGCAGCACCTGTCATGCTTCCTGTTGCTCTTATTCTTACTGCCATTGGAATAGCTGCTTATGCAATATATACGCATTGGCAACAAATAACTCAGGCGTTTAACGCATCAAGACCTGCCATTGATGGAGTTTTTCAATCTATGCAAAAATTCTGGTCACAGCTTCAACCGCAACTTGTCGCCTTTGGTAAGACCTTAGATAAGTTTATAAATGATGCGATAAAAGCTATCAGCGATTTTGTTAAGAAAAATCAAGGAACAATTACTGCTTTCTTCGAAGTTATTCAGGGAATATTTACCTTTGCTCTAGGATTTTTAAAAGGATTTTGGGCAGCAACCTGGCAATCTATTGCAAATGTCCTTGCTGATGCATGGCAGATTATTAAGGGAATTGTTGAGGTTGGCTGGGGTGTTATTTCTATTTTTATTAATGTAGCAATGGGTATCTTCACCGGTAACTGGAAGAAAGCGTGGGAGGGCATCAAGCTGGGTCTTAGTTATGTCTGGGATGGTATTAAGAATGTCATTGATGGCGGTGTGAAATATATGATTGACGCAATAAAACTAGCACTTGATGTGGTTATTGGCTTAGTCAATGGCACAATCGCAGGCTTTAATGCAGTCTCGGAAAAAGCATCAGGCGGAAAAATTCATATTCCAAGTATTCCTAAATTTCAAGATGGTGGCTTCGTCCCTGCAACCGGCCTTGCAGTTTTGCATGCTGGCGAGTTTGTTTTATCAAAAGCAATGCTGACCGGACAGCAGAACATACCTACTCAAATAATGAACAGCAAAACAACAAACAACACGCCTATCAATATATATGCAACGGTGGATAGCAACATTGATATGAACTTACTAGGTAACAAAATAGCTTTTGCATTAAGAAATTCAAGATAAAATATGATAACAGCATTAACACTTGGGGGCCTTGCTCTCACAAAAGACAAATGGCTTTTGCAGGCGTTTAAAAACGGTTCTTTTCCTGCTACAGTTTATACTCGATCCAAGCGTGGAGGAAAGAATGGCAGCAAGCTTGTTACGCCAACCTTTGCATCTTACCAATTTGTTGTTGATTTCCTTATTGTTGGTTCTAGCTTTTCAGATTTGGCATTACAGCGTGATGCCTTTTTAGGCATCATTGGCATTGTTCACTCCGGTGGTTCTCAAACACTTATTGCAACCCGCTCTGATAGTACGTCAAGGCAAATAGACATCAAGGCAATTACGGTCACTGGTGATCTCACAACTGATGATGGTCTCAGTTCGCTCATTGAAATTACGTTTGAGGCAGAATATCCATTTTTACAAAGTTCAAACCCAAAGAGCCAAGACGTACTGCTTTCCAACGGGGGCGGTATGTCTGTACCAATGAAAGTGCCTCTTGATCTTTCTGTTGGTCATTCAAACACCATAACAATACAAAATAACGGAAATTATGCGGCATACCCGATTTTTACATTTGTCGGCGTGCTTACAAATCCAGTCATTACCAATGTCACAACTGGTGAAGCTTTTAGCCTTACATACGCATTGCCAACAAGCAGTGATTCGATTGTAGTTGATACCTTTCTTGGCACAGTTGTCATCAAGCCATCTGGTAATGTTGGTCGGCAATATGCAAGTGGTGTTTTCTGGACTGTACCGATTAATGGCGCAATAACTGTGCAACTCACCACATCAGTTGGTGGGCAAACTGGTAAGTGCGTCATTGCCTGGAGAGATACATTTTTAAATATATAACATGACATACAAAGTTTTTCTTAAACATCTTACGACAGGTGATCTCTTTGAATTGCCTTACAGCTCAGTTAGCTGGGTTGAAGAACTAAACAATGGCGCAAACGCTACCTTTAATTTTGATTACTCAACCATAAAAGATCAAGTTTGCGCACCATATGGTACAAATGTGTTTGATCTTTTTACTGCAGTATTTTCACAAATCTGGGTTGAGGATGCTGCGGGTAATAAGCTATGGTTTGGTGTCTGCTCAGATTATCAACGCACAAAAGATGCTGCAGGAAATTACGTCTTGCAAATTGCTGCGTGTGATTATCTTGCCTTACTACAAAAAAGGCGCACTGCCTATCTCAAAACATATACTGCAGTTGATCCTGCCACAATACCCTGGGATTTAATAAATATCAATCAAACATCAGGTATTGCATCAGCAGATCTTGGTATAACGCAGGGGACAACTGTTTCAACCGGTTTGACGGTCAGCTCTGAATATAGACGGGCTGACATCAAGCAGTCAATCTCTGACATTTCAAATTATAGAGTTAAAGGTAGTTTTGATTTTGACATTGATGTGACGCTCAAGCTCAATTTATATTATCCTACCAAAGGCTCACTTCGTGCTAATGTTGTACTGGATTCTCTCACTACTCTGGCAGATGGGGTCAAAATGCCATTGCTTTTGAGTATAACTAATCGTGTTATGGCCAGAGGGCAGGGCATCAATGATGACGTGCCTGAGTCAGTCAGGATTGCGTCAAACCCAACAATAAACCAGTACACGCTGCTTGAGGACATATTGACTAATACCACAACCAGTGACACCGCAGTTCTTGCCACAGAAGGAGACAAAAAACTTGACCTTGAAAAATTGCCACTTGCTCAGATAACCAAAAAGCATGGCGATGATATTGACCTCACCTCTTACGGTTTGGGTGACACTATTATTGTGGATGTGCCAGAGGAAAATATAAGCTACGCACAGTATAGGGTTAAAAAGCGTACTGTGGATATTGAACAAACTGGCACAATGATTGCAACACTTGATTTACTGATTATATAAAGATATGGATGAGTTAAGGAAAATTATAGTTGATCTAAATAGACGGCTTGAATTAATGGAAAAAGGTCTTGTGGTCAAAATCATAACAATACCTCCAAATGACACTGGTGCTCTTGTGCCAAAGGTTGTCTCATCTGATCCTGCAAGTCCCAAGAATAATGAGGTATGGATAAACTCAACCAGTAGTCAATTGAAATGGAATAATGCAGGCACGATTAAAGCAGTAAGCCTCGTCTAAAACATTTTTGTATAAGTAAGCCTTTTTTTCTCAATATAATTAAGTCATGGCTTTACGAAGTATAAAAACAGCAGCAACAGCAATAACAGAAGCAGGCGTGTTGCAGTTTATTACTGACCTTCTAAAATTTTCAGGTATTTTTGACGTTCAAGCAGGTCATTTTGCAGTGACTGCTGGTTCAGGTCTCTCAATAAACATTGCAACCGGCAGAGCTTATTTACTCGCACCATCCGGTGGAAATGGTTACCCTGTCATCAATGATGCAGCAATTACCAATAAGGCAATAGCATCAAACGCTACAGGTAATCCACGTATTTCAACAATTGTTTTATATAAAGATCTAACTATTTCTGCAAATTCAGATGACACTAACACAACCTTTATACTTGAGGTTTTGGGTACTGCAGCATCATCGCCTGTGCCACCATCTAACTCAACAATTCAAGCTGCAGTCGGTGCGGGCAATCCTTATACACCGCTTAACAATGTCCGGGTAAATTCTGGGGCAACAGCTCCTACAAGCTTAACTGATGTGAGGCAGCAAGTTGGTTTTAGAAACGATATTTTTAACCAAGATCAATGGGTAGTATATAACCCAACAGCCGCCTCAACACTCACTCTTGATCTATCACTTGGTAAAAAATTCCAAATTAATTTACCAAACGGCGCGGTGACATTAGCACTACTTAATGTCCCACTTAATTGCAAGTCAATTGTTTTACGTTTCACACAGCCCAGTAGTGGCGCAGGTACTGTCACATATTTTGCGGGTCTTTCATGGCCAAATTCTGTAGTTCCCACACTTTCTGGTGTTAATAAATCCGATGAGTTTGGTGTTAACTTTTTAACGGTTACCAACGACAGCACAAATACAAGCGAAGGTGTACCAATTTTACAGAATGTATAAATATGACTTATGGCACTAAGACAGCTCACAGACCTGGATACAGATAAATTAAAAAGCGGTGATAGATACTCTGATGGTTCTGCTGGTGCAAAAGTATTTAATTCCACAAAAACAATAGACTCAACTGACGGTTTTTATAATTCACGTATTACTGGTTCTTCTGGTGGCAATACCGCTAGTACCCCAGACTTGGCAGATGGCACTTATAATTTGCCTTGTAAAATTATTCAAACGCAAGGAACTGGTGCAAATGCAGACCCAAATAATGAATATAACTTTTTGATTTCTGTTTCTGGTGGCGTTGCTACTTTTAGGTATAATCTCACACTCACTTTTAACACTGGCGCACAAATTGTAACCAGTAAACCTTGGTCTACGGTTGTTGTGCAAACTGGGGTGGTTATTTCACCACCTGCATGGAATGGTCAAAAAGGTGGAGAATTGTATATTTGTGCGTCCTCAAGCATCATCACGCAAGGCACTGGTTATTTTAATGTTAGTGGTCTTGGTTTTAGAGGTGGTCAGGCTGTAAGCCAGACAGATGGCTACCAAGGAGAAGGCTATAGTGGTGTAGGTGGGCAAAGTACAGCAGCAAATGGCAATGGTGGGGGTGGGGGTACAGACGGTGGGTTGCACGGAGGCTTTGGGGGTGGTTCTGGCGCATCCGGTGGAAACTCAGCCAGCGGTAATAATGGTAGTGGTGCTGGTAGTTCTGGGGGTGGGGGTACGGCTGGTAGCTCTGCCGGAAATTCCAGTCTTACCTCTATGGTGATGGCTGGGGCAGCTGGATCAGGTGGTGCGCAGTACAGTGGTAATTCGTCTGGCGCAGGAGCAAATAGCGCAGGTAATATTGATTTAGTTGCAAGAGTTATAAATGTATTATTCCATGCAGATGGCAATAATGGTGGAAATGCAACAAGTGGCTCCGATGCAGGGGGTGGGGCAGGTGGTACAGGAGGCAATGTGCGCTGTAAAGGTCAATCAATTACATTCCAAAGTGGCTGTACCGCAACATATGGCGTTGGTGGGGTTCATCAGGGTTCAGGGGCAGATGGTGCAACTGGTGTGAATGGTAGAGTACACGCAGATGCTCCTTCAAATGCTGCAGTCTCTGGAAGTCCAACTCCTGCGTATACATTTACAGCTCAACAAGTATTAGTAGACACAGGAGGGGCGTTTGCCTTTTTAATAAATTAACAATATGAATTTTGACAACATTAGAACAATTGCAGAAGTTATTTTGGCTATAGGTGTTTTTGCTCTCGCTGCTGGTTATACATGGTCGCAGTTTAAAAGTGGAAAAAGCGCAGCAGTGAAGGATTTAAATGATACGTTGAACGAACTATTAAAAGCGAGAGATGTGCAAATTGCTGACCTAGTGGCAATGTCAAAAAGCAATACGCAGAGAATTGCATACCTTGAAGGTCAAGTTGAAACGCTGTCATCAAAAAAAACAGACCTTGAGACATTGATAAAAGCTGCACTTCAAACGCATCTTGATACTCATCCAGAAGTTGCAAAAGAATTATTCCAAAATATGCAAAAAACTGCATAAAAAAGGCAAAATGTATAAAGAAACACTCAGAAATCTTTATAATTAACTGAGTAAGCTAAAAGGTTTTTAACCTCAAATATATGAGAAACTTACCTAAGATATTCAGCCAAAGAGACCCTCAATGGGCAGCACAGAGACTTGGCACAGTAGATGGCTCAACGCTTGGTCAATACGGTTGCTATGTTAGCTCTTTTGCAATGGTAGCAGCATACTACGGCAAGGACATCAACCCTTCAAAGCTAGATGATTTTTTCACCAATGGCCATGTGTACTATAATGCACAGGGCAATCATAATGACCCAGCCAACTTTGCTGCAGACAATATGTTGCAGGTCATTTATGGTGATATAGCTTTCCACAAAGTATACGACTATGCAAACAGCCCGGCAGATCTCAGTCTACTGAAAACCTTGCTTGCTGATCCCACATTGTCAGTTATTCTTGAGGTTGATTTTAACCATAACCCCGGTGACGGTATACAGACACATTTTGTTGTTGCAGTTGACTGTGATGGCAAAAAGGTGGTTATTGCTGACCCATGGCAAGTACCCGGCTCCGTGGATGACTTCACTAAAAACTACGGCAATAACCCAGCTCAAACAATCCTCAAGTTTGTAGTTTATAAAGGAAATGTGCCGGCAACGGCTAGCACATCACCTGCTGCCGGTGCAGATATGTATGGTGGGCTTGACCTCAACAATAAAGACAGCATGAGAGTGTGCGTTGATACTTTTAACAAAGTGCAGCATGGCGAACTCATAGGCAAAGATAAATATGACGCAGACCTCAAAGTAAAAGAGGATACAATCAAGGGGCTTAACGGTACAATTGAGACTGATAATACCACTATAAAAACTCAACAGGCAAAAATTGATGCGTTTCCTGCCCAGCTCAAAGCGTTACAAGATCAAATTGACGTGCTGCAACCTCAATCTGATGAGTTGGTATATACAAAAAAATTGCTTGAGCAAGCAGAGCTGGACAAAGAAGGCCTTAGAAAAACAAACCAAACGTTGACCAATTCAAATGCTCAGCTCAAAAACACATCATATACTACTGCAAAAACCTCTGTACTTGCCAGTGAGCTTTTAAAAAGGCTTGCAAATAGGGCAGTACTGAAAAGTTAGGGGGTGAATGATATGAATATAAAATCAGGTTATCGAACAACTGAATTTTGGATAACACTAGCCACTCAGGTAATTGGTATTTTTACCATTGCTGGTGTAATTGGTCAAGATCAATCAACACAGCTTGCTAAAGCTATTTCTGACATCATTATCATTCTCGCGCCGGCAGTTATCTATATCTACAACAGGACTTGGCTAAAATCAAAGACTGTTAACAATTAGTGACATATTGACCCAGCAATAATATGTTATAATTTTGGTAACATTTTGCTGTGAATTTATTTAAAAAATTATTAGTCCCAGCCTTATTTATTGTTTTATTGCTCTTTGGGTTCTTACTACGCTCAAAGATGCTTTTAAACGGAGATTTTTATTATCTTCTTGACCAATCACGCGATATGCTTCTTGCTCAAAGCATTGTCATAGACCACAAGCTTACTCTCATTGGCGCAAGAACAGGACTAGGTGGCTTATTTCATGGGGCTTTATGGATATACATGATAACACCGTTTTTCATGTTGGCAAAAGGAAACCCATTTTTTACGCTTACCCCTCTTTTTGAACTTGTAAACCTTGGCATTATAGCTGTAGGTTTCTTTGTAGGAAAACAACTATATGGTAAATGGATGGGCTTGTTGTTTGGGCTGCTTCTTACTATATCCTCAACCCTTGTTGAAACTGTACCATTCACTTCAAATGCCCAAGTGTTACCGTCAATTGTGCTTCTCTATCTTTATTCAATAATCAAATTTATGCGTGGAGAAGAGAAGTATTTTATTTTTGCCCTTCTTTTTATAGGTTTAGGCTTTCAGTTTGAGTCAGCTTTTGCAATTTTACTTGTCCCACTTACGTTACTTGCAATTCTTTTAAGAAAAAAATTACCGACATTGAAAAATACTTTGTGGGGCATTGGTGCTTTTTTCCTTGCAGTATCAACCTTTATTCTTTTTGACCTCAGGCATCAATTTCTTATGACTTCCTCAGCTTTTAAATTATTCACAAATCATGTGAAGCCACTGCCGGGATATGAGCAATATGCTGATATAGGCTTTCGTGTGCAAGATAGAATTATGAATTTATGGGGTAGTTTATTTACGCCTCTATTTGCAAAGGACTCATTGACTTCTTGGTTACTTGTGGCAGTTATTGCTTTGGGTGTATTCTTCCTTTTTAAAAACATTGTTCATGCAAAAAAGATAAAAAAACAAGAGAGAGAGTATTTATTTATTTTACTTGCGCCGGTAGTAGTATATGGTATTTATATTTTTTATCCGTTACCTTTGTGGCCGCACTACCTATTGCCAATCTCTGCACTTGCAGTTTTTGTCCTTTCGCTATCAATACAAGTAATATGGACAAAGCCAGCACTTAAGCTATTGGTAGGCATTTTCTTGGTGCTTGCCATATTGCCTGCATTATTATCAGTAAAGAATAGCTATGTCAACGCTCCGCAATATGTAGCAACAAGTGACGGGTCGTATAGTAATCAATTGGAGGTTGCAACGTGGGTGCTTAGAGACACAAAAAATCAAGAGTACGGATATTTTGTTTACACCACCGGCATACTTACATATAACATGGACTACCTGCTTTCTTGGTTGAGCAAGAAGGATAATCTTATTTTGCCTTCAAACCAAAAACACCCTACAACATATCTTATTATGTACCCACACTCTGCCAATGACAAAGACGCATATATTTATTGGAAAAATCACGTTGTAAGAACAACGGGTAAGGTTGTTTTAACAAAAACTTTTGATAGTGGGATAATTGTAGAAAAATTGCAGATACCAGCAAATGAGCAACCAGCAGATCCAAACTATTACCAAAACTTAATATTTCGTTAATTCACAAGGAGTTTTTTATAGTCTTTCCTCGCTTTTTCTGGTGAGATTCCAGTTTTTAGTCGTTGATTCTCCATATCAAGATCATGCAGGTATTTAATGAATCTTTCTTCTAGGTGTTTTTTTGTTTCCCCCCAGCGTTTTTGAGTAAAAAGAATAATAACTAATTGAATAGCGATTACAATGAGCAGCCCAAAAATAATAAAAGGCTCAAGTCTCATATGCTTCTGTACAACACAGAATTTTTTATTCGTCTCTAACTAGTAGAACACTTTTTTAGAACGGAATCAAGTCCCTCACTTTAACCCCCAATGCTCGAGCTATTTTTGTAAGCAATTTCATATTAGGTGGATACATACCTCTTTCAATTTTACTGATCCACCCCGAAGAGACATTTACTTTTTCAGCAAGCTCTTCTTGTGTCATTTCCCTTGACTGTCTTATTTTTTTCAAGCTTTTTGCCAATCGTAGGTTTTGCTTTGTTACCTTTCTTTTCTGGAACATAGCATCAGCCTAACAAGGAGTAAGGCAAATATTAAGATACATATATGTATCAATTTAGATTCAAATATGTTGTATTTCTGATACACATATATTAAAATTAACAAATGGACGCTGATTCTCAGGTTTTTTCCGATAACGACCTACGTGTCAAATTGATGGAAGCAATTCTCAGTTTTTTTGAGGGCAAGGAAAGCTTACGACAAGTAGTGGCAGCAGGTATCACGGTTCATTCTAGATCGTCCAAAAACCCAAATATAGCACAAGTTGCCTCAGAACTCAACTCCATTGGCAGTCAAATGGCTAATGGTAATAAATTGTCAAATGAGACAATCAATGAGAGATTTACGGAGATGCTTCAAAAGTTAACACCAAAGTGATTATCTAGGTTTATTGTTTATCTGACATAAAACAAATTCTTGTGTTCTCAAGTATTTTATGTATAGCTTCAAGTAAACTTCTTAATGTTTCTTTTCTCTCTGCTGATAAAAATTGCCCATTGTACTCAAGTTCATGCCTGATTTTTTCAACCCAGTTCATAAACTTTTCTGTCTTCTCTAAAGGTGTTTCTGACATAACAAAAAAGGGGTGATTTTTGGCAGCATCCCATAGGTCATCATCATTAAATGCCATATATCCAATTGTGGTTTGAACATCCTTGTGTCCTACGAGCTTGCTAATTTCTGGTAGTGGTGTTTTCTTTCGTAGATGTTCCATTATGTAGCTTGCGCGAAGATCATGGATGTGAGGGGCTGTAGTAATTCCTGCCAGCGCCAATCTTCTATGCCAGTCGTCCTCCATAATAGTGGAGGATAATTTATTACCGGCTGCTGATTGAAAAGCCAAGTCTTTTGGCTCTCTCTTCTCAAGAAAATTTTTTAGTTTCACAATAATATTATTTGGTAGGGGAACTTTATGGCTAAGGTCATTTTTAACTGTAAAGTCTGGGCGGTTTTGAATTAAAATATTGCCTTTCTCAAGGCCTATTACAATGTCGCATTTACGAAGTGACAGGCACTCGTTAAGTCTGCAACCCGTACTAGCAATTACCCAGAATGCAAGATTTCTATTTAGATCAATTTCCCATCCTTCCTGACTAAATCTTTTGGTATAGGGGACTATTACACTTAAAATCGAGTTGATCTCTTTGATGTTAAGTATTACTGGTATTCGTTTCTCTTTTGGTAAGTAATCAATTTTTTTAAAAAGATTTAAGTCAGTATGAAATTCTCTTTGGTAAATATCTATGAGGCGGATAACTCGAAGGTGGGTGTTAATCGAAACGTTTCGTAAACCTTTTTCTACAAGGTATAGTTTATATTCTGCGGCTACATCAAATGTTAATTTTCTTCTACCTAACCATTTGAAAAACAAATCGTATCTGATTCTAGTACTTTTCATACTATTTTTTTTCAGATTACGTTTGCTCACGCACCAACTAAGAAATGCTTTTTTATCCATACTGAGAACTCGTTTGAGGGCAGTTAGATAATTGAGCCGCGTATGTGTTTGGTAACCTTAATATATACTTATACATAATGATTAAGCAATAGGCAGTTTTTGGTTTAGATTGTCCCCCCAACCTAATTATTAAATAATTATTAAATAATTTGATCTATTGACAAAGAGGTAATTACCCCCTATGATTAACTTGTTCTTTAAATTTTTCTACGAAAAAAGAGACCATAATTTTTAGTTATAGTCTCTTGTACTACACAACACTATGTTACATCATCAAGATGACTGGGACATCCCCGCTTTTTTGAGGCAAAGAAACTAAGTTTAGCCCGCTAACTCAATCAAAACACCTTACATAAAAGGTGTTTTTTTATTGTCAAAAATTACAAAATATATACCATTTTCTAAAGAAAGAAAGGGAGGAACTTGGTTTGAATTTGTTTTATATTGGCAGTAAATTATTTGCAATTTGAGGCTAATTTTGGTATAATTAGGTACTTCCTAAAACAATTTTCAAACCCCAGTACTCCTGAAAGGGAGTATGCAATATAACGAAAAAGATTTTGTACAATACCTCACAATAAGGAGAAAACTCGCACCTAAATCGATTAAATCATATCGTATTCGCTTTCTTGCTGTAGTGAAATGGCATAGCGAAAATAATTTAGAATTAGATAAATTATCCTTTGAGAAATTCCTCTATCAGCTACGAGAACGTAAGTTAGGCAATGCCGCATTAAACACCTACATACAAGCAATAAAACATCTGGATAGTTTTTGTAAAGATAGAGGCTTGCCTGCAGGATTTACAGATGGTATTGAGGGACTTCCAAAAACACACCCAGAGATAATTATTCTCACTATCGATGAGATAAATAGGCTTTGTAGTATAAGGTCACAGTATAAAAATCGAAATGGTGTTAATTGTAGTGAACTAGACTTAAAATACAGAACTTTAATCAATTTTCTTTCATTAACAGGTTGCAGGTTTGAAGAAGCGGCATCATTACAGATAAAGAGGATTGACCTTGCAAATGGACGTGCAACTTTAATTAATACTAAGAATAAAGATAACAGGTATATTTATTTCAATGGACCAATTAAAGAGGATTTATCGAACTTAATAAAAAACAAAGAGCCAGAGGATTTAGTTTTTACAAATAGCAAAGGAAATCATGTATTAGATGGAGATTTTAACAACGACTTGAGGTTAAGAGCAAAAACAGCTGGTATCACTAAAAGAGTACATGCTCACTTGTTAAGACATAGCTGGGCGACTCATATGTACGTTGCAGGTGTGGATATTGCCACGCTTGCAACACTTCTTGGGCATAGGGACGTGCAGACGACTTTTCAAACCTATGTACATCTTGCTGATGAAACATTGAAAAGGGCATCAATGAGAAATCCTTTGGTTAGGCAATATGTTTCACCAAGTGAAACTTTACAAACTGTCAAAGATGTTATTGAAAACTTACGTTTATTACAAGATGAGAGGTTTGAGTACAAATTGAATGTAGAAGATAACCTGTTATACTTTCAACTAAAGGTAAAATAAATTGTTTGAGATTTCATTCACGAGGAATAGTTGCCTATTCCCCATTTTCAAACCCCAAGTACTCCAGTTAATTATTTTCCTAAAACAATACTTTTATACTTTGTTTTGTTTCTCCTTATATATTTTTTCTAATGCTTTATCTATCTCATCATTATCTATTTCATCAATATTACCTATATATTCACCATTACTATCAGTAACACCACCAAGAGAGGAAGAAACAGGGATACCTTTAGAAGAACTGTAAAGCCTTTGATGCTTGTTTTGCGCACGTTTGTCTTGCGAATTTGCATAAGCGTATTGCAAGTCTGCATTTATGTTAGATATATCTGCATAAAGTTCATGTATGTTTGCATAGTTTTTACTGTGAATTTTTTGAGCAACATCTGTGAGAAAGAGAGGTAAATAGCCAGGAATATAGCCTAGCTTACTTCTAAGCATGAAGTATTTATGTTTCTCAAGCTCTTTGAATTTTCTGGAGACTGTTGCCTGTGTCATGTTGAGTCGCTCTGCTAACTCTGCTTGATTTATTGTTATGCGACCAAATTTGGGATTTTTTCTTTCCCAGATTGTACACATGACTAATCCAAGATAAAAGCCAAACAAATCGTATCCTAACTCTTGAAGCAGTAACATTGAGTGTCGAGGGAGAGCTAAATAGCCATGATATTCATTTACATTTATCATATTAGTTTTGATTATTTTTAATTCATGGAAAAAATTCTGCCTTTGAGTCGTGACATTGCTTCGTGGAACGATCTTGCATCAACAAGGACTTCGTCATAGTTGTAGTCGTTTGCTAATTGCTCACATGCTGTTTTATCTGCAAAGACAAACCAGCAAATACGTCCCTCCCTTTCAATAGTGGTTAGCTTTTGTTTTTTTACAGTCAGCATTGCGGCTTCTGCAAGATCTTTTGTTTTGTAAAAGTCTGTTTGATTTTTAGCCATAGAATTAAAAATTAAATTATTCAGATGATGCATGAGTCATCTTTTGTTTTTTCGTCTTTCCTAGAGAATTTTTTGCCTGTTTTGTTTGAACATAGAGGGGTTCTAGGAGGTCATTGAGAAGTTCTATTTTTCCTTTTTTTGAATTGAATTCCATTTCTTCCAATTGACTTAATGCGTACGTTACTTGGAACCTCGTTGGGAGTATGTCTAAATCAATGATTGTTTTGACAATTACTGAAAGAATGGGAAAATCTCCAACATAGGAGATGCTTTGTTGTAGACGTAAAACTCTGAATGTAGCGGCAATGCTTCTTCGAGGGTTCTTTGAATACATTTTGATTACTTTGCCTTTTGTTGCCTCAAGGTCTTGATATTTAATATCCATATTTTTTTAATATCAATCTAACTTTGTAGATTTATGGGCTTATTATTTCAAAATTGAAAGTGGATGTAGTTGAAGACTAGGAAGTTCGAGTTTTCCAAACGAGAGACTCGTATATATCAAAACCTTTTCTTATCATGCTTTCACTGTAGCAGGTACACCCTTTGGGTTTGTTCTTGCCTGTAGGATGGTGTTCATTAGTGGAATAAATAGGACAGTCTTTTGTTTCGTTTTCAGCAATATCAGCAGGAGAACTGCCATTTTTTATTGCTTTATACCAGTTCCTAAATTTTTTCAGGGATGGTTTATTTTTATTAACTTCCCACACTTGGTGAATGTATTTATACTTTGGGACACCTTTTACATTACCAAGTTGTTCTCGATACTCTTGGAGGGCTTTAATTACATCAGCATCTCTTGCTCCAGGGGAAAGAACAATAAAGTGAGTTTCATCAGGAGTTATTCCCTCTGTATCAAAAGTGCCATGCAATTCAGAGTCAAGATAAGCAGGGGAATAATCTTCATTAGTAACTTCATTACGAAACACAACTGCACCAATTACACTTCTGAAAACAATAGTAAGATATAATCGCTTTCTGCTTTTTTCAATTTCTGTATCAATACGGCTTAATTCATCTTTAGTTGGTATTGTTGAGTAATCATTACTTTCCAAAGGCGTTTTTAACGCTAAGGCTAATCTTATCCTTTCGATTTACTTTTCAAAATCTTCTCTATCTACGACTGGCGCAACGTCAATGAAGTGTCTTTCATCATCAATATCAATTTTAATTTCCTAATATGCCTGTATTATATATGATTAGGCGTAATTTTTGTATAAATGAAGCTCGACATTAGCAAAGGGGTAAAATGTCAAAAATATTTATAAGTGAAGTTCCGTAAAGAGTATTTTGTGGTTTTTATGCAACTGCTATCCTTTTGGTTCGATTTTTATTAAAGCTCTTTTTTATTTCTTCTACCCAGTCTGACTGCTGACCATTTTTTTGTTTGTCTTGTTGCTGTGATTGCTTGGTACTGTTTTTGTGTAAGCTGTTCTTTTTCATTATACTTTTTTATAACGAATGCCAGATCCCTCACCAATTCGTTCCACTTTTTTCATCTCTTGTAATTTATTTAATACTTGATTTACTGTAGGACGAGCTACATCTGCTTTTTCAGCTATTTCTTGTGGTGAAGCTTGCTCGACAGTTTGTAAATATTCCCAGACGGCTAATTGTTTAGGGGAAAGAAGTGTTTCTATATTTTCTGCTGTAATTAACCCAATAGCCATCTGTGATTGCTTTAAAAAGATGGTTAAGAAGAAATCTAACCAAGTGTTAACATCTTCTTTATCAGTTTTGAATGTTTTTTGACTCTTTCTAAGTGCTAAATAATAATCTGGTTTATTGTCTTCAATTAATTTTTCGTGAGACACATAGGGCATATACAGATAACCTTGCTGTAATAACAATAAGTTTGTAAGCACTCTGGATAATCTTCCATTTCCGTCTTGAAATGGATGGATATTAAGAAATTCTACAATGAAGTTTCCTATTATGAGCAGGGAGTGGTACTTCTTTTCATCAATAGCTTGTTTTGTCCATTCGACAAGCTCTGTCATCTCTTTAGGAGTAAGATATGCAGGTGTTGTATCAAAAAGAGTCCCAATAGATTTCCCTTGTGCATCAATCATTTCTACTTTATTTTCTTGTTTTTTATAATCGCCTCGATGGAGTGTATCTTTTTCAACATGCTTCAGAAGTTCTTTATGGAAGTGTTTAATGAGGCTTTCATTAAATCCTTGCTCTTCCCAACTATCAAACACATTTTGTAGTAACTCATAATACCCTTGCACTTCTTGTTCATCTCGATTGGTAAATTTCTGGATAGAAATACCACGAAGCATTTTCTCAATATCTTCATCAGATAGTTTTGCACCTTCAATACGAGTAGAAGCACCTGTTGACGTTATGAGAACAGAACGCTTTAAGCGTCCAAGTGTTTGAGGACTAAGTTGCGTTCCAGCACTCCATCTGCCCTTTAATTCTTCAATTTGAGTTATTTTTGCCCAAATTTCATGAGATAAATTGTCTAATCTAGCTTCAAATCTGTTCATAGTCGTACCCTTATACAAGGTATATATAAGATTGTATAAGGTTATATAAGGCAAGTCAAGGTTATGCTTGTTTTCAAAAACCATAGAAATTATAATAAGAGCCGTAATCTATAACCCAACGAATTATCAAATGAATCCTCCAGACATAAAAAAGCTCATAGAAATAGTAAAAACAGGTGATCGGCAAGGCGTAAAGAAAGCTCAAAGAGCCATAGAATCAGCATGGCATAATTACTATATTCCTCATCGAAAAGAGGGAAAAAAGGCATTTGAGGTATTTCTGGATGAAGTCAAAACCTTCGATCAGATACAAGATATTGATCATCAAGCTTATTTTATCAGTAGCTTGAAATGGGCATTTTGGACAATCGGTGAGGAATATTTCGAAACGTGGGCAGAGTTTGTTTTAAAATGTATTCAACATCCCTCAGGGAAAATTCGACAGGCTGTTATCCATATAGCTGATGTTCTTGTAACAAGTTTGGATGTTTATGTTTTTAATAAGAAGGAAACAAAAACAGAAGAAGAAAAGAGAATGATCCGCGAAACGATAAATCTTCAGCGATTTGGAAGATTAGTAATGAGCGTTGAAGATTTAGTGCAGCATTATTATGAACCGAAGTATAAACGTTATAAATATGTATCAAGTATGCCTATAGGTGTCTATAAAAGTCTTCAGATATTAATTACAGAAAAGCTCTTGCCAAGCGAACACTATGAAAATCTCTATAAAGAGTTTTACACAATCTTCAAGTAAGTAGTTTTAAATCTAATCAGGCGAATTAGATATATACTGCATAATTTAAAATGATTTATAATGACTCTATTTCTTGCAAATACTCCTCAATATCTTTTTTGCTTGGTCGTTTTGTATTTATAGCGAAATAATGGAATCGAAGAATTTGCTTCTTTTTATTGCATGCAATAATCCCTTTATCTATAACTTCTCCAATTGCCACATTAACTGAAACGAGCATTTTTATAAGAGCAAACGTTTTATTAAACGTAATTTTTTCTATTTGAGAGTCTAATTTCTGAGAAACTGCATCAAATATATTTTTAACAATTTGTTTTTCCGATGTTGAAAAAGCCTGATTCCTCTTTGTGCTAATGACAACATAATTTCTGAGTCTATTTCCTTCTCCTCCCAATTCACTCCCGACGAATGTCTTTTCATGGAATAGCTCATTCAGTTCAGCGTCTTCATGAACTATAAATTTATCAGGATAGTCAGAATAAGGATAGTTTTATTTTGAGGCATTTTGTTTTTTCATATATTATTTGTCACTTCAACCAACCACTTGGATTATAGCAAAATTTGAGCGCAGTAGTTTTCTTATGGTGCATTCTTTCGCTTTCGGCCAGCCTCAATTAGCCTTGTAATCTAAATCCGTATAAAGTATAATGAAACCGTAGGACATGACTTAGAAAAGCTTTTCTTTTTGTCTAGGTCTTTGATTTTTATTGAGGTTAAACGTATTGTCTTAGTTGTAAATCCCCGCATTTTTGAGGCAAAGAAACTAAGGCTTAGAGTCGATCATAAACTTCTCAAATATTTCACTATTCCGTTTCAAAGCTAAGTCTCGATCAGCCGGCTTAGACGACACTAACACAGCGACTCGAAGGGTGATTCTTGATTAGTGAATAAAATAGTATGAGTGACTGTTCTGATAATGACGATTTTGCTATAATGCTTCTATGGAAAAGATGCAGGAGTTGGAAGAAAGAATTAAAAAGATTGAAGGGAGAAATAAAAATGTTGAGCTTAATAAAGCGTGGGAGACAAGTTGGACACGACGAGGATTAATTATTGTGTTTACCTATCTTTCTATTGCTTTGTATTTCAAATTTATTCTTGGAATAAATCCTTGGATTAATGCGATTGTTCCTTCAGTTGGTTTTTTACTTTCAACACTTACTCTGCCATGGTTTAAGAAAATAGTGACAATTGCAAATAGAATAAAGTACATTAAAACTCCGTAGATAATTGGATGACTGCTTTGCTTGGTACCTCAAGCCAATATGATGGCCCCTTCGTTCCATCCGCATTGGTTGTATTAAAAATCAGTAGTGTCTCTGATGCCCAACCAGTCGTCTCTTGATACGTGTATGGAGTACCTCTTGCCGCAAAAAGTGTAGCCGCATTGAATGATTGGTCCGTTTCTGTCATTGGTTCTCCATTCGCCCGCAAAACTAATGCTTCATTACCTTCTTTTGTATTATGTTGAAGGAAAATATATTTGTTATCAGGTGACCAGGTGTTAAAGGGGATTGTCAGTGATTCTGTAGGAGGAAGTATGGCTGTATAAATTTGTTGTTGGTTGGAGCCATCAGCATCTGTGGTGGTAAAGATATAAGATTTTGTATCCGCATCATTTTTTGAAGTAATAGTCATTGTTAGTTTTTTTGTTCCATCAGGACTGGTTTGTGAAGATGAATCTACTTGTGGAGGCGGAGGTGCTGTTGGAGTAGGACTAAGTTGCGTATCCATAACCGGAAAAGAAATTTTTTTAGGGTGGTTATGAAAATACATAGCAAGAACTATACCCAAACATGCAGAAATAGCAATAATTGATAGTGTTTCAAGTTCAAATGTCAGTTGATGTCGTCTTGTCATATTCATTGAATTGGATTATTCTGAACACACTGTCTGTTGCCGGTGACTTGATTACAAACTGATACTGCTGTCCCTGGTGTATCACCGCTTGGAGCATCTGCCCATTCATAAAGCTGTTTTGCATCAACTTGTCGCATATTCACACATCCATGACTCATCGTATGTCCAAAATTGTCATGCCAATAGGCACCATGTAACCCAAAATCGTGATAAAAATACATAACATACGGGACATTTGGAAGATCATACGCATCTGCCCCTTCGCCTCCTGCCATACGTGTTGAAACCAATTTTTCCCAAATATGAAAATTACCAACTGGTGTTTTGCCCCATTTACCCGTTGCTACAAGCGTCTTCATAAATAAATTGTTGCCTTGATATGCATATAATGTTTGCGTTGAAAGATCGACATAAATATGTTTGTCTTCTCTTTTGGTATTGTCTCCCAGGACAAGATGTGTTGATTTCGCATTTGGGTCGATGGTTGGCGCAGTAACAGTCCGTCCGGCAAAAGTACCTGTTGCATTATTCTCAATTTTTTCTGAGAGATCAGAGACACAACTTTTAGAATTTGCACAAGGAACTGCTTGGGCTTTTTTTTGGAGTATTATGGTAGTTCCTATGAAGAAAAGGCAACCAACAAAGACAGCAACCACGAACTTTTTGAAGAAAGAAAAAAAGTTTGTTTTTTTGGCCCTTGTTTTAGAGAGTGATTTTTTCTTGGGGTGAGATTTTTTTGACATCTTTTATTAGAGTAAGCTGATTTTTTATTTTTCGCAAGAGGGGAAAAGTTTGGGGCATTAGTTTAGAGTTTTTATGATATACTGCAAATTAGGAGAGTATTATGACAAATTTACCTAGTAATCCAAAACCACAATATGATACTGAAGGAATAACAGAGTTAAAAAAATTAGTCTTGAAATACGATGAGAGTAAAGTGATTAAAAAATTGCTAGAAATTGTAGAAAAAAACAAGCAATTAACGAAAGACATTAAAGATCACAAATAGATGCAGCTATTCTATACTTCAGAAATAACTTCACTTCCCAAATCTAGATTTATCTTTTTAGATAACGATTTTCTTGGAGCTATTTTTATCGACGGGAACTTCCTCAAAAGCTTTTTTGAACTTTTGCAAAATCAATATTTTGCAATTTATCCCCTTACAGAATTAGAATTTTTACGAGATGTATTTCTGCCTGCACAACGGAAACTTAAGGAAGATTTTGTAAAACAACCCAAATTTATTCATCTTAAAGGCCATGAGGAAATTTTTCCGAAACTTCAAGAAAATGCACTGCTTTTATCTAAAATATACGCTCATCCTTAATGTATTTGAAAGATATAGCCATCTTGATTACAGGAGATAAAAAAGATTTCCCCTCTTGTGTTTTTGATACTGTAGGAGTAGTAAATTATGAAGAGACTACAAATAAAGGAGAAGATAAAATACAGTCTTTCTACTTTGTAAGATTTAACAAAGATAAATTTGATAAATGCTATAAAAAACTGCAAGCACTTGGTGAAGTTACTATGACCAAATCGGCAGAGATTAATCATTAGATAGACAAATATATTATTTATGAAAATACCACCACAAGCGAAAAAAGTTTTTCAGGGAGTAATCTTTTCTGTCTATCAATGGGAGCAGGAAATGTTTGATGGGAGTAAGGCAACTTTTGAAATGCTCAAGCGACCAAATACTATTGAAATTCTTGCAACACAAGGTGATAAGATTCTCATGTCTCACCAATCCCAACCCAACAAACTCAACTATTATTCTCTTTTTGGAGGCAGAGCAGAAGAAGGGGAAGATCCTTTGGTAACGGCCAAAAGAGAACTGCTTGAAGAATCAGGACTGGTCTCGAAAGATTGGGATCTTTTCAAAATCTATGAGCCATACCATAAGATTGATTGGCAAATTTATCTTTATATCGCACGAAACTGTAGAAAAGAATCCGAGCCAAAGCTTGATGCTGGAGAAAAAATTGAAATAATCAATTGCACTTTTGAGGAATTTTTAAAAATTGTCACAGCTGATGATTATTGGGGTACAGAGCTGGCATTGGATATCTTAAAAATGAAAGAGAATAATTCCCTTGAGGCATTTAAAAAACGAATCATGACTTCGCCGACTGGTTAAGAGGAAGCTCAATCACAAATGTTGATCCATCACCCTCTCGACTTGCTAATTTGATTTTGCCATTGTGTGTTTTCACGATTTGATGGGTAATATACAGTCCAACACCAAGACCTTTATACGCGTGACTTGAAACAGCCCGTTCAAAACGTTCAAAAATTCGCTCTTGCTGATTCTCAGGAATTCCAATTCCATGATCAGTAACGGCAATTTTTCCCATGCCGTCATGTTTGGCTACTTGAATATCAATTGGTTTACTATTTCCATATTTAAGGGCGTTGGAAATAAGATTGGTTACTGCTTGTTCAATACGAAGTTTGTCCCATTCACCAACAACTTTTTCAGCTGCTTTGAGTGTAATTTGCGATCCTTCTCGTTCGGCACGTTCCATAAAACGATCGACGACATCTTTTGTCAACTGTGCAAGATCGACTTCTTCCTTTTCAAGTTCAAGTTTGCCTGTTGTAATAAGGGAAACATTGAGTAAATCATTAATCATTTTGGAAAGTCTTTTGCTTTGTTGTTCAGTACTTTGCAACATACGCAAAAGATTTTCCACAGAAAAATTTGCTAATGAGACACTGCGGATATTGTAGAGTGCAGTTTGGATCTGTAGTAACATTGCCGAAAGGGGAGTTTTTAATTCGTGAGAAGCAATGGAAAGAAATTCGTCACGGGCTTTGACTTCTTTTCTATATTTTTCATTATCTTTTTGCATTTGTGTGAGAAGCGTAAAGTATTCCTTCTCACGCTGTTTATATCCCAAAATATCTCTGGTATTTCTAATTTTATCGATAACAATATTGAGAAGGATGCTGACAAGGAAAAAAAATAAAAGATCAATAAATGAGGAGAGACGATTTGCAGGTGATATTGTATCTTGAGCGAGGAAAAAATAAACAATAGATGCTGAGGTAAAAACAGTTGTTGTAAGTCCGGTACGAAGTCCACCATACCATGCACTAAAAAGAACAGCCAAGATACACAACAAAAAATAGGAAGAATTACTATGAAAAAATAGCAACAACAAACCTATTCCAATTGTTACCGCGCTGATACCACTACTAATCCCAACAACAGTAAGAATACTCATAAAAGTACTCTTTTTTTTATCTTTCATCGCCTTACTTTATTCTCAGTATACTGTTATTTCGACATCTTGACAAGCAAAAAATAATATGTTCTACTAAGTGAAGAGTAGGATTTATTAACAATTGTGACAAGAAGAAAGCATTTATCATTTGGTTTTACCTTAATTGAACTTTTAGTAGTTATTGCTATTTTGGGTGTCTTAGCAGGAGCAATTTTGGTCGCAATTAATCCACTTGAACAGTTAGCCCGAGGCCGCGATGCCGGAAGAAAAAGTACTGTTGATGAATTAGGTCACGCAACACAAGCCTATTATACCGCTCAGAATGCTACTTATCCAGTACAAGGTATCACATGGATGACTACGATACAAACCGCAGGAGAATTAAAAGTTTTACCCAGTAATCCAACTGCATCTGGTTATATCACAGGTTGCAATACTGCCAACGTTGCACAAAATGGTTATTGTTATCAAACAAATGCGACTGACGGAATTGTCTATGGTCGTGCTGAATCAAAATCAAGTCTTACTAGTGCCGGCTGTACAGGAACGCAAGTTGCCTGGGTAGTATGGTCTTCAGCAGATGGAAGGACAGGTCTT
>Ga0137404_10000096_pt1 | contig 50538 bp, 35 predicted proteins | sample CZOMad2_1_16fung_FD_108285 | JGI IMG/M metagenome (GOLD analysis project Ga0137404, IMG submission 108285) | Vadose zone soil fungal communities from Angelo Coast Range Reserve, California, USA - CZOMad2_1_16fungal (Illumina Assembly) | ecosystem: Environmental > Terrestrial > Soil > Vadose... | reverse complement strand
CCGTAATAGAAGGGCATCATGAACACGCCGACGAAAACCATTGCCGGTATCGCACCGATCCAATAGAAGTGGCTCGTGGCAATTCCGTACTTGGCGCCCGAGGCACCCATACCAATCACTTCCTGGGCGCCGAGATTGGCCGAGATGAAAGCCAATCCGGTGATCCATGCCGGCAAGGATCGCCCGGAAAGAAAGAAATCCTTACTCGTTTTCATGTATCGCTGGAGCGCAAAGCCCACTCCCAAAACAAACATGAAGTACACGAGCATGATGGTCCAATCGATTATTGTGAGCTTCATGGTTTAACTTTACTCTTACTTGATGCCCTCTATCATTCCTACTTTTTGGCAAAGCGACTGGTAAACGCAGCGCAGCAGAGCCGCAAGCAAAACGTAAGACATGATCCACGCGCATCACACGAAGCAAATAGAGGAACATTTCGTGTGTCTTTGTTTTTAGGTTCGTGTCATTTCGTGAATCGATTTGTTTACTCGCAAGAACAACTGCTCAACAAGAAGTTGTCGGTTTGCTTCACAGAGAGAACCGCGCTCGAAAACGGCGTGCTAGGCCGCGCTTTTCGTAAACTCACCATTAAGCAGCCGCCAAATATTCAACGGGTTACTATTCTCCAACTCGTCAGGCAAAGCTGAGCTGGGCCAATCTTGATAACAGACGGGTCGCACGAAACGAAGGACCGCGCGTGTGCCCACCGAAGTGGAGCGCCCGTCTGAGGTTGCGGGAAAGGGTCCTCCATGGACCATCGAGTGAGAGACCTCAACGCCCGTGGGAAAGCCGTTGCAAATGATCCGTCCGGCTTTGGTTTCAAGCACCTGTAATAACTGGGCGCACTCGCGAAGCTCAGACTCCGTTGCATGAATTGTCGCAGTCAACTGACCTTCAAGAGCCCGAGCGAGTTTTGGCAACTGACCTGAGGTTGAATAGGTAATCAACAAAGTTGCCGGACCAAACACCTCCGCAGCTAGTTCCGGATTTGCTGAAAACGACTGCGCGTCCGTCAGAAAAAATCCTGCACTGATATTGCAATTCCCGGCCCCTTCGACGCCCGCAGCTTTGCAAAGCGGCTTCACTAAAGAGTGCGCAGCCAGTAACGAGGTTCTTTCGCAATAGGCGCGGCTAATGTCCCTGGTAAGCATTGTGAATTCAGCGGTGCTCGACATCTTTGCGGTCAGCCGCTCGATCAGGCCAGCGCTTCCGTCCGCTGGGATAAAGACCAGTCCGGGGTTGGTGCAGAACTGACCAGCGCCGAGCGTAACCGAGCCATGTAGCTCGAGGGCGATTTGTTCCTCTCTCTCGCGGAGAGCGTCGGGAAGAATAAAAACGGGATTCACGCTGCTCATTTCTGCATAGAACGGAATCGGGTCTGGTCCAGCGGCAGCCATTTTCATCAAAGCCTGACCACCTGCCCGCGATCCGGTAAAACCACCCGCCCTGATCGCCTGCTGGTCCATAAGCTGCGGTCCAACTTTACTACCCGCTCCAAACAACAAAGAAAAGAGGCCGGCGGGAAGTTCGCAGTGACGAACAGCGTCGCTGATTGCCAGACCCACAAGTTCGGCAGTTCCGGGATGCGCATGATGGGCCTTGACGATGACCGGGTTTCCGCCTGCGAGGGCTGATGCAGTGTCACCACCGGCAACCGAGAAAGCCAATGGGAAGTTACTGGCACAAAATACGACTACTGGTCCAAGTGGACGAAGCATCGAGCGAATATCAGGCTTGGGTGAAGGCTGCCTGAGGGGATCAGATAGATCGATTCGCGCATCAACCCAGGAGCCCTCTTCGACCATTTCGGCGAAGAGGCGCAGTTGATAACAGGTGCGAAAGATTTCAGCAGAAATGCGCGCTGCCGTCAGCGCGGTCTCTTCGGTCGCCCGCCTCACCAACGGTTCACCAAGAGTTTCAATGTTCTCGGCAATCTTGCGAAGAAACAACCCCTTCGTCTTGCCGCGCGTATGGCGGTAAGTCTCGAACGCGTCATGGGCAAGGAAGGCGGCGCGCTCAATTTCGGACGGCGTGACTGTGTAATACGCAGGCGCAAGCTTCGCACCCGTGACAGGATTGACTGCTTGAAACGGTTCGAGTCCGGTAACACCGCGCTCGAATCCGATGATTGATGTGCCCTGAAGTTCAGTCACTTTCTTTTTACTTAATTATCGGATGCACAAACCTGATCCGCTTGCCTCAAACGTCGGAAAATCCCACCAACCGCAGCAGTTGTGAAAAATTAGCCGCAGATTAACGCGGATGCCGCAGATCAAAACGGAGTAGTAACTTCGTAGGCTTCTTCAACTTCTTACCTGTTCAGATTCGCGTTATCGGCGTTAATCTGCGGCTAAGTTTCTTTTCAAAACGCTAAAATATCTCCGGTTCAGGCGTCTCTGGCCCGGCTAGCAAAATGTCAAAATCACATCCTTGATCAGCCTGCGTCACGTGGGCGGCATACAAAGCGCCGAACCCTCGTTCATACCGGGGAGCCGGCGCTTTCCAATTCGCGCGGCGGCGCGCCAGCTCTTCATCGCTTACATCCAGATGCAGTTTTCGCTTGGCTGCATCCAACCCAATCAGATCGCCATCTTGAACAAACGCCAGCGGGCCGCCTACAAATGATTCCGGTGAAACGTGTAGCACGCAGGTGCCGTAAGCGGTTCCACTCATCCGTGCATCCGAGATTCGGACCATATCGCGAATGCCTTTTTTGAGTAGCTTCTTCGGAATCGGAATCATTCCCCACTCAGGCATTCCCGGACCCCCAAGCGGTCCCGCGTTCTGCAACACCAGGACCGAATTCTCGTCGACGGCCAATCGGTCATCGTCAATTCGTTGGGCCATGTCCCTGTAGTTTTCGAAAACAACGGCATGGCCTTGATGGTTCAAAAGACCTGGTGTAGCCGCAGTCAACTTAATGACCGCCCCATTTGGAGCGAGATTGCCGCGCAGGATCGCAGTGCCACCAGATAGCGAAACCGGGTTGGCTAATGAACGAATGACCTCTGTCTTGAAAATGTGGGCCGACTGTATGTTCGTCCCGAGCGAGTGACCGTTAACGGTCAGGCATTCGAGATTCAGCAGGAGACCAATTTCTCTAAGCAGAGCACGCAGCCCTCCCGCGTAGTAAAAGTCTTCCATCAGATATTCGCCAGAGGGTCGCAGATTCGCGATCATGGGAGTTTTTTCTGAAATTTTATCAAAGCGATTCAGATCCAACTTGAGACCTGCGCGCCCGGCCATGGCAATGAGGTGAATGATGGCGTTGGTAGATCCCCCAATCGCCATATCCGCAGTGATGGCATTGTCAAAAGCAGCATCGGTCAGGATGTCACGTGGTTTCAGGTCTTCCCAAACCATCCCGACTATGCGCCGGCCACAATTTGTTGCCATGCGGGCGTGGTTTGCATCGACAGCCGGAATTGACGAAGCGCCTGGAAGTGTCAAGCCCAGCGTCTCAGCAATGGCGGTCATGGTGGAGGCTGTGCCCATGGTCATACAGTGTCCAGGGCTGCGGGCGATGCCATCTTCCATTTGTGACCACTCGCAATCGCTGATGTTTCCGGCGCATTTTTCGGCCCAGAATTTCCAAACGTCACTGCCGCTGCCAAGCACCTGTCCATTCCAGTTGCCCCGCAGCATTGGACCAGCCGGCAAATAGATCGCCGGCAGGTTCATGCTGATTGCGCCCATTAAAAGACCAGGGGTTGTTTTGTCGCATCCACCCATTAATACGACACCATCGATCGGCTGGCTGCGGAGAAGCTCCTCCGTCTCCATGGCCAAAAAGTTCCGGTACATCATTGGGCTGGGCTTCATGTAAGTTTCAGTTATGGACATTGCAGGCAACTCGACTGGAAATCCTCCTTCCTGCCAGACACCTCGTTTAACTTCTGCGACGCGATCCCGAAAATGACTGTGACACGTTGCCAGATCGCTCCAGGTGTTGATAATTCCTATAACAGGCTTCCCCTGAAAATCATCGATGCTGTACCCCATCTGCTTGGTCCGCGAGCGATGTCCGAACGATCGCAAATCGCCGGGGCCAAACCAGCGGTAACTGCGCAACTGTTCAGGAGTTTTTGTCATTAGCGTTTCTTCGTGTGATGCGTGTGGATCAATCTGCTTTGGTTGCCCTAAACGGCCGTTCTTATCAGACTAAGTATTGAGGCTGATCAGGAAGGTCAACCTCACTTTGAATCAAGAACCAATACGAAAACATCCCTATTACCAAAATGACGCCGGCGACGGCAAACGGAAGCGCAAATGAATTAGTTACATGAGCAAGGTAACCAGTCAACGCCGGCGCCAGGATGCCGCCGAGGTTGCCCCCAAAGTTCTGGATACCAGCAACTGTTCCCACAATCTTTTTCTCACAAACCGCCTGCGTGAGGGTCCAGGTATTTGGCGAACAAATGCCCAGGCCACAGAGCGAGATTGTCAGCAGCCAAACGGAAGTCAACTTATCCGTCACAAAGCCCGCCGGAACTATCAAACAGCCGATCGCCAAACCGACGACAATAAAGCTTTTCCTCACGAGTCTTTCTTCGCGACCGCGTTTGATCAGCCAGTCGCTCAACCACCCGGAGAAAACGATGATGCCGGACATCGGCAGATATGGAATCGAACTATAGAGGGCCATTTCCTGGTTTGTGAATTGACGTTCGAGCACCAGGTAGCCAGGCAACCACGTAATAAAGACAAACCAAACGTAGTCATAGGCAAAGAAGCCAAGAAAAATGCCGACAACGCTGCGGTGGCGAAGCAGAAGGAAACTGGCGAGAAACGGGTCATTCCTTATCTGCGGTTTGAAGCGATTCTCCGCTGCCCGATCGCCTTCCCACCTGTTTAGAAACCCTGTCCATGGCAGCAACCAGATCAGCGGGATTAATCCAGTAACGAGAAAAAACAGTTTCCACGAATACCGCACGAGGAAAAACGCACCGATCGCATTAACCAGCGCTGCTCCAAAGCGAACGCCGGTAAGATAGATACCGGTAACCGTGCCACGTTCGCTCTGCGCAAAGGAGTTGGCCACCGCGCGGGCGCTCGCGGGAAAAGTAATCGCCTGTCCCGCGCCCAGGGCGACTCGCAGACCAACGAGGGACGCAACCCCGTGCGCAAAGCCGGTAAGCGTAGAAGCCAGGGACCAAAAGACGAAAGCCAGCGAGTAGGCGCGCTTCACGCCAAATCGATCAACGACCCAACCCGCGGGGACTTGCATGAAGGCGTAGATCCAAAAGAAAGCGGAAAGCACGAGTCCGATGGTCGCTTTCGAAAGCTGCAGATCCTTACTCATGAAGGGCGCGGCCACGCTGAAAGCGCCGCGATGAACGTAGCTAATCAGCATGGCGGCAAAGAGCAGCAGCAGCAGCCACCATCGCTGCGGCGAGTCTCGCAACGCGGACGCCTGGCTCGGTTCAGGTTCTCGTGCGATCTTTATTTTTGGAAGTGCCATGCAAGCTCGCTCCGCAAAACCGGGCGTTTTTCTATGCGAACTTAGACGAACAGGTTTGCAACCATCGGTGTTTTATTGGTTCTTCTTCGGCTGATTTGGTGGATCGTTCGTTCCGGCGTAAATCCGATCTTCAATTTCTGCCACAGCCTTTCCAATTTCGCCGCCCACACGCGGCTCGAGGCCCTGCGTCACAGCCTCGACAAAATCCTCGATCAGCGGCTGATGAATATTTGCCGCCGGGGGATACGACTCTTCCCGCTCGCCCTCCGCGTTCGCGATACGCATTCGCCCTTCATTTAGGATTGGCACGTGAATCGAGCCCTTAGAGCCAAAAATGTCGAGTGTATCCTGCGGTTCCCGAGCGGCATGGCTGACCGTTAGCGTGGCACAAGTTCCTTGTTCAAATTGAAAGACAGCCGCGGCGGTGTCTTCAACTTCGCGATCGAACAATGCCTTCGTCGCGAGCGCCGTGGTCCGATCTATCCGGCCAAACAGGTTCAAAAGAACCTCGATACGATGACACCCAAAATCAAACATTGGTCCGCCACCTGCAAATTCACGTTTAAGGAGCCAACCACGAGGTTCCGAAAGATCTGGGTTGAACCATTCAAAAGCATTTAGCTGGGCTAGTATCGGTTTTCCGATTTCACCGGCACTGATTAGGCTCCTAATTCGCGCCACCACTGGATAGAAATGACGGTAATATGAAACCCCCAGCTTCACATCATTAGCTCGACAGGCGGCAATCATCTGCTCGCACTCTGCCGCATTCATAGCCATTGGTTTCTCACATAAGACATGCTTCCCGGCATTCGCAGCCTCGATGCATTGCGAGGCATGTAAGTGAACCGGCGTCGCCAGGTAGACAGCGTTAATCTCGCCGTCAGTCAGCAGGTCCCGCCAATCTGGGTACCACTTTTTCGCACCAAATTGCCTCGCAAATGACTCAGCCAACTCGGACCGTGCACGGCTGACTGCAAGGAGTGCGGACTGCCGCGTATCGCGCAAGGCAGAGGCGACACGTTTGCGCGCGATGTCGCCACAGCCAATTAATCCCCAGTTAATCTTTTCTAAGATAGGAATTCCTCCCACTCTTTTAGAATCTCACCTAATTCATTTTTTTCATCGGCAGTAACATCTACCAAAGGAGGTCTGACTGGGCCGCCTGCCAGTCCGACCATGTCCATCATTGTTTTCATGGTTGAAACTTCATATCCCCTACGGCGCGATCGAATCGCGTAAAGCGGAATCACGCATCTACGCATCAAAGTCATCAGTTCATTGTAACGATCGTTAGCTGCCAGTTCGTGTAATCGGAGTGAAAGCCGAGGCGCTACTGTTGCGATGCTGGAGGTGTAGGTGCGAATACCAATGCTGTAATAAGCTGGGACCATGTCATCACCCGCACCGCCGATCCAATGCAGGCGCGTCCCCACTCTGCTCATGATTGCTTGCAATCGCCGGATATCGCCTTGACCATCTTTCCAGCCCATCAATGTCGGAATATTAGCCAGGCGCTCGACCATTGCCGGAGTGAAGTGGGCCCAATCTCGACTATAGATGAGCATGCCAAGCCCTGTAGCCGCGCCGATTGCCTGGTAGTACGCGATCAAACCTTCATCGTCCGCCTGCGGATAATAAGGAGGAAAAGCAAGAATGCCGGCAGCGCCTGCTTTTTCAGCGGTCGTTGCCAATTCGACTGCTAACGACTGATTAAACCCCACGCCGGCGATTACGGGTAGGCGTTTGTTAACTGTTTCTATTGTCGTTTCGAGGACTTGAATATGCTCGGAGGGCGTCAATGAGTGCATCTCGCCGGTTCCACCGGCGGCAACGACCGCGGACACCGGGTGTTCGAGGAGCTTTTTCAGGTTATGACGAAGACCAGTCAGATCAAGAGATAGATCTTTCTTGAACGGTGTGATGGGAAAAGCTATTACACCGGTAAGTCTGCTGCGAAGTTCGCCAGGTTCCATGGTTGAATTTTCGGAATCGGTTTTCTGTGATTCGGCAGATCTCTACGTTGTGCTCTTAAGTCTTACAGTCAATCCGAATTCATGCGAATCAAACGTTTAACCTCGTGAGCGAGCATTTCCACCTGCTCTGCTGCAAGCTCCGAAACAAACGGTGGCAGTGGTCCAGTCCGAGCGATTCCGGCGAGGTCCGTTGCGTGGTGCAATACCCTTGCCGGTCCCCAGGCATCACGCATGTCTTCGAGGGGAATGAAGCTTGAGCGCAAATTCTCTGCCTTGACCCAATCTCGCCTCTGGCACGCGGAGAATAACGACTGACTAAGCCGAGGTGCGATACAACCTGAACCGGTTGTAAAACCAGGCAACTTCCAATCTCGTAGATGCCCGATCGCGGGACGCTCGCCGATACCGCTTATTACAAACTGGCGATCTACGCGCGTAAGCAAGCTCTCAAGGTAAGGATCATCGGCAGATTCACTGCGAACCACCGCATACTTGATGCCGGCACAAATGCCATCGTCGACCAGGCGCCCCACGGCATCCAATCCGGCTCCGCGCTCCGAGCCGAAATTCTGCTCGTCTTTGAGATAAACAATTAGTTGCGTCTCGGCGACAGCAGCTATCTCGCGGTAGCCTCGTTCCAAGCCGGCCGAATCGCGTGGATCATTGCATGGCAGGATCATCGCGCAGGCGAACCGGTGGCGGCGGAGGATGCTAGCCTGCGCCATTGCGACGCCATAGGATGGACCAATGCTGGGGATAACCATTAGATCGTCTGGCAAGCTGGTAAGCCACTCGAGCAGTTGCGAAAATTCATCCGGCTTGATGTGGTAGAGAAACGCATTACCACCGTAGATAAGCCTTTTGATTCCGCCCGCGCTGATGTGCCTGACGATCCGATCATTTTCGGTAAAGTCGATAGAGCGGCTTGCATCGCGCGCACGCGCCAATGGCGGCACGGCAAAGACGCCTTCCAGGTCAGCGGCTGTAATCGCAATGGTTTTCATAGAGACTGCATCAATGTTTTGTTTCCAACACGATCACGCTTGCGATTTGATTCGGCGCCCTGACGGGCAGTTGAATCATTACGCCTTCGTTATTCTGTGCAACGGCCAATCTACCCTTAGGTTCAGCAAGTAAATATGCGCGTTTCACACTCTGTCCCCAGGCAGGCACCCTAAGGCTGCCGTCCGTGGGCCAGTTGAAAACATGCAGATAGATCCGTCCAGGTTTGCTGGTGGCTCGGCCAAATTCGAGCTGTTTGGCAAAAGGGCTTGCGGTGGTACCGTAGATTGCCTCTCCGTTGGCCTTCATCCACTTCCCGACCTCCTGAAGCCGTTCGATGCTTGGTTGAGGAATGAGCCCTTCAGCCGTTGGTCCAACATTTAATAAGTAGTTCCCACCCTTTGAAGCGGTGTCGATCAGGTTTCGAATAATCGTTTCCGCGGATTTCCACTTGTCGTCATAGAATTTAAATCCCCAGGTTGTATTCATCGTCATACAGCTTTCCCAGTCGACGCCAGCCAGCCCATTCGCAGGGATTTGTTGTTCAGGCGTGCCAAAATCGCCTGCATACTCCTGATCCGTCTTGCTCATCCCCTGCATTCCCTGCCGCCCCTTGCCAACACGGTTATTGATAATGATGTCGGGTTTGAGGCCGCGCACATACGCATAGAGATCTTTACCGTCTGCTTCGGTCCACCAGTCCTGCCATTCACCATCAAACCAGAGCACAGCAGGGTCATAAGTTGTTATTAGCTCCTTTAACTGCGCCTTCATATACTTGAGATATTCCTCTTTGCCGCCGGGACGAAGCTTTGTCGTTCGATTGCCGGCAGTCGGATCCTTTCCCGGCGCCTCTACATATGTTGCCGGATAATGCCAATCTAAAATTGAGTAATAGAAGCATAACTTCAGTCCTTGTTTCCTCGATTCGACGGCCAGCGCCTGGATTGGATCTTTGTGGTAGGGAGTGGAATCAACAATGTCATATTTGCTGACCGCACTATCGTACATGGAAAACCCGTCGTGATGTTTTGACGTGATAACGATGTATTTCATGCCTGCATCTTTGGCGATGCGTACCCACTCCGTCGCATTGAATTTGACCGGATTGAACTGCGGCGCAAACTTCTCGTATTCAGCACGAGGGATGTTGGCCCATTCCATAATCCACTCACCGATTCGTTCAGATCGCTTACCATTGTATTCGCCGGCAGGTACTGCATATAGCCCCCAATGAATAAACATTCCAAACCGAGCCTGTCGCCACCATCGCAGGCGCTGGTCGCGTTGAGCCTTTGACTCTGCCAGCATCCGGTTGGGAACGAGTTTGACCGTTCGCTCGTCAAAGGTTTGTGCAGTCGAAGTTACCGCAGTAACGATCAATATCGCGGCCGCGGCTAAGAGCTTTGGTTTTGTTTTAGACATCATTAAGCTCCTCATTTTTTGGGCCACACAAGAGCAATACCCAAGTGTCCGATAAACTTTTTAGTTTGTCGCACGTTACGACAAGCTAAAAAAGCTTATCGGACGTCAAACATTATTAGGTAGACAGGAAATCTCGCGAAACGTCATTTACCATGACGATCAACCTACCCAAAGCACTGGTTGGCGGATGAAGAAGTTACGCACTACTTCCTCAATCGTCGAATCGGATTTAAGCGTCTTCCAAAGATCCAGATATGCGGAGTTCCGGAATGCCAGACCAGCGAAAAGAAGACTGCTTTGACGCATCGGCCACTCGTCGTCATACATCACATCTTTCGCGAGCGGCCACCTGCCCTTGTCCTTTATATATGGATACATGTAGGCCATTGCCTTCCGGAATCCACGCCCATCCGGGAGGTCGTATGTCCATAGATTGTCTTTCTCAGTTGATAGAATCTGACAGATCGCAGCCATCGCTTCGAGGTTGAATAGCGAATATCCGTAAGGCTTCGTCCGCCTTAACTCCTGGGGAAAGCTTCCGTCGGCGGCAATCTGAGTCGGTATCAGCACCGTCTTAAACCGATCGCGGCAGTAGTCCAGCAACTGTCTATCACCGACCAGATGGGCAAACGCCGCCACCTGCGTCACCCAGCATGTGCCATGATTATTTTTTGCGTCTCGCTCGTCCTGTCCATACTTGTGGGTAGTCATCCAATGCAAGTAATCGCGGAACCACTGCTTGATTACGGCCAGCTCCGTTTGAGATAACGTCTGGGCACCCTCCATTACTTCGATAGAGCGCGCGACCTCGACCAGGTGAATAGTGTCGATGATGCCGATGCCTCTTCCGGTGGACCGCCCATGAATGGCCTGCGCGTATTGCAGGTTCGGATTCATTCGCGTTCGTTGATCGATGAACCAGGCCCGGAGATGTTGCGCTGCATGTTCCGCATAAACCGGGTTCCCGGTCAGTTTCCAGGCCGCCACCAGCGCCGGCATTTGCACACTCAGCCGCATCAGGTAACGTCGATGAGCCACGAAGTTATCCGGGTTCGACATTCCATCGCGTTGAATGTAGGGCCCGCCGGGGTTCTGAGGATCGGGCCACCAGTAGTCACCTTCGGAAAAAAAGTCGTGCAGACCTCCTGCACTGCGAGGAGATGTGGCAGCCGTAATCGTCACCGGCTCTTCTTTCAGATATTGATTGGCTGCTCTTAGAACCCGGCCACGCTCAAGCACTGCCAGGTTCGGCACGTGGCTCGGCCGTGAAGGGGCAAAGCCCCAACTAAAAAGAATTAAGCAAACTCCTATTGCCAGCTTTTTCACGGCGAGCTCTTTCTCTCACGCAGCCTTATACATGCCTGCTAGGCCTTGCACAAAAAGATGCGATGGTCTGTACAGTACCGCGAGCGAAGCGACCGGATGTTACTCTCGACTTCCAGATGTGATTCTCACAATTGGCAGCCAGTCAATTAGTTAGTTGAAGCGCAACATCCGGTCGCTTCGCTCGCGGTACTGTACTGATCGCGCTCCACGTGGCGGTAGTCGGGACTTTTTGTGTAAAGCCGGCCTGCCATAAAGATCAAAGATTCCTGCTTTCTTCTTTTGAAGAGACCATGGATCCATGTTTTCGTGTTAACTCGTGGATGCTTTGAACCCACTACGTCTTATCTCACGTAGAAAAGCGCCCAATGAAACCGCCGGCCGGGCGCAGCTGAATTTTTAGCGACTCCTTGCCGCTGACGCTTCGATTGTCGATCCTGACCGCCGCAGGATCGTCCTCCTGGTCACTGACGAGCATCGCTTTATACCCTCCCAGACGTAGAAACGAGAGTGGCGCCTCGATCTCTCTTGCCCGTGGCCCGTTCATGATCGCCAGAAACCAGGTCCTGCCGCGGCGTCGCGCAAACGCCGCGATCTCACCAATCTCACTCACGGGCAGAACAATCGTTCGATCCCAGGCGCTGGGGATGCTCTTGATTAAGTCAGCGGCCGGGTTGGCTAAAATATTTGCCGGATGAGCAGCGTAGATCAATAAAGGGGAGGTAAACACAGCGGCGCTGGCGATCTGGTGCGCCCAGGATGTCTCGCGACGGCGTTCGCCAAAGTGCATCGGCGTATAGTCGGCATGGCCCGCCAGAAAACGGGTGAACGGCAACGTCGTGTTGTGCACCGCGCGCGTTTGCATGTTGCGATATTCCAAACCTCTGACGGCCTCACGCGACATCTCGTTGGGCCATGTGCGCGATTCACCCGCGGGCTTATTTGCGCCGTGAAACTCGACCATCACCTGGTGCTCAGCTGCGTCGCGCAGCAAAGCCTGGTAAAGATCGATAATCTCCTTGGCTTCGTGATCGAAGAAATCGATCTTCGCGCCCACCACCCCCACCCGGTTACACAGCTCAAAAAACTGACGTCTCGCATAAGGTGTTCTCAAGTCTCTGCTGTGTTTCCAGAACCACGTACCTACCTGGTACTGCTTTGCATAATCAGTCAGTTCTTTCATCTGCGCCTCCGGCCAGCGCTGCCAGAAGCCCTCGACCATGTTGTATTCAAACCCTAACTCGCCGGCGAGTCGGGAAAACTCTTTCATCCCTTCGAGCGTATTCTGTCCTCCGTCAAGGTATCGCCAGACACAGCGACCGGGTTTTGTCCAGGCGGTGTTCACCCCCGCAGGAAAGATCTTTCTATCAGGCGGAGCCGACACGTTCTGGATGATGTCGCAGTTGACCAGCGCGTTGAGGTCCGCTCCGGCAATAATTACTCGCCAGGGTGAAATTATCGGACCTTCGATAGCTGCGGGCTTCGAGAGGCGTTTTGCTTCTTCCGGTTTATATCTGAGCTCAAACGGGTGACTTATCGGTAAGGCATGGCCCAGGACTGCCCGGAATCTACCTTCGCCAGTTGCCTCGAGACCCATCCCGGCATAATTGGTCAATGCCGCTTCAGTAATTGCCGCGTAACCATGCCCATCGGGCAGCCTTACAGTTAATGGCGGGGCACACCACTCACCGGCCTTAACGTCGGCAATCTCTTTTTTGGTGTGGATACCCTCGTAGTGCCCCTCAAAGTCATGAAACCACACCGTGCTGCCGGCAGGACAGGTGAATTCGGTAGCCTCGTCCGGAACACGCCAGCCGGATCCGGGCACGATAAAGCGAAACGCCACTCCGTCATTGAACGTGCGGACCTCCAACGTGTAGTCGGCTTTACTTTGGATGTGGCGCAGCTGAATGCTCGCACCGTTGCAGTGATTTATTGCTTGTGAATGGATGCCACGCGTTGGATAACTCTCTCGTATAGTGTAAAGCACGACAGATCGTTGCACCGCGGCCCTGGTGAGATTCACGCCATCAACAGTGATCCCGACCGAAGAAGTTTCGATCACGGGCTCACGATTACGGAGCACTCGGTAAGCCAGCACCGCTTCGTTGGGCATCAGTTCAAATCGAAGATTTCCGTCAGGACTGTCAATCTTGATCTTGCGAGGCGGCGGGTAGATAAGCGATCGGGCCTTTATCGACAACACTGGCGCAGCAATAGCTAACGAAAGGAATGCCCGACGCGAATAGTTTTCCATACAACCAATGGGATTCTCGCGCGCTTCACGAAGCGGCAAGAATGTTTTCATGTAACGAAATGACAATTTCTTGTTTTCTTGAGCAAGTTTTCTTGCGAGTATTCAAATCGATCCACGAAATCACACGAACCAAAAAACAAAGTTACACGAAGTGTTCCTCCACTTATTTCGTGTGATTTCGTGGATCATGTCTTAGGTTTTGGGTTGCGGCTGTGCTGCGCTGTATAACTTCGTGGATCAGTTTGCAGTCGCTGCTCGTGTTTGTTCAGTCGTTGGGCCAACCAACACACTGCGATCAGACATGTCTATCGGAGGCAATTTCACAAGTAACCGTCTATATTTTGGTTCACGGTACTTGCTCGCAGCCCGCCGCAATAATGGAAACAACATCTGCGGCGGCCACTCTCCCAACTGCTGATAGGTGAACTTTCGTTCGCCCAATGCGAAGGGCAGAAGATAGTCGAGTGCCCGGCTGATACTCCGGCCATCAGCCGTTTTGAAATTCCACAAGTCAACGCCGGCGTTTTCACCAAGTCGCGCCAATTGCATCAGGCCGTCGAGATTCCCGACGCTGTAGCTCCAGGCCCGGGTGCGCGCCAATTCCAAAGGTTGCCGGCCATCCGGTTCAATCTGAACGGCTATGCGCTTTTCACGAGCGCTTTGCAGAACCTCTGCTGCTAAGCCATTTTTCCCAAGAAACAGGGCAAATGAAGCGACCTGAACGTCGTAAAAAGTTCCATGATTGTTTTTGGCAGCAGCTTCGTCCCGCCCGTTCTTACTCTCGCGCATCCATTGCAGGAATTTGGCAAACCAGTCTCGCAAGCCCTCCTCGTCGGCGGCCGTGAGGGCTTTCGATCCACCCAGCAATCCGATGGCATCGACAACCCGGGTCAACCCTCGGGTTTCAATCAGCCCGATTCCCCGGCCGGTATTGATTCCCGGTATGCCCTGGGCATACTGCAGATTCGGATTCATACGCGTCGAGGGATCGAGGAAAAAAGCCCGTAGTAAAAGCACCGCTTTTTCCGCGTGCGCTTCGTTGCCCCGGAAGTAATAACTGAGCGCGAGGGTCTCGGTTCCAGCCACCATCTGGTCCAGGCTGCGGTGATCCGAGATCTTATTGATCTCCGGATTGCGTTCACCGTCGCGGCGGATGTAAGGCAAGCCGTTTGCCGATTTGGGATCGGGCCAGAAGTATGGAGCCTGACTCATGTAATCGTGCTTGTCTCCACTCGGCGGGGTTATCTGTTTGGTGACCACCGAGAAAGGACCTGATTTAATAGCCACTTCAGCATCGCTCTCGAGCTTTTTCAGCGCCGCGTCAAAGTATTTGTCTCCCGCGTGGATTCGTGCTTTCGTCTCCTGTAAGTTTTTCGGATTAAGCAAAAACACACGTGGTGCTGTTGAAACGGTCTGTGCGAATCCCGAGGCTGAGATCAATTGCGCGAACAAGCAGACGCATACAAAGCGTCGCCAAGCTCGCCACCAAATGCAAATAAGATCCGCGAAATCACACGAAATTTCGTGTTGTTTCGTGGATCTTTTTTGGAGAAACACCAACGCCTTTATCACAGTGAATCCACTAACCTGCAGTCCTTGCTCACTCTAAAACACGAACCTGATGCCAAATTGAATTTGACGTGGATTTGTGCCCTGCGCTAAGCCCGAAATCCGGCCCACATTCGCGACGATGACGTTGCCAGAATTGAGCGTCAGATTTGCATTTGCCGGTGTGTCCCAGTTCTGAACGTTGAATACGTTGAAGGCCTCAGCACGCAGTTGAAGTTTCCATCCTTCCCGGACGGGGAAGCTCTTGAACAGCGACAGATCCATATTAAAGACTGACGGTCCTCGAAATACGTTTCGCCCGAGACTGCCGAACGTGCCGTCGGGAATACCAAAAGCGCAGGGATTGATCCAGCTTGCAATGGTGCGGACGGCGTCGGCGGCTCGTCCTCCCTGAGAGATCGTCTTCTGGCAATTTGGATCGGGATTCGCCGGAACTGGTCCAGCTTTAAATGGATCCGCGATCAAGTTTGGACGCAGATAATTGCCTGGAGCCGTTGGCGCATTGCCTCGCAGGTTCGCCAGATCTCCGGCCACCTGCAAGTTGAATGGGGCGCCGCTCCGTGCTTGAAGGATGAAGTTCGTTTGCCAATCTCCCAGGAGCCATGAAGCTGGACCGCTCCTAAACCACCTCTTTCCCCGTCCCGCTGGGAATTCGTAGAGTGTGGACCAGGACAGGAAATGCGGGATGTCATAGGACGATACACCACGGCCCGTACTCGAATCATAAAAGTTCTGGAGGGTCGATCCGCCGCCCGGGCCATTCTCAACGTTGAAATAGCCGCTGCCAACATCAATGGATTTTGACCAGGTGTATGCCACCAATGTCTGTAAACCGGCGGAGAGCCTTCGCTGGAATTTTGTTTCCAACGAATTGTAATTGGAGTAGCCCGTACTGAGCGTGTAGTTAATGTTGGCTGCGACCCAGGGCATGGGTCTGAGCGCATCCACGGCTGCGCGGAATGCTGCATTGCATGCCGCGTCGTTAGCCGCACACGTATTTCTTGACGCCTGGCTAGCAGTGTTGGCGAAACCTGAATAAGGAAGTCTGCCATTTTTACTGCCCACGTAAGCGACGGAAATCAGAGTGTGTGAACCCAATTCTCGTTGCAACTCGACGTGCCACTGTTGGGAATAGCCATCTTTGTAATTCGGATCGTCGCCAAAGGTATTGCCAGGCGTCCAGGGATTAGTCGTCGGTAGTGGAGTGGCGAAGCCTTGCGATTGCAGTTGAACGATGTTTGCCTGTGTGCCGTTCGCAAAGTTGGCCGATGTATTTGCAGTACCAGCAAACGCCGTGGCATCCGGCCATACTGCCATCTCCAGATCGTTTTGGGCGTATTGGCTCCGAGCGGGAATTGCATCCCAATAAAGCCCATAACCTGCTCGAAGCACGGTTTTCGAATTGAGCGTCCAGGCAATGCCAACGCGTGGCCCCACATTGTCTCTGACCGGCGGCGGGGCAAAAAATTCCTTACCTGCCAGGATTACGTTGCTGAAATGGGGATCAGCCAGGAACGCATCCGGAATACATGGTGATTGCCTGGCGACGCTACATAACGGCGGCATTTCTTTCGCGCCAATAATCCACCGCCGATTTGGAATATCGAGCGCATTCCAAAGACGGCCATCGATCGTCTTCGGCTGGGTCAGATAGTCGTAGCGCAAACCTAAACTCAGCGTGAGGTTTGGCTTGACCTTCCATTCATCCTGAAAATAAGCCGCCCAGGCAGCGTACTTGAACTGCACTGGACCACCATGCAATGTCGGCAGTTGTGCTTGAAAATCGTTGGGGAAGCCGAGCAAAGCGGACGCAAGTGACAAACCAGTCGTACCTGAAACGCCCGTTAGTCCACGTGTTTGCTCGTCACTGAAGTTATATCGTTGGAAGGTGTTCAGTTGAATCCGCTTGGCTTCGATATACCAGGCTCCCATCTTGAAAGTGTGGTTACCGTTCAACCAAGTCAGATTTGGCGTAACACTCCAGTTCGGGTTTTCTCGAAGCGCCTCGCCGCGAACGCCAAAATCGTTGTTGCTGCCCGCAGTCCAATTCGCTGTGTTCAGGCGGACCAGCAGTCCACCGTACTTGTCAACGTCGCCAAATCCCTGTTGCTTCAATGGATCTATACCGGACTCGTGCTGGTTCTGCTGACCAGAATCAACGCCCGGCCGGCCCGCATATCCAGCGCGTACGTCCATGATGACGTTTGGACCGAAGAGATGTGTCCACGCCCCGCCATAATTTCTGCCCGCCGAGCTTCCCGCGGTTGATCCCTGATCACCAATCGGATTGAAGACCGTTACCCGCTGTTGCGTAAACCGGAAGAAAACGTTGTCGTCATCGCTAAAGCGGTGATCGATCCGCACCTGATAACCATTGGAATCGTTCGTGCCCGATCGACCTTGCGCGAAGTTGTTGGTTACATCGCCGGGAAACGAGAGATTCGGCTTCGCAGCGTACGTCTGAAAGAACTGCTGCATCGGGGCAAAAATCAAAGCCTGCGGGATTTTAAAACACGGCGTCCCAATGCTCTGGTTCTGCCGTTTTTGCGCATCGACCGGCAATGGGTTTCCGGAAGCATCGCAGCGGAATTCATCCCTGATAAATGTGTTTGGCGCCGTCTGCCGAGTTGAGTACGGATTAAAGATGCGGCGCCTGAAAGGTGTGCTCGTGAAGTCGCCGGCGATTTCCGCTGCCGTTGGAACGTAAGACAGGGCCAGGGTCGGTTGGCTGTAACGCCAGCCATCATATCCGACCGAGAAAAAAGTTCTGTTCTTGATAATTGGACCAGTTAGGATTGCCCCAAACTGATTCTGCCGAAATGGCAAGGGACTATCGGGCACGCCCTGCCCTGGCTTGCACCGGGCCGAAGTGCAGACGTCAAATGGATTGCGCGCGTCGAAGGCATCATTGCGCACGTACTCGAAAGCAGAGCCGTGAAAACTGTTGCCGCCTGAGCGTGAAACCATGTTCACAACCCCACCGGTAGCGCCGCCAAATTCACCTTTGGCATCATGACCGACCACCTTGAATTCCTGGACCAGATCGATATTCGGAATCACGATGTAGGTTGGTCCTCGTATATTCGTATTGATAATACCGTCGTAGAAATAGAGCTTGGAACGGTTCTGTTGACCGTGGAATGAGGGATCCGCAAAACCAGAGCCGGGAATTCCGACGTTGCCTTCTACTCCTCCGATTGTTCTGTTTTGCGATGTCGAGACCGGAGTAACTCCCGGGGTTAACGTTAGTAGCTGTGTGAAGTTCCTGCCGTTCAGTGGGAGATCCTCAACCGCTTTCTCCGAAATAACAGTGCCCAGTTCACTGGAGGACTTCTGGACTAATTCGCCGGCTGCGTTAACTTCCACAGTTTCTGAGACCTGGCCAACCGTTAGGTCCACATTCTGAGTGACCGTCTCGCTCACCCCGACATCGAAGGGCGGCGTCTGCACACCTTTGAATCCCTGCACCTCAACTCTAAGCACATATTTACCCGGTTTCAGGTTAACGAAGGTGAAATAACCACTTCCACTGGCAGTCACTTCCGTCTCAATGTTTGTCGCTTGATTAATTAACTTTACGACTGCACCCGGTACAGCTGCTCCATTCGGATCGACGATAGTGCCATTGACTGTTCCTGTTGCTGTCTGTCCCAACAACGTCCCAACACACACGAGCGTAAAAAGCAGCGTTGCAGCTGTAATTTTTAGAGAGCGCATATTTGGCCTCCTAAGATTATGTGTTAGCAGTCCTGGGCGAGGGGCTCTTTCGTGTGCAGCTTGCTGGTAGAAGAGCAAGGCCGCGCAGGCCTTGCTCTTGAACCGAACGCGTTAAAACGGCATCGTGATCAGAAGTTGATTCTGAACGATGCCTGCATCACACGCGGCGAGCGAGTGGTGCGCGGTGCGCCAAAATTCTTGTCGGTTTGGTTGCCGGCCGCGTCAAAAGTCATGGCTCCATTAATGTCCGTGAAATTTGCGCGGTTGAAAACATTGTATGTCTCCCAGCGCAATTGAACTGCACGCTTCTCACCCCAACGAAAATTCTTGAAAAACGCCACATCGCTGTTGAAGATGTGGGGCAGCCGAATTAGATTTCTCTGCAGATTACCGATGCTCCCAATCGTGCCAGGCTTAGCAAAGCAGGAGGTGTCGATCAAATAAGGAGTCCCATCGGGAGCAAAGGTCCCAGGATTCCGGTTTGGATCACAAATAACAACGGGCCGCGAATTTACTTCACCGCCAGTGAAATCGGTAATGTTTGTCGCCGAGGCTGTACCAGCATAAGTCCAGTTCAACCCAGTCCCGGTGCCAAACGCCTTTGGCTTTCCGGTCGCGAATGAGGTCGTGCCGGAAATCTGCCAACCATCAAAGACCGCTCTGATAAAGCCGTTGTTCCCAAAGTGAGTGCTTAGACTGGGCACATCCCAAATGTAGTTGACAGTAAAAATGTGCTTTTGGTCGAAGTCGGCCGGACCGTAGTTAAACGCCTTGTAAGGTCGGCCGAAAACCGCATCGCCGTCGTCAGCGGGGCCGTCTTTGGTAACGGTCTCCAACGTTTTTGACCACGTGTACGCAACGCCGTACTGGAAACCCCGCGTGTATCGCCGATTAACCTGAACCTGTAGGGCGTTATAGTTCGAGTTACCGGTATATGAGATCAACTGAATGTCCTGATACCCTTGAAACGGACGCAAAAAATCGTCTGCAAGCGCTCCTAGTTGAGCCGATCCATTTTGCGTGACGGCGGAAAACGGGTTTCTGTTTTCCGGATGCAGGTTAATGAACTTGAACCCATCAGGAACACCATTGATATTGCGCTGTTCCCCCAGATGCCGGCTTTGGGATCCAACGTAACTGATCTCGATCACGGTCTTGAAACCGAGTTCCCGCTGGACGCCAATGGAGTAGTTGTAGACTGTGGGGGGATGAAAGTTCGGGTCAACCGCCTTCAACGCTGTCGTCCTGAGGAGGGCAGTACTGACGAGATTAGCGATCTGGTCAATGTTGCCGAAATCTATCCTTGAATTACTCTGAAAAGGCGTATTACTGACCAGGTTGCCCCCGGTTGTTCCTCCGCCAAGGCGATAGGTATGATAAACGCCTCCCATCATGCGCAGTACTGTTTTGCCGTTACCGAAAAGATCCCACGCAAAGCCCACTCGCGGTTCCCAATTAAAGCCCGGGGCTTTCATGAACCCTCTGGGGGCGTCTTTCTGTAATACGATACCATTCAGCGGATCACCGACACCCTTAACGAATGTGCCCACGAGATTAGTGTTAGTGAAGAGTTGACCGGTAATCGGGTTCTGGGCACGGCGGTTGGCGTTCGCACAGGCGGTTGTCGCCGGAGTCCCGCCCACACAGAAAGGTCTATAGAGAACTTGCGCTTTGGAACGATCGAAGCGGGTAGGATCGAAATTTGAGTACCCCAAATCGCGCTGCAACCACTGATTATGCCAGCCCATGCGCAGTCCGTAGTTAACTGTCAAGGTCCTGCTGATTTTCCACTGATCCTGCCCATACCATTGGACCATCAACATATCGACGTTAGCGCCACGGCGGTCACTCTGCTCGTTATACTGCGCGAAATTACCGATCAATGCGTTGGCGTAGGCATAGCCCGTATTCAAGCCTGACGCTGTAAGGCCACTGTCTGTGCCGCTGAAATTGAACGACCCGGACCAGTCGCCCCCTCGAGCTTCTCCGTTCCGCACGTGCTCCAGGTACAGCCCAAATTTATAACTATGATCGCCCCGCGTGATGGAAAGGTTATCCGCGAAAGACGGAAGGATGTAATCGTTGCCGACTTCACCCCAACGAGACAGCCAGTTAATTTGAGCAGGCGCCACTCCGAGAACGCCGCTCCAGTTTGTCACTCTTGGAATGAGCCCGAGCGTGTTGTTTTGCGGGAATAGTTGGGGCGCAGTGTAGTGCAATGAACTCTTGGTCAAACGGTCGATTTCACCATCTCCGGGTATGAAGCCTTCGGAGTCGTGTCGCAAACCAAGATTCGCCTCGTTGACGACGCTTGAATTGAAGATATGAACCCAGTTGAATGAAAGACCATTATCTTTGTATAGATAATGCGATTGGATTCCCCACCGGCTGGCGTCCCCGCTCGGCCAACCCGAAGTTCCGGTTCCCAGATTGTCCGATGTCCACCATTGCGCCTTTCCATAGAAGCTGTCTTTGTCTGAGGACCTGACATCAAAGCGGATAACCATGCTGCGTTTCGGGACGTCCACTGGACTTTGAACCACGTAATTGTAAGCGCCCCCAGTTGCCGTCCGAGCACCAATGGCGTTAGGCAGCGGGAAATAGCTAAGCAGCGCTTGTCCACTAGTGTTGAATCGCGACGTCGGAATGATGTTTAAGCCAAGTGGATTGCTCGCGCTCGCTCGCGAGGGATCACGAAAACATCCGCTCGAATCTATAGCGCTACAATTCCCGGACCTGAGTGGATCTTTAATGAACACCTTTGCATTCGTTGAGTTAACTGACTGCGAGAAATCACCCGCTCGCTCCAACGCCGTGGGAACAGTCACGAAACGCGGATCCTGTGGGGTAATCTGGTGTGGCTTTTCATACGAGAAGAAGAAAAAGACCTTGTCCCTTATCAATGCCGGGCCGCCTTCTCCGAACCGCGGAATGGGCGCGGGCCCACCTACGTTGAACCCCCAGATATTGTGACGATAGAGCGGTCTTTTTAGACCTGCCTTATTGTTGAAAAACGGAGATGCGTTGAGGGCCTCATTGCGCAGAAAGTAGTAGGCACTTCCCCTGTAGTCCTTGCCGCCGCCCTTTGACACCACGTTGATTAAGGCGCCGCCGTTATTGCCGTACTCGGCAGCATAGTTATTGCGCAGGACCTTGACCTCGGCAACTGCGTCCTGGTTAATCGTCATGCTCAATTTATTGTTGCCGCTCGGTTCGCTGGCATTCAAGCCATCAATTGTGGAAACAGTGGAACGGCCCCGTTGACCTGAGATGTTCGGCAAATTAGTTCCAAATCCCTCACCCACACCTTCGATGTCATCATCATTTGAAGTTCCGGGTATCAGGCGCAACAGTGAAGTGATGTCGCGACCCTTTGTCGAAATCAAATCAATTTGATCAGAGGTCAATCGAGCGGTGAGATCACTACTCTGTGTCTCGACCACAGTGCCGACACTCGTGACAGTGACCATTTCACTCACCTGCCCGGCCTGCATCTTCACTTCTCCGAGGGCGAGGTTCTCATTAGCACTGAGGATCACACTCTTTTGTTCAAAAGTTTGAAATCCCTGCCGCTCAATTTTTAAGGTGTATGTGCCGGGCTGGAGCGCGGCAAAACTGAATCGACCTTCACCGGTGCTGGTCTGATTTCTCGACTCACCAGTCTTATCGGCGATGATAGTTACCGTAGCTCCAGGTATGAGACCACCAGAGCTGTCAACGACGGTGCCGGAGACCGAACCCGTGACGGTTTGTCCGCTGGCAAGCGATACGGAAACTAGAATCGCAAATACCGCGAACACGATTCCGAGAAAATGACCTTTGAGTCTAGACATAGGAGTTCTCCTTCGTAGCGATGCTGCGGGTACTTGACCTTGGAACAAGGGGTCGTAAGTCGTCATAAAAGCTAATTGTCTCTTCTTAGGACAATTTTGGCAGCAACCAATTCAAAAACGGTTGGAACCTATCTAGTTATCCTTCAGGTTTATGCTTCGAGCCGTGCAAGGGATTCGACGGCAGGCTCGAACGCACCAGGAAATACAAACTCAGGCGCGATCTTTTTGTTGCCGGGCCGCAGCCTGCTGCTGACTTTCTTCCAGGGCAAAGGCCTTGCGCGCGCGATCGATGTGTTCGCGCATTGCCGCACGGGCCTCGTCTGGCTTCTTCGCCCGGATAGCCCGATAAATGTCACGGTGCAATTCCAGCGCCTCATTGAAGTCGTGCGCGCGGCCAATGGTTTCGCGACGCCGCTCATACATCACCGCCGAGACCATCTCGACCAGGGTTGCGAGCGTTGGGTTGCCAGAAGCAGCCGCCACTGCCCGATGAAATGCGATGTCATGCACCAGAAACTGCTGCGGATCCTCCAAAGTGGCAAACATCTCAGCGATTTCTTCCGACATTGCGGCCAATTGATCGCCAGTTGCCCGTTCCGCCGCCAATCCCGCCGCCCCCACCTCGAGCACGGATCTCGTTTCAAACATGTGCTCGAAACTGAAGCCATGCAGAGCAGCCAGGAGCCGCAGCGGCTCGCTATCAAGCACCGGCGGACCTGCGGCGATAAAAGTTCCCGCGCCCTGGCGAGACTTGAGCACACCCATGGAAATCAGAGAGCTCAATCCCGAACGCAGGGATGGACGGCTGATGCCAAGTTCCTTCGCCAACTCGCGCTCGGGCGGAAGACGGTCGCCCGGCTTCAACTCATCGCGCTTAATTAGCTCGTAAACGCGCTCGACAACCTGCTCGGTAGCTTGCCCGGCACGGACAGCTTTGATGATCTTAAGACGTGGCGGCTTAAAATTGGTCATATCAATTTTGGCTAAGGCCCCAGACTTATAATACCAATTTGCGACGACGTCAAGAGTTTTGTGAGAAGTTTTGTGGGAAATATTTAAGGCGTATTTTGATCGGTGTTTTACAGGACTAAATCCAGCGGTGATTGGCTGGACCTGTAGGTCAGGCAGTCCGCGCAGCGGACGTCTGAGAATAGCCCAGCAGTTAACTGCTGGGAGAACATAAAACTATCAGAGCCAGTCCGTGAAACGGACGATTGAAGCGGGGAGATCTTTTAGTGAATCTGAGCAAGCTTGTCCGCCTCAGCCGTCCGCTTCACGGACTGGGCTGCGCGCTGTCATGGGTGCTCCTGAAGCCACTGGAGCGTTTCGAGCAGGTAGTAATCGCCATAGATCGTCATTCCATCATTCGGACGCGTGCTCGAGCCGTGCCGCAGCACTCCGGGCGGAGTGGTATCTCCTTTGGCGACCGGCGTCAAATAATGGTTGACGATTGATTGGGTCGTGCGTTCACCTTCTTTCCTGTAGAGCGTCGCTCGCTGTTGGTCCGGGGCCAACTGCGACAGTCGCAACAATCCACCGGCAATCAGCGCCGCGGCGGACGTGTCACGGATTCGAAAGTGGACGCCCTCATCAAAAAAGTCATACCAGGGAACTCGATCCTCGGGCAGACGATCCAAAACAAACGCCGCCACCTTCTCGGCAGCAGCAAGTAAACGTGGATCTTTTGTTTCCGCGTAAGCCACTGTGAAACCATATAGCGCCCAGGCAGTTCCCCGCGACCACGCAGTGTCGGCGGCGAATCCCTGGTGAGTATGGTAGAAGACCCACTCGCCTGGCTTTGCGTTGTTCGAGACTTCAAGATTTCCTCGATTCGGCGTGAACTTTTGGCGGTTATCGCCAGGGTTGTAATGCACTGATTGAATCACCGAACCATCGTCACGTACCAGTAACTCTGCCGATCTAAGCGCGTGCTTCAGTCCCATCTCACGCCATTGCGAGTCGCCCGTCATGCGCGTGGCCCACCACCAAATCTGAAGATTCATCATCGTGTCGATGATTGTGTCGTCGCCATTGACCTCCCAGGACGCAACCAGTTGAGTAGTGGGATTGTAGAGCTGCTTCAAGCGCTCCGCGGCGCGCAGACCGCTGGTGCGATACTTCTGATCCTTGGTGATCTCATACGCAAGAGCCGAGGTGTAGAAATTCAGAAACCCGGTATCGTGATGTTCGGTGTCTTCTTTACCAATGAGACGCGCATGCCACAATTCAGCCCAGCGCCTAAAGCGCTCATCCTTTGTTTGGCGATAAAGCCGCCACAATTCACCTACCCAAAAGCCGCCTGTCCAGTAGTAACCCTTCTGATCTTTCCAGTCGCCTGTATCTTGATTACCCTCCGTGAAGAAACCAAGGGCACCGCCACGAAAATTAACATCCTCTGGCTTTGAGGCAGTCAAAATTGGTTCCCATTTTTGAGCGGTACGTTCTGCTGCCTGACGCAACAGATCGATGGCCTCTGCATAAGTTTTTTCTTTTTCAGGAAACTGCGTGTCCTGCGCGGCCGGCTGAGCAGTGGCAGCCGTCGATAAATAACTTACTGTGGCCGGTTGTAATTGCCGGCGGGCAATTTGCTTCGCATAACCGGCAAATTGCTCGCGAGTTGTTAATGCTGTTGGCGGCAAGATCAGCGTGCCGTTGTTGTTCCTGTCTCCCGCGGTCTGCGCTGAGATCTGCATTCTGTCACTGCCTTCCTGATCCCAGGCCGCCGAAACATACCAGCGGGCCGTCCCATCTTTCAGCGGCACGGTCGCCAACACATTGTCTGTGTTCGAAGCCAGTTGAGCGTTACTCAAATCTGAACCTGAGGGAAGCACAAGAAACAATCCAAGATTCTGATCTGGCAATGACTCAGTTGCGGTTGCACCGGTCATCAGCACCTGATGTCCCCAGTTTCCCAGAATGCTGACGTCTGGACCCACATCGTCTGGCGTTAACGCGCTTAACCCGGGCTTGCGCGGCAGGCCGGTAATGAGTGTTACCCCCTCAGCATTCTTTGCAGTAACGCGATGTTCAAAACCACGTTCCCCTGCCCAAATTGTCATTCGACTCGTGAGATCAACTGAGGTCCCTCCAACCTTCCAACCTTTGTACTCTACCTCGACGATAGCCCGCACCGGCCCAGTGCTGACAATGCGCCAGGCCCGCTGGGCAACATCCGAAACCTTCACCACCTGTCCATTAACCAGAGCGCCGACTGACCCGATGCCCAGGGCCTCGCCAATCTTGTAGATATCGCGCCCGAAAGGTGACTCCTCATGATAAACATATTCCGGCTGACCAAACATTTCGAGGTACAAGCCCGCCCGCCTTTTGCCGAAGAGATCGATGGCGTTGCGCTTGTCGAAGTAGATCCGCCAGGCATTGATGTCCGACTCCCAGCCTAATCCATCAAAGCGCAGCGTGAACTTTGCGTGAGTGTGCGGTTGATATTCGCTACGCAAACGAGCAACGGTGACTGGTTCGCCAAAAGCGATGGTGACAATGCGGGTTTGTTTTGGCGCCAAATCTATCTGGAAAGCCAACTCGTCCAGCTTTCGATCGTCGTCGAGATCGTCTGCTTGAGAAGGTAGTTCCGTCGTCTCCAGCTCGCGGGCGTCTTCTTCGAGCGTTGCGGCGTTGCTGGTCGTAACGATCGCATTGCCGGCCCTGAAATCCGGCGCAATCCGCTTCAGATCCTCGACCCTGAGCACAACATCTTCGGCAAGACGTGCTTCGTTAGTCGGATTTGTAATAGCCAGCTTGATTACTTTGATTCGCGGCGCAGCCGTGATCTGAGTGACGAGAACGTTTACGACTGCGAAGACGAAGCATAAGCGTAATAGTGCTCGAAGCATATTTTGTTTCCTCAGCGAAATCTTTACTTGTGAAATGGTTTTTTATCGCGCCGGCGACGGTAATAGGTAGAAACCTGGGACGCAAAAGTCGGGGGGATCTTTGCGTTGCTTCGCGTTTGTTCTCCCTCGCTTACCTTTGCGGAAACACCTTCATCAAACGTTCATTCATTATGAGAAATGCTCCCAGTCCATGAAAATCATTTGTATTTCGCTTTCGGGCGAGGTAGTAAGACAAATCCGCCACGTTCGTGCCTTCACAAATATCTGTAATGTTGGCCAAGCCATCTGTTCCCAAAGAGATTTTACCAAGCACACCCGCGTAACCCTTTCGCGCAACTTGCAGGTAACTCTTCTCTACATAACCACGCTGCACCGCAGTTGCGGTGACATAGCTGTACATGCTTGAACTGGACGTCTCGAGCCAGTTCTCCGGCAGATCTCCCTTGTCGACCACCTGGTACCAAAGCCCGCTGTTCTTGTCTTGATAATTCGCCCAAGCTTTGACCAGTTGTTTGACTTGCGCAATCAGCTGCGGTCGCTTCGGATGATTTTTGGGTATTAAGTCCAGCGTCTCGATGAGGGTCATGCCGAACCAACCCATGGCTCGACACCAGAAATATTTTGAGTGTTTGGTGCCCGGCTCGATCCAGGTTGACGTACCACTCTCGTCATAAGCGTGAAACATCAAGCCGGTCGCAGGATCATTCAAATGGCCGGCATAGGTGGTGAGCTGCCTGGTCGCCTCGTCGTTAGCATACTGGCCATCGCCAAACAGCTTGCCGTAACGAACCAGGAACGTCATCGACATGAAAACGCCGTCACCCCACAACTGCCACTCACGGTTCTTACTGGTTGCATGCCAGAATCCACCGTCGCTAGTCCGGGGATAGGTATCGAATCGCTTTCTGATCTTATCGGCCGCTATCTTGTAACGATTGTCTTTTGTCTCTTTGTAAAGAACCAACAGCAGGTTGCCCGGTAACATGCTGTCCAGATTGTCGAACGAGATCTCCGTGACTTTGCCATCGGCGTTAGTATTGGTGACGACGCCATTCGCATCGACGTGCGAATCAACCCAGGCCTTTATGTAGTCGAGGTGCCGGGGATCTTTTGTTCGCTGCCAAACGAGGTACTGGCCCCAAAGGTACAGCGACTTCGCGTAACCCCAGCTGCCGAGGTCTTTAGCAGTGGGATAACGCTTCATCGTGGATTCGATCAGCGCTCGCGACCAATCCGTTTGGGCCTTTATTCGAGGTAACGCCGCCGGATGAAATCGAGTCTGCCCTCCAACCTCGGCAGTGGCTTGGGCGCAGAACAAGCTTAGGCTGATGACGATGATTGCTTTTAGTGGATCGACTCGCCTCATGCTGAATCGGCGTCGGCGCCTCCGACCAGGAAGACAAAAAACAGGAAAACTCAGGCTGGCATGCCCTTGACTGCCTGTGCTAACGTTAAGGCCTCGACGTAAAAACCAGGTAAAGTAATCGGCTACCAAATCAGTTGATTGCATTGGAGCGGGTTGATGAACGAAAGGTCGACTTGCCGCTTAATGGTCTTACCAGTATTTGTCCAAAGTGCGAACAATATTGCCGCCAGCAATTTGTTGTCAAGGATTTTCTCAGCCCGACGAACCTACCCGTACCTGACGCATGAGACAGCAGGAGCGCCCAAATGAGTAACTCTCGAGACCGTGAAGACAAAGAAGGTGTCCCGCACGATCCCAGCCGGAGACGGTTTTTGAAAGGGGTGGGCATTGCGGGGGCGACTGCCGCCGTGGCGGACAAACTATGGATCGAAGCCGAGGCCGACGCTCTAACTGAGGAACAACAGTCATCCAGTCGAGCTTTGTCGGGAATGGTGACTATCGCTCTAAACGTCAATGGCCAGAAGCGAACTGTTCAGATCGAGCCGCGCACAACGCTGCTCAATGCGCTACGCAACCATCTGGACCCCGCTGTCAGCGGTCCAAAACTGGTTTGCGACATGGGAACCTGCGGCGCGTGTACGGTTTTGCTGGACGGAAAACCTGCTTATTCGTGTCTCGTATTCGCCGTTGACGCTGCCAGCAAACAAATCACAACTGCTGAAGGTTTAAGCTCGTCTGAAGCTCTCAATTCAGTTCAGAGCGCTTTCGTCGATAAGGATGGATTGATGTGCGGGTTTTGCACTCCCGGATTTGTAACCACTATCTCTGCGCTACTGAAGCAGAACGGCAATCCGACGCTTGAAGAGGTGCGCGAGGCGTGTAAGGGAAACTTCTGCCGTTGCGGCACCTATCCAAGAGTGTTTGAAGCTGCCCTGGCAGCAGCGAAGAAAGCGTAGAAGGATTTGGGGATGTGGGGATGTGGGGTTGAAGAGATCTGAGATCTCAGATTATCTCAGATTTCAGATCTCGGAATTCAGATCTCAGATCTCAGATCTCAGATCTCAGATCTCAGATCTCAGATCTCAGATCTCAGATCTCAGATCTCAGATCTCAGATCTCAGATCTCAGATCTCAGATTTCTTGGTGAGCCTTTGGGAGATTTTGAGTAAGCATTGAAATATTCTGCCACGGAGATTCTCATGCAGCAGGCACCTGAGAAAAAGAAAAAGAAAATCAGAGTCCCGCGCGTCATCAACGGCGTCGAGACCATGGTCGAGATCGAAGTCGATGAGGACACCGGCCCCGGTTGGGGACCGAACGACAAACATACGCTGTTGAATCATCGCCTTTCGCGCATCGATGGCCCATTGAAAGTCAGCGGCGCCGCGCATTACACGTATGACATTCGTTTGCCGGGAATGCTGTACGGCCGTGTGCTCCGATGTCCGCATGCACACGCACGGCTGGGATCATTCGATCCATCCGCGGCATTGCGCCTTCCCGGGGTTCGCGCCGTTATCAAAGCCCCACTTGAGGAGTATCGCTTTGCCGGAGCACCTGTCGCCGCGGTCGCCGCCACGACTCCGGAGATTGCTCAGGACGCCATTCGAGCGTTGGCGGTGAAATATGAAGTGCTGCCCCACGTGGTAATTCCCGACGAAGCGATTAAAGCCGGCGCCCCAAAGGTGGTTGCTGAAGAAGACAACCTTCAGCAGAAGGAAAAGCGCGGCGATCAGGCAAAAGTCGAGGCCGCCTTTGCAACTTGTGACGCAATCCTGGAAGAAGAATATCGAACGCCGCGGATACATCATGCCTGCCTTGAGACACATGGAGTCCTCGTGGACTTCAGCGGAGGTGATACCGCCACGGTTTATGCCTCAACCCAGGGAACGTTCACGATTCCCGGCGATGCGGCGAAAGAGTTGGGGCTGCCCGAGAGCTCTGTCACCTCGATCGTGCAACACATGGGTGGCGGATTCGGCTCGAAGTTCGGAATAGGCACGGAGGGAATGCTCGCCTGTAGACTCTCGAAAGAGACGAAGGCCCCGGTCAAACTCATGCTCACTCGCTATGACGAATTCGTAATGGCGGGAAATCGTTCCGGCTCGTGGCAAAAGTTGAAGGCTGGTGTGAAGAAGGACGGAACCCTGGTGGCCCTGCAAGCACGCCAGTACCGTCTCGGCGGTCTCGGCGGCGGGTCACAGGCGGGCCAGCCTTATATCTATCGAGCGGGCGAGTTTTACCGGGAAGTCTTCGCGCTTCACACCAACGAGGATTCCTCGATCGCGATGCGGGCGCCGGGCCATCCCCAGGCCTCGTTCGCGATCGAGTCCATGATGGACGAGTTAGCGTACAAGATCGGCATGGATCCGGTCGCCTTTCGCAAAATGAATTTGCGCGACGAGGTTTACCACAGACAGTTGGACCGCGGGGCCAAAGAGATTGGCTGGGCCAAGAGAAATCCGAGTCCGGGCAGCGGAAGTGGACCACGCAGACGAGGCATGGGATGCGCGGTGGGAACCTGGGGCGGAGGCGGTAACAATCAATGCAAAGTTGACGTGACCGTTTCCCGCGATGGCTCCGTTTTGGTGGCCGTAGGAACACAGGACCTCGGCACCGGCACACGTACCTACACGCGCGCGATCGTTGCGGAAGAGCTGGGATTGCAAATTCGCGATGTCAGCGAACAAATTGGCAGTTCAAAGCTGGGAGCAGCGAATGCGTCCGGAGGCTCAACCACAGCCGCTTCGCTCTCGCCGTCAGTCAAGGACGCTGCGATCAAAGCTCGCCTGGCGGTGGCGGAGAAACTGATGCCCGTTTTGGGCGTCGGGAAACCCGAAGACGTCCTGTTCGCAGGCGGCAATGTCAGCGGAGGCGGAAAGACCGTTCCCTGGAAACAAGCCTGCGCCACGCTGCCCGCCGCCGGTATTACAGCGCACGGCGAGTGGCGCTCAGACCTGCAAGCAAGAGGAGTTCATGGCGCCTGTTTTGCGGAAGTCGAGGTTGATATCGAAACAGGTCACGTGCGGCCGATAAAGATGGTCCACGTCCAGGATGGCGGGTTACCGTTAAATCGTCTGACAATGGAGAGTCAGATCAATGGCGGAATGATCCAGTCACTCGGTATGGCACTGTGGGAAGGCCGCGTTATGGATGCGCAGCTCGGGATGCAATTGAATCCGGGATTCGGAGATTACAAGTTGCCGGGCTCTCTCGAAATGCCGGAACTCGTACCAATCATCGATGATGAAGACAAACGCGAGGCAGTGATCGGCATTGCCGAGCCGGCGATCATTCCGGCGCTGGGCGCGTTGGCCAATGCCGTTTACAACGCCTGCGGACTGCGAGTGCGCGAACTGCCGATAACGCCGGACAAAGTTTTGCTGGGTCTGGTGAATGAGAGGAAAACGACATGAAGGCGTTTGAGTGGATTAATCCAACCGGTATCACCGAAGCTGTGCAATCGCTGACTACTCAGTCGCCGCTTGCGGATGTCGACGATTCGCCGCGACCGATCGCCGGGGGCCAGGATCTGCTGACTACGATGAAGGACTACATAACCCGCCCGACGCGGGTGGTGAATCTTAAAAGTATTCGCGGGCTGGATCGGATTGATGGCGATGCCAGGAGAGGATTGACGATTGGCGCCCTTGTAACTTTGGCGCAGCTCGAGGAAAACCCGATAGTGGTGAAACTCTTTCCGGGTCTCGCCGAGGCTGCTCATTCAGTGGCCACGCCACAAATCCGGAATCTGGGCACCATCGGAGGAAATCTTTGTCAGCGCCCGCGCTGTTGGTATTTCCGCCTGGAAGAGGTCATCTGTTTGAAAAAAGGCGGCTCGCAATGTTACGCGGCTACAGGCGAGAACAAGTACAACGCGATCATAGCCGGCGGCCCCTCATACATTGTTCACCCTTCGGATCTTGCGCCGATGCTGGTGGCACTTGGCGCAAGCGTCTCCGTGACCGGCGCCGAGGGCAAACGGGTGATCGCGCTCGAGAAGTTTTTTACGCTGCCGACCGACGGCAGTATCCGCCGCGAAAACGTGTTGAAGAACGACGAGATCATTACGCAGGTTATGGTGCCTGCCTCGGGCCTGGCCAGACGCTCCACCTATTTGAAATTCAAAGAGCGCGACTCGCTTGACTTCGCTCTTGCTTCCGTGGCTGCCGCGGTAGAGCTGCAACCAAACAAAACAGTGAAGGACGCACGAATTGTGTTGGGCGGTGTGGCTCCGATTCCCTGGCGCGTACCGGCGGCTGAGAAGTTCATAATAGGAAAGAAGTTGAATGAAGAGGTGCTGGCTGAAACGGCCCGGCTGGCGCTTGCCGATGCCAAGCCGCTGGAAAAGAACGCTTATAAAGTGCCGTTGACGCGGACGTTGGTTAGACGAGCATTGGCAAAAGTGGCCGAGGTTGGGAGTTAATGATCCAGTGAAGGAGCGATTCTCCATGGCAGACAAATTAAGCACAGTAAATTCTGAAAACCCCGTCGTCCGGTCTCATTTCTGCGCCTCGCTGCGATCAAAGAAGTTCTTCATGCTGGACTCCCTGGCAACGAACGCCGATCAATATATTGACGCCAGCAATCATTGCTGGTGTCGAGAAACGCAGGAGGTGATCGGGCCGGACAATAAGCGTGTGCATCCGGACAATTGTGTTCCCGGTCGATCGTGTTATAGCTCCTCGCTTTGAAAGAGCTATAATCTCTTTCCGAGCACAGACTGAACCATTTTCGTGGATTGTTCTTTTTTTCTGGAGGTGAGAAATGCGTAAGTTATTTTTTGCAGGCCTGGCGACCGTTTCCGTCTTATGCCTGGTGGTCTTTAGTTCACAAGCGGAGAACGTCAGCCTTCGCGGGGATTATGTCGAAGTACGCACCGCCAGCGTTTTTGCAGGGGCTTGCCATTACAACGGTGAAGTAACCACCAGTGGACGTGACGCGCTGATGGCCTGGAATGTTACCTCCGGTCAATGGCAAGGAGTAGATCTTGCCGGGGTGCGAGTAATGGCCATCGTATCAGCCGATACCAACCTCTCGGACAAAGACGCTGCTCGCCGCTCCGAGATCATCATCGATACTGCGGCCTCGCGCACCCAGGCAATGGCAATGCTCAATGCCCTCAAGGAAAAATATGCTGCGTCGCTGGGCAGGATCGTTAGCGTGCGCAACGCGCCGATCACGTTTGTGCGGTCAGGTCGAACCTATTCTGTAGCTACTGCTGAGGCGGCAATCAACGTCGAAGGCATGCCCAACGATCTCTGCTGCAAGATGCCCAACCTGGTGTGGTACTCACCGCTCGTCGGCCTAGAAAATCGCAAAGTCGGCTACACGACGAAAGCTGCGTATAACGGCAACTCGGTTTCTGATGCCTGGCAGAGATCGGGCGAGAATAGTGCGTTTTATGGGAGCTTCGCGTTATAAGCGCAGCAGAGCCGCAACTAAAAACCTAAGACATGATCCACGAAAATTACACGAAATAAATAGAGGAGCTTTCGTGTCAGTTGTTTTTCGGTTCGTGTAATTTCGTGGATCGATTTATTTACTCGCAAAAAAACCTGCTCAAGAAAACAAGTCCGCTCCGATCCGCGTTACCTGCGTTTATCTGTGGCTAATACTCTAATCTGTGGCTACTATTCCTACCTAAGGATTTGTACGGACACTCCTGGCCACACGCAGGAAAGCCTTTGCCGCATGGGACAGGTTGGCGCCCTTTCGGTAGATCAGTTGTAAACGACGCTCGAATCTCATTTCGCGAACGGTGACGGCCGCAAACTGCCCGCGGGCGATTTCATTCTGTGCCGCCAGTCTGGGAATCAACGCGACACCCATTCCCTGCTCGACCAGCCTTTTAATTGCCTCCAGGGTAGGCATTTCCATAGAAATGTTCAGAGGGGTCTTATACTTCTCAAAAGTGCGGACCACACGCTCGCGATATGGCGAGGCAACATTATGCGCAATAAAGGACTCGGCGCCGAGTTCACGTACCGAGACCGTTTGCTTTCCGGCCAGGTGATGGCCCAGGGCCACGATCAGAGCCAGTTCATCGGTCATGACTGGAACGGAAGTGATTGCAGGCTCAGTGGGCTTGAAAGAGACGACTCCAATCTCGACGCCTCGCCCGAGCACTTCCGAGGCGATGCGACTTGCCAGGCTTCTCTTTACCTCCACCTTGATGTGCGGGTGACGCTCGCGGAAAACGGCCAGCACCGGCAACAAATACATCACTGTGTATTCATTCGCGCTCAGCGACAGCTTGCCGCGATGCAGATCTTTCAGTTCCTTGATCGCGGCATGCGCGCCCTGGCGCAGATTTAGCATTTGTTCGGCAAAATCGAAAAGCACACGACCGCTTGCCGTCAGCGTTCCATCTTTGGACGAGCGGTCGAAAAGGGGCTCACCTAATTCGCCTTCGAGCCGGCGAATAGCCTGACTAACTGCCGGCTGGGTTCGGTGCAGGGCCTGGGCCGCCCGGGAAAAGCTCTGCTCTTTAGCCACCGCCACAAGCACCTCGAGCTGATTGACGTCCACGAACAACTCCTTTAGCCAACTTATGATCCTAAGAAGCGCTGCTTATCGTATCATATATAATTATGATTCCATAAAGATTATAACTTTGACTTCCTTCCAGCGGCCGACTACCATAAATGCTTCGATTCGGAGGGAGGAACCACGCCTAATGAACAGAGAACGGATAGCAATCTTCGACACGACCCTTCGCGATGGCGAACAATCGCCGGGTTGTTCAATGAATCTGAACGAGAAGGTGCGCATGGCGCAACAGTTGGAACATCTCGGAGTAGATGTTATCGAAGCAGGCTTCCCGATCGCCTCCGACGGCGACTTTGACGCTGTCGTAGCTGTGGCCGCGCAATGCCGCACGGCCACTGTCGCCGCCCTGTGCCGCACAGCGGAACCAGATGTCGCCCGGGCAGCGGAGGCTTTGCGTCGAGCCGTCCACCCGCGCATCCACACTTTCGTCGCGACTTCAGACATTCACCTGGAACACAAGCTGCGCAAATCGCGCAAAGAAGTGCTCGAGATGACACGTCAGGCAGTCAGCCTGGCCCGCAACTTCGCGGAAGATGTCGAGTTTTCCGCCGAAGATGCAACCCGAAGCGACGTCGACTATCTCTGTGAAGTGCTTGCGGTGGCAGTTGAGGCCGGCGCCTCGATACTGAATGTTCCCGACACTGTCGGTTACACGACACCGGACGAGTTTTCACAATTGGTGCAAACGGTAAACAGGCGAGTGGTGAAAGACCTTCCCGTCACAATCAGCGTCCATTGCCATAACGACCTTGGTCTGGCGGTGGCAAACAGCCTGGCGGCGATCGAGGCAGGAGCGCGGCAGGTTGAGTGCACCATCAACGGCATTGGCGAACGAGCCGGCAACGCCTCGCTGGAAGAAATCGTGATGGCGCTGCATGTGCGGTCAGATCGGCTGCCGTTTGAGACCGGCGTTCAGACTCAAGAGCTCTATCCGGCGAGCCGGTTGCTCTCTGCCATCGTAGGCTTTGACGTGCAACCAAACAAAGCCATCGTCGGACGGAATGCCTTCGCCCATGAGGCAGGCATACATCAACACGGCGTCATTAACAATCCGCTCTGTTATGAAATCATGACTCCCGAATCGGTTGGCGTCCCTACTAACACCCTGGTGCTGGGAAAACATTCCGGCCGTCACGCCCTTTCCCTGCGCTACTCAGAACTTGGGTACAAGTTAAGTTCCACCGAGCTTGATGCGGCTTACCTCTGCTTCACCGCATTAGCGGATCGCAAAAAGCGCATCTATGACCAGGATCTCCTATCCTTGCTACTGCCGGCGGTCCGGTTGCGAGGTGAGAAGAACGCTATCAGCATGGTAAACCCAGTGGCTGCGAGTCGCGTTGCCTGAGCACACCGTTTTAATAATCAAAAAGCGCACTTCATGAGAATGAAAATCACAGTACTTCCCGGAGATGGAATCGGCCCTGAGGTTACCGCCGAAGCGGTGCGAGCGTTGCAAACAGTTGCTGCTATTCGTGGCTTCAGGTTTGATTTTGAAGAACATCTGATTGGAGCGGCCGCCATTCGTGCTGCCGGTTCTCCGCTGCCCCCCGCGACGCTTGATGCATGCCTGGCCAGTGATGCAGTGTTACTCGGCGCCGTGGGAGCGCCCGAATGCGACGGCTTACCTGCTTCTCAACGTCCCGAGGCGGGACTGCTGCTCCTGCGGCGCGCACTTGGCGGTTATGCGAACTTGCGACCGGCCATCGCTTACCCGAACCTAGCCGAGTGTTCTCCTTTGCGTTCAGAAATAGTCCGAGGCGCGGATATCCTGATAGTCAGAGAACTGCTCGGGGGATTGTATTTTGGCGAGCCTCGAGGCTTTGTCGATGACGATGTGGCCATCAATACGATGCGATACTCAGCGGCAGAAGTTGAGCGTGTTGCCCGAGTAGCTTTTGAAATTGCTTTGAAACGCCGGCGTAAGCTGACCTCAGTTGATAAAGCGAATGTTCTCGAGACGTCTCAGCTATGGCGTGACACAGTGACGCGCGTATCGCGAGACTATCCGGCGGTGAAAATCGATCACCTTTATGTCGATGCCTGTGCAATGCACCTGATTACGAATCCGCAACGGTTTGACGTGATCCTCACGGAAAACCTCTTTGGGGACATACTTTCAGATGAAGCGGCTGTGATCACCGGATCGCTCGGCATGCTCGCGTCGGCCACCATTGGAGGCGAAGTGGGACTCTACGAACCAGTCCACGGTTCGGCGCCGGATATCGCTGGGCGAGGAGTTGCCAATCCCTTTGGCGCAATTTCCTCGGCCGCAATGCTGTTGCGGCACAGTCGTCAACTCGAACGAGAAGCGAGGGATATCGAAGACGCCATCCAATTGGTCCTGGAATCCGGTTATCGCACTCCCGACATCATGGGCAAGGGCATGGGCCAACTTGCCACCACCAGCGAAATCGGACAACTCGTCTCGGAAGCGATTGCCGAGGTGGTGGATTTGCGTCACGCCTATCATGCGGTTTAGATTGTCAGTCGTATTTAACCGTGGTCATTGGAAAGTTACACGTAGGGCGTCCAGCGGATGTGGGCTTACCGGGATCGCCAAAAACTGGGTGACAACGGGACCAGCAATAGTGGGCAACTGACAATCTTTATGGCCTTAACTCTGTTCGAAAAGCTCTGGCACTCTCACGTCGTTAAAGAAGATCCCGGCGAACCAACCCTCCTCTACATCGATCTCCATCTGGTCCACGAAGTCACATCTCCGCAGGCCTTTGAGGGGCTGCGCGATGCCGGACGCAGAGTGCGCCGCCCGGATCTGACCTACGCCACAGTGGACCACAATGTGCCTACAACGGATCGAACATTACCAATTGCCGATGCGATTTCCGCCAAGCAGGTTGAGACACTCCAAAACAATTGCCGGGAATTCGGCATTCGTCTATTTGATCTGCATTCGCCGGAGCAGGGAATCGTCCATGTAATCGGCCCCGAGTTGGGCTTGACCCGGCCTGGCATGACGATCGTTTGCGGTGACAGTCATACCAGCACGCATGGCGCCTTTGGCGCGCTGGCATTCGGCATTGGCACCAGCGAAGTCGAACACGTCCTGGCTACTCAATGCCTAACCCAGGCCAAACCCAGAACTATGCTGGTCCATGCGAGCGGCTCGTTTCCTCCGGGAGTAACGGCCAAGGACCTGGCCCTAGCTCTGATTGGACGCATCGGCACGGACGGGGCCACTGGTCATGTTATCGAATACGCAGGCGACGCAGTGCGTTCGTTATCGATGGAAGCGCGAATGACACTCTGCAATATGAGCATCGAGGCCGGAGCCAAAGCCGGTATGATCGCGCCCGATGACACCACTTTCGCTTATCTGGAAGGCCGGCGCTTCTGCCCTTTCAATCGAGCCTGGGAAAACGCTGTAGCACAGTGGCGAACGCTGGCAACTGATGAGGGCGCTACCTTTGATCGAACGATTGATATTGAAGCCGGAGCGCTCGAGCCCTACGTGACCTGGGGTACAAGTCCGGGAATGGTTGTTCCCATCACAGGTTCTGTGCCTGATCCTGCGGAGGCAAATGACAATGCCGATCGCGAGGCAGCCGAGCGCGCCTTGCAATACATGGCGCTTACGCCGCGCACCAGTATCCAGGACATTGCTATCGATCGAGTTTTCATTGGTTCATGCACCAACGCCAGGATTGAGGATCTGCGGGCAGCCGCGCGAGTCGTTAAAGGATACAAAATAAATGGATCCGTCAGTGGAATGATCGTTCCGGGCTCGCAGGCGGTAAAGCGCGCCGCGGAGAGCGAAGGCCTCGACCAAATCTTTAGCCAGGCCGGTTTCGAATGGCGCGAAGCGGGATGTTCGATGTGTCTGGGAATGAATCCAGATATCTTGCAACCGGGTCAGCGATGTGCCTCAACCAGCAACCGTAACTTTGAAGGACGGCAAGGAAGAGGTGGACGAACTCACCTGGTAAGCCCCATGATGGCCGCTGCGGCAGCAATTACCGGGCATTTTACCGATGTCCGGCAGTGGCATTTTAAGTAGCCTTGTGGTCTCAGGTGTCACGTGTCGGGTTTAGCGTAGCGATTGTCCCGTGCGGGTTGTTCTTGTTGCTCGATTTCGAGTTTCGCCTTTTTGGGCCTGCCGAACTTCGGTATTCGCTGGAAAAGCTAATCCCGGCACCTGAGACCTGAGGCATTGCCGATTGCCAATTGCCGATTTTGTGTCTTAGCTTCGTGTAATTTCGTGGATCGATTTGCTCGCACACAAAAGTACTCTTTGAATACTTCGCGAATATTAGAAAATGAATAAGTTTCGAGTACATACGGGATTGACTGCCCCACTGGACCGAGCCAACGTCGACACGGACCAAATCATACCCAAGCAGTTCCTTAAGCGAATCGAACGGACCGGATTTGGTCAGTTCCTATTTTACGATTGGCGATATCTGACGGATGGCGCGATAAATCCGGATTTTATCCTGAACGAACCTCGATTTCAGGGGGCTTCGGTTCTTATCGCGGGAAAAAACTTTGGCTGCGGCTCCTCGCGTGAACATGCTCCATGGGCGCTGGCTGAATATGGTTTCCGAGCCATCGTTGCGCCTTCCTTTGCCGACATTTTCTCGAATAACTGTTTGAAGAACGGATTATTGCCAATTGTGCTCCCGGAAAATGATGTCCGCGAACTCATTCGTCGGGCCAGGGAAACCAGCAACTATCAACTAACAATTGATCTTGAACGAAAAGTCGTTGCGGATTCGCAGGCGTTTTCAAGGAGCTTTATCATGGACGAATTTCAGCGGTATTGCCTCTTGGAAGGCCTCGACGATATCGCCCTCACACTAAGGCACGAAGCCGATATTCTCTCCTTCGAAACCTCCCGGAAGCGAGGCGACTAGTAGCCGCTTTTCCGTTTCCGCTTGACGCAACTCCAGTCTGAGAAAGCGCTGACAATTCAGCGCCCTAAAGGAAACTTGAACAACGCAACATGCTCAGAGCGCTTACGCACAAAGTCTCTCCACAAATTGTTGATTGTGAGCTCACGTTCGTTGAGCGAGCGCCAATCGACTATGAACTCGCCTCGCACCAGCATGATGCCTATGTAGCAAAACTCGCCGAGCTCGGCGTCAGCGTCACTGACTTGTGCGAAAACGAAGGCCATCCCGACTGTTCATTTGTGGAAGATACGGCGATTGTCCTTGACGAAATAGCCGTGATTTGCAGCATGGGGGTCGCGTCACGTCGTGGCGAGACAGCCCTGATTGCCGGCGAACTATCCAAATATCGCGAGCTGGCTTACGTCTCTCTGCCGGCGACGATCGAAGGTGGTGATGTCTTGCGAGTTGGACGGCGAATTCTTGCCGGCATTTCTTCTCGCACGAATAGCGAGGGATTAAACGAATTGGTCCGAATCACGCGCCGGCTTGGTTATGAAGTCACTCCGATTCGCCTGAAACGGAGCTTGCACCTCAAATCCGCCTGCACCGCGATTGATGATGAAACGTTATTTGTGAATTCAGACTGGGTCGAGACCGATTCGTTGACAGGCTTCCGTTTGGTGTCAACCCCAACCGACGAACCCGATTCTGCTAACCTATTGCGGATAGGTTCCACTGTTTGCGTGCAGAAGGGATTTCCCAAAGCCTTCAACCTCATTGAACGAATAGCCGAACGGGTCGAGGTCGTTGATATGAGTGAGCTGCGCAAGGCTGAGGCAGGACTAACCTGCTGTAGTATTGTTTTCGAAAGCGGGATGTGAAAGATCAAGCTTAGTCAAAGAGATTCATCATCCGCACTTGCGCGTTTGCTGCGATTGAAGCAGATCCCACTCGCCGGATCCGTATAATAAAAATTCCTGCCGGTTGCGGTAACTCCCGTCGCTTGCTCGGGATCGGCGTTTACAAAGAAGGTCGCGGTTTTACCCTCGGCTTTCGGCATCAACGTGATTGTAAAGATGTATCCCCGGATGAGCGGGTTGTCGTCATTGAAGCGCTTGTCCAGATAGCCTTCCCGAAACAGTTCCCTAAAGGTCCCATATTGATTTTTGTGATCGATTACGTACTTAGCCTGGGCCACTTTGATTGTGTTGAGCGTGGCCACCGCAGCCCCTTCGTTGGCTTTTCGCACACTACCTTCGTAGGTGGGAATAACAATCGCCGCCAGGACGCCAATGATCGCGATCACAATCAGTAGCTCGATGAGGGTAAAGCCCTCCGCCTGTTTTTGATGGCTGGGTCTTTTCATTAATTCGCCTCCACCGACGCGTTAATCACGAACAGAACAGGTTTCGGTTCCATAAACTCAGGATGTTCTTTGCGTAGCAAGTCTATAAGATCTTGGTTTTCACCCCGGAGGCGTGACATGTCTATAGCACTGCGACCGCCGACCTCCTTCGGCGCCGTTCGGAGGGGCGGAACTCACATTGACAGATACCCTTCAAGAAACTTTCCGCCCCTCCGAACGGCGCAGGGTTCCTATTACGTTTCGATCTATAAACATTTCACTCGTAACTGGAGTGAGGAAGCTCGCAAGGTATCGCCACCCATGATACGAAAAAAGCGTATAGTTGGTGAGATTGTTGGTCACAAAACAGTTTCTCTAATCGTCCGATGACTCAGACTCCGCTCTTTATTCCTGTAATTCTCGGCACCGCGCGTAAAGGACGCGCCAGTGAAAATGTGGCTAATTTCGTTTTCCAGGAAATCAATAAACGCGAAGGGGTCACGTCCGAGCTCATTGACTTGTGCAGTCTGAAGTTCACTACTGAAGACGCGGGTGAAGCGATTAAGGATCCAACGTTCGCCGCCACAATGAGCCGAGCCGACGGAATCATTTTGGTGGTGCCGGAGTACAATCATGGGTATCCGGGTCTGTTGAAACATGCTCTGGACACGAATCTTAAAGAATACATCCATAAGGCAGTTGGTGTTTGTGGCGTTTCGGCGGGCAGATTTGGCGGCGCGCGCGTGATTGAGAATCTTTTGCCGGTGCTGCGAGAGCTCGGACTGGTCACAATCTTTTGGGACGGCAACTTCTCCGGCGCGCACAAACTATTTGACGAAGCGGGACGTATCCTGGACCAGGCACACACAAAACGAATCGATCAGTTCCTGCAAGAACTAATCTGGATGTCCAAGGTCCTGCGTTACGGTCGCGAGAATATCTCGCTCTGAGATAGCCATGAAACTCATTTCACTCAATGTCGGCCGGCCGCGGGTGGTAATGCGCGGGGACGAGCCAGTTTCAACGGGCATTTTCAAAGAACCGGTTGACGGCCGAATTCGGTTGCGAACGCTCAACCTTGACGGTGATCGTCAGGCTGATCTGAGTGTCCATGGTGGCCCCACCAAAGCGGTATATCTTTACCCTTCGGAGCATTACGAATTCTGGCGGCGGGAATTGCCTGGAATGAATTTGCCCTGGGGAATGTTCGGTGAGAACTTCACAACTGAGGGACTCGACGAGTCAGAAATGTACATTGGCGACGAGCTTCGTGTCGGCTCGGCACTGGTTATGGTTACCGAACCGCGGATGCCCTGCTACAAACTGGCGTTGAAGTTTGGGCGCAGCGATATCATCAAGCGGTTTCTTGCCAGCGGGCGCACCGGATTCTACTTCTCAGTATTGGAGGAAGGTGACGTCGGCGCCGGAGATGAGTTTACAATCATCAAAAAAGATCCGGCCCGTGTAAGGGTTGCCGACATAACTCGACTATATGCCTGGGACAAGAACAACCGGGAGTTATTGGAGCGGGCAATCGACCTCGAGGCGCTGCCGGCAAGCTGGCGGGATTATTTTGAGCACCGAATGCAAAAGTTGAGCACAACCTGAAAAGGAACAGCCAATGTCGCGAGCGAAAATGATTTGTCCCGACTGTGGCAGCGAAATGAATCATCATGCCAACAAGATTGACTACACCTATGCTGCTGATGATACCGCAGAGGATCAATCGATCTTTGGCGGCGTGCTTCAGGAAGCGCACACCTGTCCCAATTGTGACCGGATAGAATTAAGGATCAATCATGAAAGCCGTAGCAGTTAAACCCGGAGTTCCTAACACAGTTCACTTGACCGAGCTGGCGACGCCGGCAGTGAACGATGTGCCGAACGGTCGCGGCGTGCTCGTGCGCGTGCTGAGAGTTGGGCTCGACGGTACCGACAAGGAGATCAATGCGGCCGAATACGGAGCCGCACCGAAAGGCTATGATTTTTTGATCGTCGGCCACGAGAGTTTTGGTCAGGTTGAGGCGGTCGGCGCAAACGTAAACGAGCTCCGGCCCGGAGACTATGTCGTCGCAACAGTCAGACGACCTGGTCAGAGCATCTATGATCTTATCGGCACCAACGACGTGACCACTGATGATGTCTACTACGAACGAGGCATCAATTTGTTACACGGGTATTTGAGCGAATACTACGTGGACAACGCCGACTTCATCGTCAAGATTCCGCAGGGGCTAAAGGAGATTGCGGTGCTTCTTGAACCCACTACCGTAGTGGAAAAGGGCATTGCTCAGGCGTATGAAATCCAACGCCGCTTGCGCGTCTGGCATCCGCAACGCGCGGCTGTCATGGGAGCGGGCACAATTGGGTTGCTCGCCACGCTAGCTCTCCGCTTGCGGGGAATTCAGGTTACGACGTTCGGGTTGACCCCCAAACCTTATCTGAATTCCGATCTCATCGAGTCAATCGGCGCCCGGTACGTAACTACTAACGAGCTGCCAATCCTTGACGCCGCGAAACAGTACGGACCATTCGATCTGATTTTCGAAGCCACCGGCTTTTCGCCGGTTGTCTTCGACAGCATGCAGGCCCTGGGCAAGAATGGCGTGCTGGTTTTATCGAGCGTCACCGGAGGCGATCGCCGGATCGAGGTACCGGCGGACAAGATCAACCTGGGATTTGTGCTCGGCAACAAAGTGATGGTCGGCACGGTAAACGCGAACCGCGAGTATTTTGAGATGGGCGTGAAGGACTTGGCCCAGGCTGAGGCAGAATATCCCGGCTGGTTGTCGCGCCTGCTGACTCATCCGGTCAAGGGGCTGGAAAACTACCGTGAGCTATTTGAAAAACTGACCACAGCAAAGGGCGCAATCAAAGTCTTTTGCGAGGTAGCGGAGTTTCAGAAATGATTCAATACCACCGGGACACAATCCAGGATCTCTCGACTTCTCTTTCGCGCGAATGGCTCGAGACGAATGGTCTTGGCGGTTTCGCTTCTTCGACCATCACCGGTCTGAACACGCGCCGTTATCATGGTCTGCTCACCGCGGCGACTAAGCCGCCCGTCGGTCGAATTCTCCTGCTCTCAAAGCTCGAGGAGACTCTGGTCATTGACGATCGCTGCTATCAACTCTCAGCCAACGAATATTCGGGCGCGATCCACCCTCGCGGATTCATTTATCAAACAGGTTTCAAGCTGGACCCGTGGCCTGTATTTAGTTACGAGATGGAAGGTGTGCGCCTCGAGAAATCAGTCTTGATGGTGCATGGTCAGAACACAACCGTCATCGACTATGAATGTCACTCGGCCGGCTTGGATCCGGCCCAACGCATCAAGCTCGAAGTTCGTCCCTTGATTGCCTTTCGCGATTACCACAGCACCACCCACGAAAACAGTGCCCTTAACGCGCACGTGGAACGCGAAGATGGCATAACTTCTGTTCAGCCTTATCAGGATCTTCCCTGGCTGCACCTGGCCCATGACTGCGCGGAACTGGATCGTGAAAGCTTCTGGTATCGAAGTTTCGAGTACGCAGTGGAACGAGAGCGCGGCCTCGATTTTGCCGAAGATCTATTCAGCCCTTTCTCACTGACTTTCGATCTGGACCGTTTCTCGCGCGCTAGAATCATCGCTTCAACCGAGCGTCATGATATTCGCGATGCCGATTCGTATCGCGAGGCTGAAACAAATCGTCGAGACGCGATTGCGAACAGCACGCACGAGGACGATCTGCTTGAATCCCTAACCGCCGCGGCGGATCAGTATGTGGTCGCGCGCGGCGGGCAAAAAACAATCATCGCCGGTTATCACTGGTTCAGCGATTGGGGCCGAGACACAATGATCGCGTTGCCAGGCCTGACACTCGTAACAAAACGGCCTGAGATTGCTCGCAGCATCCTGGCGGAATTTGCCAAACATGTGGACCGCGGGATGTTGCCGAACCGTTTCCCGGATGCGGGCGAGACCCCGGAATACAACACAGTTGATGCCACGCTTTGGTTTTTTGAAGCCGTGCGTTCGCTCGTGCACTACGCGAATGACTACGATTTCGTTCGTGACAACCTCTACGCCACTCTGAAAGAGATCGTCTCCTGGCATATCCAAGGAACGCGTTACAACATTCACGTCGACACGGATGGGCTCCTCTACTCGGGTGAGCCGGGAGTTCAGCTCACCTGGATGGACGCGAAGGTTGGGGACTGGGTGGTAACACCTCGACATGGAAAACCTGTAGAGATTCAGGCCCTGTGGTTCAATGCCCTGCGTCTGATGCAGCACCTGGCCGCGAGATTTGTTGAGCCCGACAACGTTCAACAGTACGGTGAACTTGCCGCTCGCGCGGAGGCGAGCTTTAACGAGCAGTTCTGGAATGAAGCAACCGGTTGTCTCTATGACGTGGTCAACGGTGATCAGCGCGACGGGTCAATAAGGCCAAACCAGATCATAGCCGTTGCCTTGACGCACTCGATGGTATCTCAGGAGCGAGCTGCAAGTGTTTTGCGTGTGGTCGAGCGAGACTTGCTGACGAGCCGCGGTTTGCGAACGTTGTCTCCCGATGATCCCCAATATCGCCCCCGCTATGAAGGCGATTCCTTGAGCCGCGACGGTGCTTATCATCAGGGCACGGTATGGCCCTGGTTGATGGGTCCCTACATGACCGCCTACTCGAAGACGTTCGGTGAGGAGGCCGGTCGAGAATTTGGCGCGAGGTGGCTAAGTAACTTTCGACAGCATCTGGAAGAAGCTTGCATTGGCCATGTTTCCGAGATCTTCGATGCGGAAGAGCCGCACCGCCCTCGTGGCTGTGTTGCTCAAGCGTGGAGCGTGGCCGAGCTGCTACGCGCAGCCGTCGAAGATGTGTATGCAAGTCCGGGCCGCAAGGCTACCGCCGCAGCGACGACAAAGAGTTGAACAGGGCGCGGCCCCAACATGGTTGATGTGGACGGTTGCTGATCCGCGAAACACACAAGCGGCTCGTATTACTGTCAGCTTGGTGTGATTTCGTGGACCAGAGGTTGTGAGTCGTTGGCGGCGGATTCGTAATATCCCTTGAGGTAGGGATGGTAACTGTAGTATTCCTGGGATCGTACGTTCACTTTGTTAAGGACAACACCAATAATCTTTGCGCCAATGTCGAGCAACATCTGGCGCGTTCGTTTCACGACCTGCTTTGACGTCTTTCCTCCCTGAACAACCAGCAGCACACCGTCAACAAGGGACGCCACCAGCACGCCATCAGTGAAGGAGGCGATTGGCGGTGAATCGATGATGACGTATTTGAACGTTCCCGCAGCCACATCAAGCAGACGTCGCATTTGTTCAGAAGCCAACAATTCTGCCGGGTTGGGAGGAATCGCGCCGGACGACAAGAGGAAAATATTAGTATCCTGGTATTGATTGATCATCACCAGCAATTCAGTGTCTGAGAGTTCACTGGACAGGGCGAGGCTCAACCCGGTGCTGTTATCCATGCCAAAGACCTGATGCAATCGCGGGCGTCGCATATCAGCATCGATAACCAACACCTTCGCGCCCGTCTGGGCCAGCACTGTTGCTACGTTAACTACTGTCGTGGTCTTCCCTTCGGCAGGGACACTGGAAGTAACCAGAAGCGTCTTCGGCGCCCGCCCAGGCGTAGAAAGCAAGATTGACGTTCGCAGATGGCGATACGCCTCGGCCTGGATCGAAGGACCATCTGAGAGAATTAATAGCTCCCGTCCCGAGCCATTCCCGTTGGTTTTTTGACGTATCGGCAGCCAGGGCAGCAATTGCTCCGGGCGCGTTTTTCCGGTCATGGGAATCATCGCCAACGCAGGCAAATGTAGTCCCCGTTCCACATCAGACGTAGACTTGACCGTGTCATCCAGGTATTCGAGAAACAACGCCACTACCACACCAAACATCAACGCCAGTACCAGCGCAAAAAACACCGCCTGGAGCCGGCTTGGACCAATGGGCGCTTTAGGTTCAGTTGCATAATCCACCACATGAATGTTATTCGGCGTTCCCGCCATGGTGACGTCGTTCTCTTTGGATCGCTGCATTAACCCCTCGAGCAGGCCCTTATTCGTTTCGATCTCCTGCTTAACGATGTTGTAGTTAATAGCGGCCTGGTTTTGGGTGAGCGTCTCAGCGCGCTGCTTATTGAAAGCCTCGCGCAGAGCTTTCTCGCGCTCGAGGGTTTTGCGATAGTTTGTTTCCAGATTGGTGGTGATGGTTACTGTGGCGCTTGATCGCGTCTCCAGAAGCTGTTTCTCCAACTGCGCAATCTGCGAGTTGGCGTCTTTAACTTCAGGAGACTCCTCGGTATCGGTCAACAGCAATTGAGCGAGCTTCTGCTTCAGTTCCGCGAGTCGCGCTTTAAGGTCAGCAATCTGCCTGTCATTTATCTCGGCGGTTGCTTCGGCTGCGCCTGGCGCGAGTGTGGCGCGATAGGATGCTTCCGCGAGCTTGCGATCGTTCTCAGCCTCGAGTAACTGCCGGTTTAGTCCGGCAAGGCGCTCGACCACAGTATTCTGGCCAGCGTCGAGCGAAATGATCTCGTGACTTTGTGCATAGTTCACAAGTTGCTCCTCACCCGTTCGAATCTGCGATTGCAACTCGGCGATGCGCCGTTGCAGATAAGCTCCCGCAATGCTGTTGGTCCGGGTTTTCATCTCGAGATTCCAAAGCGCAAACGCGTCAGCAGTCGCATTCACTACTTTTCGAGCAACCTTCGGATCCGTATAGGTACCGGTGATGTCGATCAGTCGGGTCTTTTTGACCTGCTGGACATTCAGTATCCCTTGCAGCAACCCTACATAAGGAGCCAGCCGTTCCACTTCCGCCGGTTCATCCGTTGAACTCGTGGCTGCCAAGGGTACATTATCGTTTGTAACCACGGCCGGCTGCGATTTCTGTTCCGCGCCCTTGTTGGTAAGCCCAAACATGTGGAGTAGGCTGCGCCACGTCGAACGTGGCTCTGCCGGTGGATTCAGGAAGCTGCGATTGTGTTCAAGATCCAGGTTCTTTACGACGCGACGCAGCAGGGTGGGACTAGAGAGTATCTGCACCTGAGTATTGAAGTACTCAGGGTCCATATATGAGTTTTCAATATAGTAGGAATTGCCACGCGAGGCTCCCATGGCAGGACTGTAACTCTCGGCATCAACCTGCACGCGCGCTCGGGCAGCATACAGATCAGGTAGTTGAGCCTGCTTCAAAGCAGCAATAGTCGATACAATGATCGCCAGACCGACTACTAACCAAAGGCGCTTCCGAATGACATGCCAATAATCTCGAAGATGAATTTCGCCTTCTGGAGCTCCCGCTTCTCCATACGTTGTGGCCGCATAGCCATTAGGCGGACAGGTGCCGGCCGGCTCGAGCGACGAATCCTTCGGCAAGCTCCGGGTCGCTCTGGCTAACTCTGTGTACTGCTTCATGATGCAGCGGGCGTAAGATAAATCGCCAGGTCAGCGTTCGTACTTATTTTGATTGCACTTAAATAAACGGAGTGGGTACGCAACGAAATGTGCTCTCTAAAGCAATTCAGAGAATACACTTACACGTCAGTTAAGGGAGCGTTATCGACCTTGTCGCTTCACAACGTACTCAGGACGAGTGCATCAAGGTTCAAAGACGCTCCGTTAGCTCAACCCACTGTTCTTTGCTGGTTATTCTTTCGATCGAGGCAGTGGAGTTCTGGGCTTCAGTGCCTCGAACCTGCTTGACAAAGCTCACCTGAAAAAACTGGTTTAAAGTAACATGGACGGAGCTAATGGTCAACAGGGTTTTACTACGAGTTATTGGAAAGAAATTGAATAGATTTCGCTGGCGCAAGGTTTGGAATTCGGTTTTAGAATCTGACTCGGGTCGGCATATTGAAGCGAGGGTCTATGCAAGTAGTGCAAGAAGTAGGAGCGCTGGTAGAGCGCAAGTGGCGAGAAGAGAACTATCGCGAAGATTCCTTTCCGGAAATTGCCCTGGCGGCATTGTCCGCAGCGGAGCTGGCTAAGCGGCTGGATCCCTGGGACATTGTGAGATGGGTACACAATGCCGAGACGCTTCCCGCGCAACAGGATGTTGACGGCCGATTCGGTAACCCTCCTATTACTCTTTTCAGCGGCTCGAGGTTTTATATTGATGTGTATTTCTGGCTGGACGGAACCACAAGCATCCACCAACATGCGTTTTCCGGCGCCTTCCAGGTTCTATTGGGTTCAAGTATCCACAGTTTATATGGCTTTAAAGAGGAACGGGTAATTAATGAACATTTCTCTATGGGCCAACTGACGTTGAAAGAGGTCCAGCTGCTGAAACAAAATGATATTCGGCCAATCATGCGGGGAAGGGATTTTATTCACTCACTCTTTCATCTCGATCGGCCTTCGGCGACCATTACAATAAGAACAAAGCATACCCCTTCGGCGTCCCTTCAATACGACTATCGAAAGCCCTTTATTGCTATCGATCCTTTTTTCAAAGATGCCGACACAACCAAACGGATTCAGACTGTGTCCCTTTTGCTGTCTATGAACCATCCTCAGGCGGAGAAGATGATCAGCGAACTCGTTTGCCAATCGGATTTCCACACTGCGTACTATGTCCTTGCCGAGACTTTTCGCCACCTTATCGGAAATCCGATGGATGAGCTTTTCAAAATGTCTACTGGCCGGGATCGGTTTAATGCGATTCTGGGTGCGGCTCGAACGCGTCATGGAGAGCTTGTAGACCTGCTGCTTCCGGTGCTGGAAGAAGAAGAGAGAAAGGCCCAACTCGTCTCACGTCGCACCACGCTTACCAGCGACGAACATCGCTTCTTTTTGGCTTTGCTGCTGAACGTCCCGGATAGAGTAAAAATTCTTGAGTTAGTGGGTCAACGCTTTAACGAGCGCGATCCGGTCGACAGTGTCCTGGACTGGATCGATGAGTTGGCCAACACGCGTGTGCTGGGCTCCCGGCAATCGAATTCTCTGGGAATTGAAGGGTTTGGTCCGGCCCATCAGTTGACTCTGGAATACTTCCTGCGGGGAGTTCCTCTCGAAGTGGCCTTTCAAGATCCTGAGCAAGTAGCTGACATCAATAATATCGGCTCGTCAGTAGCCGCGATCAGCGAGTTGGCACGGGTTCTGGCGCGCTCGCCCGTGCTTAAACCGCTGTGTACATGACTTAGTAGTAATTATCGAGGGTTGAAACTTGCCGGAACCGGTGCAGTTCTGAAAAAAATACCACCAACTGCAGAATTGGGACTGACTTAGCCGCAGATTAACGCGGATGACGCAGATCAGAGATAAATTGGTTGAGAAGGTGGAACCAAAACCTCACTTACTGTTCTGTTTGATCTGCGTCATCCGCGTTAATCTGCGGCTAAATCCGTTTTTTGACACAATCTCTGCAGTTGGTGGTATTTTCAAACCGCATCGATACCAACTTGTCTAAGCGCAGGCTTTGGTGCTCGGCGCCGGGGTTCCGATGCAGGTTGGATTCTGATTGCATGAATTGGAAGCGCATTGGCTGGGATTTCCGCAGCAGGAACCTGGCGGTAAACCCGATGCCTGGGCTTGAGCGGTGGGAGCCGTGATAGACAAAACAACTGGGATACCGATCGCGACAACTCCGATTCGACGCACGAGCTCGCGCCTCGACATTCCTGAGAGACTAACCGGTCTAACCGGCGTCCGGTCCAGCAGCTTAAACTTTTCCAGTTGATCCAATGCCAGCCAGATTATTTCTTCGGGCACTGGATTGCCGATCTGTCTTTCCATCAATTCGCGCAGTTGTGACACGCTCTTTTTCCCATCGCAGTTCTGCCAGATCCGGGCGGCTGTCTGATTCAAACAGTGCGCTTTATCGCGATCAAGATCGTAAATTAGAACTTCGTCTGGCAGGTGCTTGATGATCAAGCGTTCTTCACGGGCGCGTGGTGCCAAAGCGTTCATTTGGAATTGCCTCCAAGCTGTCTTCCAAAAGGGCCGAAACACCTCTGGGCTGAAGTGTTGGCGACCATTTAGCCAAATATCGAGAGT
>Ga0137404_10000094_pt1 | contig 51138 bp, 50 predicted proteins | sample CZOMad2_1_16fung_FD_108285 | JGI IMG/M metagenome (GOLD analysis project Ga0137404, IMG submission 108285) | Vadose zone soil fungal communities from Angelo Coast Range Reserve, California, USA - CZOMad2_1_16fungal (Illumina Assembly) | ecosystem: Environmental > Terrestrial > Soil > Vadose... | reverse complement strand
GCAATGCAATGCATCGCGTTGTTCGGCATCCGCCAGCAAGTCGGTCCGATGATTATCAAGCAACACGACATGGTACTCTTCGGGTCCGTCGGTTTCGCCGGCTTGGCGCGGACCGCCATACAGTGAGTTGTAGCACGTCAACGGCTGTCCCGTCCCCGCCGTCGCGAGCATCGGCAGAAACAGCGCGAGGTCGCCCAGCTTCGGCAAAATCTTTTCGATGCCGAGCAATGAAATCATCGTCTTCGGCAGCGCGGCGGTAAGTCGCGCGTTACCTTCGTTTTCGGTGATGGAAATCATGCCGGTCTCGGCAATGGCGAAATTCGCGCCGGTGATGCCGATGTCCGCCGTGAGAAATTTTTTGCGGAGCGCACGCCGCGCGATCATTGTGAGTTCTTCGGGATCGTTCGTCGGCGTGCTGCCGAGTTCGCGCTGGAACAATTCGCTGATCTCGCCGCGCGTCAGGTGCATCGAGGGAAACACGATGTGATACGGCGCTTCGTGGCGAAGCTGGACGATGAATTCGCCGAGGTCATTTTCGACGACGTTAAGGCCGGCGTGTTCGAGCGCGTCGTTGAGATGAATTTCCTCGGCGGTCATCGCCTTGGACTTGATGACGGACTTCGCCTTTTTGTCGCGGACAATCTGCAAAATGATTTCGCGCGCCTGTGCCGCCGTGCTCGCCCAATGAACTTTCGTCCCGCGCGCCTCGATTTTCGCGGTGAACTCGACGAGATATTTGTCCAGATGATTGAGCGCGTCCCATTTGGTTTCGGCGGCGAGCTGGCGCGCGGATTCCCAGCTTTGAAACGACGCCTTGCGCTTGTCGCGGGCGATCTCGTAATTGCCCAGCGCCGCGCGGATGATCTTGCGATGACGCAAATCGCCCGCCATCACGCGCGCCTGCTTCATGAATTGCGAAACGAAAGTCATTTCAAAATTTTTTAGCCACGGATTTTCACGGATGAAACACGGATAAAATCAATTTTCCTTCTCGCCCAAAATTTTCTTCGCTTCTTTTTGATTTTCTAACTGAACTTTTGGAACAGCTTCTTCCCATTCGCCACGATCACGAAGATAAAGTTCGTTGGCCTGCTTTTTATTTTCTGTTTCAATTTGTTGCGCTCTTTCTACCCATGCTGCGTGTTCGCTGGCATAAAGTTCGTTTGCAATTTGGATTTTCTTTTCGGCTCGCGATTTAACAAGTTTGTCGAAGAAGCCGAGGCTTGGCTTATATCGCGTATTGTCTGATTGTGGTTCTGGTTCTGGATTGGGCAGAGGTTGATATTTGACGTCGTCGGGTTTCGGCTCGTATGGATATTCACGATAGCTCGGCGCGACCGGTTCGGGAGTTGGATATGGGTCTGCGCGTTTTAGCTTTTCCCATTTAACAGCGTGTTTAAGTTTTAACGCGCTGCGAAGTGTATTTTGAATTTGTTCCAACTCCGTTTTTGCATCCTCTGTTCGTTGCGAAGCTTCTTCTAGTTTATCTTCTAAATCTTGCTGGCGTTCCTCGCGTGAGCGAATGCGACTTCGCCGTTCTTGTTCCTTTGAATTTTTCTCCCGGTCTTTTGCTTGCTTCCGGCTGTATTCTTCATCCCAACTTAACTGCAATGCCTTTGCCTTCGCTTGAACGACGTAATGATCCGTTCCCGAAACAACTCGGTATTTACCCAAGCCGTTATGACTGACTTCGACTGTGTAACGAGGCAGCATATCTAATTATTTGAGAATAAATATCAATTTTGAAACTCTGTTCAATCAGAATTAAAATCTGTGTTCAATCCGTGTTTCATCCGTGGCTAAAAAATTATTTCCGATTCAAAACTTCCGCGAGGTGGATCGTTTTGAGTTTGCTGCCTTGGCGCGAGAGAAGACCTTGCAAGTGCATCAGGCAGCTCGAATCGTTTGAGACGATGTAATCCGCGCCGGTCTCGGTGGCGTTGGCGCATTTCACGTCGCCCATCGCGGTGGAGATCATCGGGAACTTCGCGGCGAACGTGCCGCCGAAACCGCAGCACGTCTCGACCTCCGCCATCTCGACGAGTTGCAGGCCGCGAACATGGCCGAGCAGTTCGCGCGGCGATTTTTTCACGCCGAGTTCGCGCAGGCCGTGGCAGCCGTCGTGAAACGTAACCTTGTGCGGAAATTTCGCGCCGAGATCGGTCACACCGAGTTTCTTCACGAGAAATTCGGAAAATTCCCAGGTGCGCGACGAGATTTGTTTCGCCAGTTCCGATTGCGGCGTGTCCTTGAAAAGTTCGGGGTAAAAATTCTTCAACATCGCGCCGCACGAACCCGAACCGATGACGATGACTTCCGCATTTTTCAATTGGTCCAAAACTTTCCCGGCGACGGCGCGCGCCTCGTCCCAATAGCCGGAGTTGAACGGTGGCTGGCCGCAGCAGACGATTTCCGCCGGACAAACAACTTTGTGGCCGAGGCGTTCCAGAATTTCGACCATGCAGATGCCCGCGCGCGGAAACAGCGCGTCCACAAAACAAGGGATGAAAAGCGTGACGGTCATGCGTTGCGACTCAAATGCGGACGCGCGTATTGTCCATGCGGTGAATGGAAGTGTCATTAAAAAAATCTGAAGCGGGCATTATTCGCCCGCGAAAAAAGATTAAAATTAAAAACTTCTTCTCGACAAATTTTTTTTCTGGCATTCAAATAACAGCAAATGGCCAAGACCAAGCGCATCGGAATTTTAACCGCAGGCGGCGACAGTCCCGGTCTCAATGCCGCCATTCGCGGCGTGGGCAAAGCCGCGTCCGGTTTTTACGGCATGGAAATGATCGGCTTTCGCGACGGCTTTCGCGGCCTTGTCGAAGAACGGCGGCTCAAGCTGGATAAAGCGGCGCTCGCGGGAATTCTCACCGTCGGCGGAACGATTCTCGGCACCAGCCGCGACAAGCCGCATCGTATGTTGATTGATGGTCGCACGCGCGACATGACCGATGTCATTGTCGAGAATTACAAAAAATACGATCTTCATGCGCTCGTCTGTCTCGGCGGCGGAGGCACGCAAAAAAATGCGCTGCACCTTTCCAAAGCCGGGCTGAATGTCATCACGCTTCCAAAAACGATTGATAACGACGTGGCCATGACGGATGCCACGTTTGGTTTTGCGACGGCACTGGACATCGCCACCGACGCGATTGACCGCCTTCACAGCACGGCGCATAGTCATCATCGCATCATTGTCGCGGAAATCATGGGCCATCGCGCGGGCTGGCTGACGCTGGGCGCGGGCATTGCCGGCGGCGCAGACGTGATTTTGATTCCTGAAATTCCATATAACGTTGAAAAAATTGCCGAGGCCATCAAGCGTCGCAGCCGGCGCGGCACGAACTTCAGCATCGTCGCGGTCGCCGAAGGCGCGATGAGCATTGACGACGCGCGTGCTTTTACCGCCGCCGAAGCAAAACGCGAACGTGCGCGGACGTTGCATGACAAAAAGGAAGCCAAATCCGAACTCGCCGCGCTTGATTCACGTCATACGGGTAACACGTTGCGGCTGGCGCGACAATTGGAGGAACTGACGCATCTCGAATCGCGGGTGACGATTCTTGGTTACGTCCAACGCGGCGGAACGCCTTCTCCCGCAGACCGGCTGCTCGCGACGCGGCTCGGTGGCGCGTGTGCGGATTTAATTAATGACGGCGTTTTCGGCGTGATGGTGGCCGCGCGCGGCGACGGCACGGAACCCGTGCCGTTGGAAAAAGTCGCCGGCAAACGAAAAATTGTTCCAGCCGATCATCCATGGCTGCAAACGGCCCGGCACGTTGGAACGAGTCTCGGCGATTGAACCAACCTCTGATGGGCGTTGCGCCCGCTACAGGTCGAGAAGGCAGGAATTGCCGATCAATTCATTTCCACCAATCCAATTGCTTTTTCCAAAATTGTGATTTATTGTCGCCACTGAATTATTTTATGCCTACAAAAATCGAAGAAAAAACGCAGGAACTCTGCGCGACAATCGTCGCACAGCCCGAAATGGCGGTCATCCGCAAACGCATTGACACATTCATGGCGGATACTGGTGCGCGCGGCCAATACGAAACGTTGATGAGCAAAGGCAACGCGCTTCACGAGAAACAGCACAGCGGCCAGCCGCTCGACGGAATGGAAGTCGCCGATTTTGAAAAACATCGCGACCAGCTTTTGAAGAATCCAGTCGCGCGGGGATTTCTCGACGCGCAGGAAGAACTTCACGAAATGCAGAACTCAATCCAGAAATATGTGACCAAGACGTTTGAATTGGGACGCCTTCCAGTTGCGGCAGACCTCGAAGAAGGTTCCTGCGGCCACGGCTGCGGCTGCCACCACTGAATTATTTCAAGGTTAAAATAAAAACCGGCGCGAGTTAATTGCGCCGTTTTTTATTTTCGCGGGAGAGCTAAAACCGGATTGAGTAAGCCAGATCCGCGCCAACACTATAAGCGCGATATTCCGGCGCCAGAGCGTCGTCCGTTTCGCGAAGATCATCGTTTGCAAACACTCGCAACGAAAGATTCGGCGTAAAATAATATGCAACCGACAAGCCGAAGCTGTTCAAGTAATCGTTGCGATCCGAAGCGTGCGCCGTGTCGAACCGATAGTAGGTGTATTGGAAGCGGTAGTAAGGCTGAATCACCAGTTGCGGAATGACCTGATAACTCAATGACACGGACAAAGCGTTGTCCATGCGGTCTTCCGAATCACTTGCAATGCCCGAAGTCCATGAAGCGTGATAATCCGTCTTCAAACTGACCGCGAGCACCATGTCGTCGCGAAGTTTGGCCAGCCGCTGGACTCCGATGATTGGAGTGAAGTCATGGTAAAATTCGTTGTAATTGTTCTGGCTTAGAAACCGGTCGTAATCAAATTCGCCGAAAATGATCCAGTTGTTCGGCAATAGATATTTTTCAGCGACGAAAAATGTCTGGACGTTGAAATCCAGCGCGCTCAAATCGTGGCCGCCCAAACCATAATTATACCATTGGCTCATCACACCCGCAGAAGGCGCCAACCGTCCATAGCCCAATTTATAAGGCGTCGGGGCAAATGCGGCGGAAATCGTATTCACAAACAATGTGCTGGAAATCGTGGGATGCTGTGACAAAAGCGCGTTGTCAGTGTAGAAATACTCGCTGTCCGCCTTGACTTCAAAATAAGTCCGGCGCGGAATCAACTTCAAAATATGTTGCGGCCCGACATCCGCATCTTCGCCGGGATAAATTTCAGGCGCGTTGGTGCCGGCCTTGAGGCCGAGCATCGGCTGCTGTTGCGCCGCGTTTTGTTGGAAATTCTCCTGTTGCTGAATGGCGGTCGGCGCCGGCTGCGCGCGCAACGAAGCAACCGCAGCAAAAAAAACAATAGCGAAGCTTGAAAGATTTTTCATAGAAATAATTGAATTCGTAACTTTAAGTGCGGCATATCAATCAACCGCCGCCAAAGGTGAGGCCACCGCCGCCAATGATGACAGGAGGTTGTTGAAAATCTTTCCGATTTGAAATGTCCGTCTGCACTTGAACTGCGTCCAAAGGAAAAGTGTCGCCGATTAGTAAATCCGAATCGTCAAATTTGTGTTTCAAAATTTTGGCAAGTTGCCGGGCAATTTCCGCTTTAATTTTATCCATCGAAGGCAACGCATTGTCAAAGCCGTTGACCAGCAAACTGCCGTCCACCTGGTCGCCGAGATTGAAAATAATGATAGGCGACGCGCCGCCGCCTGGGAAAATGAAAATCATTTCGCCGGGATTCAATGTGATGGTATTTCCGCCAGGCAATTGAACTTTCGCCGAGCCTTCCATGTCCAGCACTTTGAATCCGCCGTTGGCCGTGCAACTGACGATGATGGTCGTGCCCAGCACCGACGCCGTGGCCGAAGCGGTATGAATCGAGCCGCCGCCTTTGCCGTGCAGCGAATGAAACAACAAACTTCCTTGCTGCAAATCAATCGTGCGACTGGCTTGATCGTAGGAAAAAATCGTGTTCGCGCCCACACGCGTGATGGTTTTGTCGTCGGCAACCATTTCCGCGCGCGAATTCGCGCCGGTGCGCAACACGTCCGGCAATTTGAAAATGTCGTTCACGGTGGCGGCGCGCTGCGATTGGTCCGCCGAAATGACCTCGACGCTGTTGACGACTTGTGTGAATTTGGATTGCTTCAAGTCAATGGCCTGACTGATAGAAGGCCAACCAAAACCTCCCAGAATAAGAAACACAAACAACTTTTTCATACGGTCCGATGCTCTGACTTTTGTTATAATGCCGATGCCTATTGCGGTAAAACTGTCTGGATTCTATACAGTTGCTGTGGCGGCGTCAATGACTATCTGAAGTGGACGGGCTTACTTTTCTGACAAAGTGATGGACGCATCCCAGCCTTCCGGCGGCGATTTTTGAAGATAAGTTTCGCAATATTCCAAATACATTTTGCAAAGAAAATCATCGCCGCCAATTTCAGCCGCCGTTTCCCGAAATAGTGCCGCTGCTTTCTCAAATTGCCGGCTGCGATATAATTTAATCGCGCCGTGATAAGTCGCCAGCCAATCGGGCGCGGGCTGCGAGCGGTCATTCAATAATGTAAAAACCTCAATGGGTTTCGTTTTGCCCTTGAACGCAATCGCGCCGACGCTTCGATAAATAAAATGTTCGCGCGTCATTTTTTCCGTTTCCTCGCCGATCAAAATGTCCGTGTGAAATTGTTTCGTCGCGCTTTCGAGCCGCGCCGCCAGATTCACGCCGTCGCCGAGCACGGTGAATTCCATGCGCTGCGGATGGCCGATGTTGCCGACGATGACTTCGCCGTGGTTGATTCCAATTCCGATGTTCAATTTCGGGCGGTCGCTTTCATTTTTCCAACGCGCATTTAATTTCGTCAGCGCGGCGCGCATCTGCAACCCGGCGCTCACGGCGCGGCGCGCGTCCTCGGCAAGGCCTTCGCTGTGCGTGTCTCCCCACGCGGCCATGATCGCGTCGCCGATAAATTTTTGCAGCGTGCCGTTTTCCTTCAGAACCACGCCGACCATTTCCAGAAAATATTCGTTCAATTGCGCGACCAATTTTCCAGCGTCGGCGCTTTCCGTCATGCTCGTGAACCCGCGAATGTCGCTGAACAAAACGGTGACGGCTTGCTTGCGTCCGCTCAACGATTCGATGAACGAGCGCTGGTCTTCGAGAATCGTCTTGGCGACGTTTTTGGAAACGTAACGTTCGAGCAAACCGCGAGTGCGGATTCGTTCAAACTGTTCCAGCGCGTATTGAAAAACGACGCCGAACGCGCCCGGAACCGCGAGGCAAAACAACGGCTGCATCATCGGCAAAACCAGTTTGTGATGCGAAAAAGCGATTTGGCAGGCGATGACAAAAATAATTGTCGCCGTGATGAGCAGCGCAACTTTGAGCAATGCGTTGCCGATGTATAGGCAAATTACCAATCCGAGCAAGAGCATTGCCAATGCAAGAAGGACGTTCTGCCACTGCGGAGTCACTGTCAGCCATGAATTGTGCAACAACGCTACAATAATTTGCGCCTGAATTTCCGGGCCGGGCATTTCGCCGAACGGTGTTGTATGAATGTCATGAAAAATTTCCGCTGTCGGGCCGACTACCACAATTTTATTGCTGAAAATCATTCCGCCGTTGAATCCTTCACCACCACCATTCCATAAACTATCCACAAACATTTCTTCTACCGGCAATGGACGGTAAGTTCCGGCAGAACCTTGGAAATCAATAAACTCCAATTGAGTTGAGATCGGTGAAATTATTTTGTCCTTGAATTTTTTGGCAGCCAGCAAGGTGCTATGTGTCAGATTGTCCGGAATCTGATTTTCACCCACCATTTTTTTTATATACGCGACAATTCGCGGGTCAAATCCGGAGGGATTTTCCAATATTTCTCGTTCAGCAGAGGTATTATATCTAGCGCGACGCACAACATCATCACGATCTGACCAGATGTTGACAAGACCAACGACTGATTCCGTGCCTGGAAGCAACAATCTGCTATTGGGAACAGTCAGTTTTTTACTTTTATATTGAGTCGGATCCTTTTCATCAGCAAACATTTCGCCGATGACGACTCGGTCTTTGTATTTTTGAACCGCTTTGGCAAGCTCATCATCGCCATCTGTCTCACTGGCAAATACAAAGTCGAACATCACCACTTTCGCGCCGCCGCTCATTAATTTTTCCAACACCGCCGCATAAACACGACGATCCCACGGCCAAGGCTGTTGCATCAGTTGTAGCGCCGGTGAAGCAGCAACCTCATTTGTGGAGAGCGCGTCGAGTTGAAATGCTGTTGTCCCGATTCCAACCAACCTGATGTCAGAGTCAGGCAATCTTTCGCCTCGTAACAAATAACGGCGGTCAATCAACGCGCCTTCGGCTTTTTGCCAAAGTTCGGAATTGGTCAGCCACGGCGTTTCGGTCAGCACGAAAATGAACAGGCCGAATCCGGCGATGATCCACTTGGAGTATTGGCGCAAAAATTTGACCATGAGAAATTGGTTCGGCGATTTCCGTTCCACGTTAAATCGCAAGCCGCAGCGCGCAACTCAAGGAAATTCTGGAATTGAGGATGAGAGTGGTGCCCCGGCAAGGATTCGAACCTTGGACCAATTGATTAAGAGTCAACTGCTCTACCAACTGAGCTACCGAGGCGACACAGGTATAAATTTTATTCCAATAAAATGGCGAACGGCAAGTTCTATCTCGAAATCCCAACGGAAAATGTGTTTGTCGAAACCAAATTAATTTTTACCAATTTGTTTGAAGCTTCTGAATCACCTTGTGCGGCTGCTTTTTGCAGCCAAAAAATTGCGAGGGTTTTATTTGTCTCGCAACCGAGGCCGACCAAGTAATGTTCACCAAGACTGCATTGTGCGGAGGCGCTGCCATTTGTGGCTTGCGGCTGCAACCAACGAACGGCATTTGTCTGTCCAGACAACATTTTGTCGCGCGCGATTTTTTGTGCTTTCTCTTTTTGCTTTTCATTAAAAGCATCCGTTTCAGCCTGCCATTTTTTCAGTTCCTTTATTTTTTCAGGAGTAATCGTCATATACCCTGCATCCCAAAGCTCAATTGTCTTTCCAAGAAAATTTGTTGTTCCAATTTGTTTGGCTTCAAAGTTCAATTTTTGGCCTTCTGCTACGCCATCTATCGGATAATTGACAATCAAAATTTCCTTTTGAAAAATATATTCTTCACCGACTTTTACCGATGTGCTGCCGCCACTCATAAAATTCCCTTCGGATGCTCCTCCCCATGATTCAGTTCTCGTAATGTCTCTTTTTGGAGACCAGTTCAAAAGGATCGAATTGCCATAAACATTTTCAACGGTGGCTATAATTCTGGTATCTGCCGAGGCCAAAATTGCAATAAAACAAAATCCGACAATTAGGTTAAGTTTTATTTTCATGGTTTAACCTTTTTGCATTTGCTTCGGTTCCACGCAATTCAAATCGGCTCGCCTGACGATTTCGTCAATGCGCGATAATCTTCCACGAGCTTGTGCGTGATTTTTCCCGGCTTGCCGTTGCCGATGACGCGACCGTCAATCTTCACCACTGGAATCAATTCCGCGCCCGTGCCGGTCAGGAAACATTCGTCCGCATTGAACAGATCGTAGCGCGTCAGGTTCGGCTCGGACACTTTCAATCCGGCTTCCTGCGCCAACCCGATGACCGTCTGCCGCGTGATGCCGTAAAGTGCGCCGGCAGAAAGCGGCGGCGTGAGCAGTTCGCCATTTTTGACGATGAACAGATTGTCGCCGGTGCATTCGGCCACGAAACCTTCCGCGTTCAACATCACGGCTTCTTCGCAGCCGCCGTTGTTCGCCTCGATTTTAGCGAGAATGTTGTTCAGATAATTCAGCGACTTGATGGCGGGGTTGAGCGTGCTGTGCAGATTGCGCATCGTCGGCACGGTGATGATGTCCAAACCGCGCTGATAAAATTCCGGCGGATAAAGCTGAATCTTATCCGCGATGATGATGATGGACGGATGCTTGCAACTTTTTGGATTCAAACCGAGCGAACCGATTCCGCGCGTCACAATGAGGCGAATGTAACCGTCGCGAAGTTTATTTGCGCGGCAAGCTTGAACCGTCGCTTTCATCAACGCTGAATGCGACATCGGGATCTGGAGCAGGATTGCTTTGGCAGAACAAAACAGCCGGTCAATGTGTTCTTTCAATTTGAACACGCGACCGTTGTAAGCGCGGATGCCTTCAAAAATTCCATCGCCGTAAAGCAATCCGTGGTCGAACACCGAAATTTTCGCGTCGCGTTCGCCGTAAAATTTGCCATCAATAAAAATTTTCATGCCGGTTTGGTTAGCGTATTTCAATCAATGCGGTGAAGCAAACGGGATTATTCCGGCAATTTTTCGGCAACTTTCTCGCTTTTGTTTTCAACTTTATTTCCTTTGCCAAGAACGATGACGTGCGGCTTCCAGTTTTTTGCCTCGGCTTCGGTGAAAATTCCAAAATTCATGATCGTCAGCAAATCGCCTTTTTTGCCGAGATGCGCCACCGCGCCGTTCATGATAATTTCGCCCGCGCCGGATTTGCCCCGAATGACGTAAGTTTCAAAACGCTCGCCGTTGGCCATGTTGCCGCAAAGGATGCGCTCGTATTCGCGCAAGCCGACCTTGTCCAAAATGTCGCCGGAAATCGTCAGGCTGCCTTCGTAATTGACGTTGCCGCCCGTGACAGTCGCGCGATGAATTTTTGATTTGAGCAAATGAATTTGCATGAGCCATTGATTATAGCGCGCCGCGCGGCTACTTCAACTTGAGAAAATTTTTCAGAATCGTCCGGCCATTTTCCGTGAGGATGCTTTCGGGATGAAATTGCACGCCCCAAATCGGCAGCGACTTGTGCTTCACGCCCATGATCTCGCCTTCGTCCGTCTCGGCGGTGATTTCCAGAACGTCCGGCATCGTGTCGCGCTTGATGACGAGCGAATGGTAACGCGTCGCGGAAAATGGATTCGGCATTCCGGCGAACAAATCTTTTTCGTTGTGCTTAATCGGCGACGTTTTTCCGTGCATCATGCGGTAATTCACGATGACTTCCGCGCCGAACGTGTGGCCGATGCACTGATGGCCGAGGCAAACGCCAAAAACCGGAATACCTTCGCGTGAAAATGTGCGGATGACTTCGTTCGACAAGCCGGATTCGCGCGGCGAACACGGACCAGGCGAAACGAGAATGCGCTCCGGCTTGAGCGCGCGGATTTCTTCCAGCGAAATTTCATCGTTTCGTTTCACCTGCAACTCCGCGCCCAGCTCGCCAAGATATTGCACGAGGTTGTAGGTGAACGAATCGTAGTTGTCTAAAACAAGAATCATTTCAGCCACAGATTAACACAAATGAACACAAGTTTGAAACCGCTAATCCGCGCTAATTTTCGCTTAATAATTTCACAAACCGGAAAATCAGCGTTTATCAGCGAAGATTAGCGGTTAAAATTTCTTCGATCAATCCTTGTGGCACTTTTTGCCCCCAAATGACCTTGCCGATTTTTTTGGCGAGAACAAATTTGATTTCGCCGCCACTGACTTTTTTGTCGAGACTCATCGCCGCAAAAAGCTTCTGGCACCGCGCGGGATTTAATTTGATTTGCGTCGGCAAACCGGCGCGCGCGAATAAATTTTCAATTCGCCCAACGTCGCGTTGCGGCAGGCTAAGAATTTTTTGAGACAATTTTGCCGCAGCGACTTGTCCAATTGCAATCGCTTCGCCGTGCAAAAATTTTCCGTAGCCCGAACTGTTTTCAATCGCATGACCAATGGTGTGGCCGAAATTCAAAATGGCGCGCAAGCCGGCTTCCGTTTCATCTTTGCCAACGACTTCGGCTTTGATTTCACAACAGCGCGCGATAATTCCAGAAAGTATTTTGGTTTCCCGTTTCAAAATTTTCGGCAAATCGCGTTCGAGTTGCGCAAACAATTTTGCGTCGGAAATGATTCCGTATTTGATGACTTCGGCGAGGCCGGCGCGAAATTCGCGTTCAGGCAACGTTTTCAACGCATCCAAATCGCACAGCACAAGTCGCGGCTGGTAAAAAGCGCCGACGAGATTTTTTCCCGCGCGCAGATTGACGCCGGTTTTTCCGCCGACGGAACTGTCCACTTGCGCGAGCAGCGTCGTGGGCGCTTGGATGAAATCAATTCCACGCAAATAAGTCGCGGCGACAAATCCGGCCAAATCGCCGACGACTCCGCCGCCGAGCGCGACGATGAATGATTTTCTTTCGAGCCGATGCGCTGCAAGCTGGTCGTAGCAAGTTTGGACCGTTTTCAAACTTTTTGCAGTCTCGCCTGAAGGAACCGTGATTAAAATAGTTTCAAATCCGGCGTTGGCCAAAGATTCATAAGCCGTTTTTGCAAATCGTTTGCCGACGTTTGCATCGGTGATGATGGCACAACGGCCGCCGAGTTTCAGGCGCGCGCATTCGCCGCCGAGCTTTTGCAAAAGACCCGGCGCGATTTTGATCGCGTAACTACGGCTGCCAAGTTGGACGGAAACGGTGCGCACAAGCGGAGAATAAAGATTGAAAGGAGATTGCGAAACAAAAAAGCCCGCACGATTTTATTCGCACGGGCAAAATTGGTTGCGGGGGCAGGATTTGAACCTGCGGCCTTCAGGTTATGAGCCTGACGAGCTACCGGGCTGCTCCACCCCGCGATTAGGAACAGCCATTATGCCATCGAAATTCGCTTGCGCAAGTTGTTTTTAGAACGGGCAAACGCCGTAACGAATCCAATAGCCGCCCAGCTTTGCGTATTCCAAATAAATGCGCTTGGTCAAAAGACGCGTCCACTCACTTCGTTTGAAGGCAAAATAAGATGGGCGCGAATAAAATTTTATTTCCGGCGCGTAATGCCGGAAACAATCCAATGTCCGACGTGAGTGATACCACGATGTAACAAGTATCGCGCTGCGAATTTTTTGCTGGCGAAGCAATGCGATGGTGAACTGCGCATTTTCTTTTGTCGTGCGCGAGTTTGGTTCGACTTGGATGACGTTTCGCGGGATTCCGTTCTCAATCAAAATCCGTTGATTGATTTCGTCGTCTCCGGCTCCGCTGACGATGATGCGGGACGCGTCGCCATTTTTGAAAAGTTCCGCCGCGCGTCCGGGTCTTTCATGCGATCCGCCGCCAAGAACAACAATCGCGTCGGCCTTCACCGGCCCGCTGTCAACGCACAGAAATTTTTGCGGAAAGACAATTGCGGCGGCGAACAGCGCGGAAAATAAAACCGCCAGCGCCAGAGCAATCCGCAAAATCCATTTTCGTTTTCGGTTCACCGCATTGAACATCGCAATTTACTTTAAGCGTGTCATGCTCAATTCATGTGCTCGCGCTGGTGTAACGGCGCAAAGAAAATCGCCAGAACCATTCCGAGATCGCCGCCCATACAATTCCCAAACCCAGCAGCCAAAGCCACATGGATGGCGAAGTGATTGTGTTCGTCAATACGCGCACCGGCACGTTTGAGACCAATAAAATCGGCAGCGCGAAGGTAAACACCGCCTTGAACGCGCCGCGAAACACTTCATCCGGCATCCGTGCGATGTTGAACAGATTGTAATAGCCCCACACGATGCCTTGCGCCCGCACCGTCCAAAAACTGATCGCCGCCAGCATGAACATCAGCGAATAATGAATGAAAATTCCGACGACGCACAACGCCGCGAAGGAACAAAATTGTGTGAGCGTCGGATGCAAATCCAATTTTCCAGCCGCCCAAATCATCACGCACACGGCGAACAGCGCATTGACGAACGCGCCCAAATCCACTTGCCGCGTCGAGACGATGAAGCGTGTGTTGACGGGCAGGGCGAGTAGAAAATCCATTTTGCCAGTGCGCACGAGTTCCGAAAGGCCAGTGCAATTCGTCAGGAAAAATGCCTGATAGATTTGCTGGATGAAATTGCTCGCGCCAACGAGCAAGACCATTTGCCATTTCGTCCACGAGCCGATGGAATTGGTCTGCGAATAAACGACGGTGACAAAACTCAATTGCAGCCCGAACCAAAGCACTTCGACAACGATCCACAAGATGAAGTTGCCCTTGAACGACATTTCACGCGCTACGGAATTTTTCCAAAGCGCGGCGTAAATTATCAGATAACGTTTCAGGTTCATCGTTCGACCTAAATTATCACGATACCAAATTAGGGCAAAATTTAAACATTTCATATCATCATATCCTGATACGTTGATTTTTAATTTGCATGGCAGAAAGCTTTCCGTTAATTTTCAGCCGGTTAATTTGCATTAAACCGATGTCGGACAGAATCGAACATCTGCAACGCCTGTTGCACGAGCGCATCGTCATCATTGATGGCGCGATGGGCACGATGATCCAGCAGCACAAGCTGGATGAGGCGGCGTTTCGTGGTGCGCGATTCACTTCATGGAGTGGCAAAGACCTCAAAGGTCTGAACGATCTCCTGAACGTCACGCAGCCGCAGGTCATCGAAGGGATCCACCGCCAATATCTCGAAGCGGGCGCGGACATCATCGAGACGAACACGTTCAACGCGCAATCCATCTCGCTTGCGGATTACGGGCTGGAATCGCTGGCTTACGAACTCTCGAAGGCGGGCGCGGAATGCGCGCGGCGCGCGGCGGATGCGGTTGAAAAATCGCAGCCGGGTCGCATTTGTTTTGTCGCTGGCGCAATTGGGCCGACGACGAAAACATCTTCAATTTCAACCGACGTGAACAATCCCGGCGCACGCGGCACGAATTACGACGAACTGGTCACGGCGTATTCGGAACAATTAAATGGTTTGCTCGATGGCGGCGCGGACGTGCTGCTCGTGGAAACAATTTTTGACACACTCAACGCGCGCGCGGCATTTTTTGCGATTCAAAATGTTTTTGACCAGCGCGGCATCAGTCCATTGGCCTACGGCGCTAAAGTTGAAACTGGAAGAAAAATCGTTCCGATTCTCGCATCGGTCACCTTCATCCAAGCGGGCAGCAATCGCGGTGTGACTGGCCAGACGGTCGAGGCATTTTGGAATTCCATTTCCAACGTGCCGCTGTTGAGCGTCGGAATGAATTGCGCGCTCGGACCAAAAGAATTGCGTCCGCTCATCGAGGAACTTTCCGGCATCGCGCCGATTTATGTCAGCGCGTATCCGAACGCCGGGTTGCCGAATCCGCTGTTGCCGACGGGCTTTCCAGAAACACCCGAATCGTTCGCGCCGCAATTGCGCGAGTGGGCGCAGAATGGGTGGCTCAACATCGTCGGCGGTTGTTGCGGCACAACGCCGCCGCACATTAAGGCGATTGCCGAATCGGTAAAAAATTTACCGCCACGAAAAATTCCGACAATTGAACCGTATTTGTGCTTGAGCGGATTGGACGCACTCACCGTCCGGCCGCAGACAAATTTCCTGAACATCGGCGAGCGCACGAACGTCGCCGGTTCGCCCAAGTTCGCGCAGCTCATCAAGGCCGGCGATTACGAGGCCGCGCTCGCCATCGCGCGCCAGCAGGTCGAGAATGGCGCGCAGGTCATTGACGTCTGCATGGACGAAGGGATGATTGACGGCGTCGCCGCGATGCACCGTTTTCTCAACCTCATCGCGAGCGAGCCGGACATCTGCAAAGTGCCGGTGATGGTGGATTCCTCGAAATGGGAAGTCATTGAAACTGGGCTGAAATGTCTTCAGGGCAAAGGCATCGTGAATTCCATTTCGCTCAAGGAAGGCGAGGAAAAATTTCTGCATCACGCGAAGCTCGTCCATCGCTACGGCGCGGCGGTCGTCGTGATGGCTTTTGACGAACTCGGCCAGGCGGATTCGTTTGAGCGAAAAATTTTAGTATGCAAACGTGCTTATGATTTGCTCGTCGAAAAAGTCGGCTTTCCGTCGCAAGACATTATTTTCGATCCGAACGTGCTGACTGTTGGCACGGGTTTGGAGGAACACGCGAATTACGCCGTGGATTTCATCCGCGCGACGCAGTGGATCAAAGAAAATCTGCCGCACGCAAAAGTCAGCGGCGGCATCAGCAACATTTCGTTTTCGTTTCGCGGCAACAACGCCGTGCGCGAGGCGATGCACAGCGCGTTTTTGTATCACGCGATTCGCGCCGGACTCGACATGGGCATCGTCAACGCCGGAATGCTCGAAGTCTACGAGGAAGTCCCGAAAGAGCTTTTGGGATTGGTGGAGGACGTTTTGCTGAATCGCCGCGAGGACGCGACGGAACGGCTGATCAAATTCGCCGAGTCGGTGAAACAAAAAGGCAAAGCGGAAATTGTCGAGGACGAATGGCGAAAAAATTCCGTTGAAGAACGCCTGTCGCACGCGCTCGTGAAGGGCATTGTGGATTTCATTGACGCCGACACCGAGGAAGCGCGCCAGAAATACGCCAAGCCGCTGCTCGTCATCGAAGGCCCGCTCATGAGCGGCATGAACGTCGTCGGCGATTTGTTCGGTTCGGGCAAAATGTTTTTGCCGCAAGTCGTCAAATCCGCGCGCGTGATGAAAAAAGCCGTCGCATATCTGCAACCGTTTCTCGAAGCCGAAAAATCTTCTGGCGCCGCGAAGACGCAGGGGAAAATTCTTTTGGCGACCGTCAAAGGTGACGTCCATGACATCGGCAAGAACATCGTCGGCGTCGTGTTGCGCTGCAATAATTACGAGATCATTGACCTCGGCGTGATGGTTCCGTGCGAAAAGATTTTGCAGACGGCGATTGACGAAAACGTGGACATCATCGGCTTGAGCGGACTTATCACGCCGTCGCTGGACGAAATGGTCCACGTCGCGCGCGAAATGGAACGCAAAGGCCTGACGCTGCCGCTGCTCATTGGCGGCGCGACGACAAGCAAGGCGCACACGGCGGTAAAAATCGCGCCGAATTTTGGCCAGCCTGTCGTCCACGTCCTCGACGCCAGTCGCGCCGTGCCTGTCGCGAGCAATTTGATCAGCGCGGAACACAAACCGAAATTCGCCGCGCAAATCCGCGAGGAATACGACCGTGTCCGCGCGACACACAGCAGCCAGACGGCGAAATTGTTGTCGCTCGAAGCCGCGCGCAGGAACGCGCCTAAACTCAAATTTGATGATTTGGCGAAACCGGAATTTACCGGCACTAAAAAAATTGAGCCTGCGCTCGCCGAACTCGTGCCGTTCATTGACTGGTCGCCTTTTTTTCACACATGGGAATTGCGCGGTGTTTATCCGAAAATTCTCCAGCACGAAAAGCACGGCGAAGAGGCGACAAAACTTTTTGCCGACGCGCAGAAATTGCTCGAAGAAATCGTCAGCAAAAAATTGATTCAACCCAAAGCGGTTTATGGATTCTTTCCGGCAAACCGGATCGGCGACGACGTTGAGCTTTACACTAATGAATCGCGCTCGAAAGTTTTGACGAGATTCCATTTCCTGCGCCAGCAAATCGCCAAAGACGACGGCACGCCAAACTGGTGCCTCGCAGATTTCATGGCACCGAAAGGGTCGCCTGATTTCATCGGCGGCTTTGCCGTCACGAGCGGACACAACCTGAAAGAACTCGTCGAAAAATTCAAAGCTGACCATGACGATTACAACGCGATCATGGCCGAAGCATTGGCGGACAGACTTGCGGAGGCGTTCGCGGAATTTTTACATAAGCGCGCCCGCGAAGAATGGGGTTTCGGCAAAGTCGAAAATTTGGAACCCGAAGATTTGATCGAGGAAAAATATCGCGGCATCCGTCCGGCGGCGGGTTATCCGGCGTGTCCCGATCACACGGAAAAAGAAATTCTCTGGAAGCTGCTCGACGTTGAAAAAAATGCGGGCATCAAGCTCACGGAGAGTTTTGCGATGTGGCCGGGCAGTTCGGTGAGCGGACTTTATTTCGCTCATCCCGATTCAAAATACTTTGCCGTCGGCAAACTGGGTCGAGACCAGATTCTCGATTACCACGTCCGCAAAGGCATGACGTTGCAGGAAGTCGAGCGCTGGCTTGGGCCGTGGCTGAATTACGACCCGGCAAAAGCTGAAAAGATTTCCTGCGCCTGCGGCCAGTCGCACTAAAATTGCAACGACGGCCAACGCAGGCTTGTTTTTTGCGCGGTTCAGCTTAAATTGTCCGCATGAAGAACGACGTTGTGCCGGTGCAAATCCGCGGCATTCTCCCGGCAAACAGCGGCTGCGCGCTTTTCGTGGGCAACGACGAAAAAGTTTTCGTCATCAACGTCGAGCCGCAGATGGGCTTTGTCATCGGAAGTTTTTTGCGCAACACACCGAAAGAACGCCCACTTACGCACGACCTCATCAACCGCGTTTTTCAAGGCTTCGGCATCAGCGTCGAACGCGTTGTCATCACGGATTTGAAAAATTCCACTTACTTCGCGCGGTTGATTTTGCAGCAACAGAATGAATTGCACACGGCGCGGAAAATTGTCGAAGTGGACGCGCGTCCGAGCGATTGCCTTGCCATCGCCGCAGCGCAGAAGAAACCGATTTTCGTTTCTGCGCCACTTTTCGAACAAGTCGAGGACATGAGCGAAGTGCTCAATCGCATCAACGAAACTGGCAGCGAAGCCAGCGAAGAATAAAATGCCCGCCGCGAAAATTCCACCGCTTGCGCTCATTTGTGGTGACGACGAATTCGCCGTCAAAAAGCGCGCCAAAGAAATTTACCAAACGTGGTGTGAGGAACTGGGCGGCATGGACCACGAAATCATTGACGCCTCGGTTTCCAACAGCGGCGACGTAAAAACGGTGCTGGATAAACTGCACGCGGCGCTGAACACCCTGCCTTTTTTCGGCAGCGGCAAGGTTGTGTGGCTGCGCGACTGCAATTTTTTTGGCGAAGAGCGAGCGGCCAGTTCAAAGGCGGTGACTGAAATGTTGGAGAGGTTGATGAAGTATCTGGCGTCTTTTTCCTGGCAAACCGTTCGTTTGCTCATCAGTGCGGGCAAGGTGGACAAGCGAAAAACTTTTTTCAAGACGCTGGACAAAATCGGGACGGTTGAAAGTTTTGTTGCGCTTTCAGCAGATGACAAGGATTGGGCCGAGCGCGTGGAAATGGCGGCGCGAACGGCGGTGCGGGAACGCCAAAAGGAAATCTCCGAGGAAGCGCTGGCCGAATTAGTCGCCCGCGTCGGCCCGAATGCGCGGCAACTTGAAACCGAAATTGAAAAGCTTTCTTTATTTGTCGGCGACAAAAAGAAAATTGAATTTTCCGATGTCGCAAGGATTTGTTCGCAGAATAAAACGGCGAAGGCTTTTGCCTTGGGCGACGCGCTGGGCGACCGCGATCTGCCGCGTTTGCTGAAACGATTGGACGAAGAATTGTGGGAAGCGAAGTTCGACAAGGACAAATCGGAAATCGGGTTGCTGTATGGTTTGATTTCGAAAATCCGCGCGATGTTGCTGCTCAAAGAAATGCTGCGCGAGGGCTGGGTTAAACAGACACCTAATCATCCATACGACTTTCAACTGTTCAAATCACAACTGGAACGCGTGCCAAAAGATAAATTGCCGGCGGACAAAAAATTCAATCCGCTGGCTTTGAATCCTTATGTGCTTTACAAAGCGCTGCCGCAGGTTAAAAAATACAGTCAAAGCGAGCTGGTTCGCGCCATGGATTTGCTGCTTCGCTGCAACAGGCGGTTGGTGGGCAGCGGATTGGATGAAGCGCTGGTTTTGCAGCAAGCTTTGGCGCAAATCGTCGCGACGTAGGCAGTCGCGGCTTGAGCGCAAAAAATTTCGCAGAAAAATGTCAACACCCTCGGCAAATCTGTCCGTTTTAGTCGGCAAAAATTTTGCGTGCGTAAAAATCGCAGGCCGCGCGAATTTTACATTCAGCCCCGATTTCAAAACGCTGCTTACGGAATTGATCCAAAAAGGCTACAACCATTTTGTCGTGGATTTGTCGGAATGCGTGCTGATGGACAGCACATTTTTGGGCGTGCTGGCTGGATTTGGAATGAAGAATAATCCGGTTGGGCTGGCGGAACATTGTGAAATTGAACTGGCAAATCCGAGCCCGCGCGTCGCCGAATTATTGGAAAATCTCGGGGTGATACAATTGTTCAAGGTCACCAATGGCCCGTTGCAATTGCCGGAAGACGTGCAAGCCAGCGTTCCCAACTCCATTAATCCGACGCATGAGGAAATCACGCGGACAAGCCTGGAAGCGCATCGAATCCTCATGGCCGCGCATCCTGACAATATCGTGCGCTTCAAGGATGTCGCGCAATTTTTGGCCGAGGATTTGAAAAATCTCGAACGACCGTCGTAACGGAGTTGCTTGACAAGCAACACGAACAGGTTTTTGTTTGGGGCATGAAAATAGCGATTCCACTCCTCTTCAGCGGCCTTTTATTTTTCTTCACCGTGTCAAGCCGCGCGGATGATGCTCAAAGCGCCACGACCAACGCCGTCACTTCGGAGATTTCCACCAACACGACCATTGAAATGGATGAAACCAACGCCGTGTTGCTCAAAGATTTGATGTCATCCAACAATATTGTCACCAACACCGTCGGAACCGTGCTTGTGAAAATTTCGGCGACCTTGTGGGCCGGCAAATACGAAGTGACGCAGAAAGAATATCAAAAAGTCGCCGGGGGAAATCCGAGCGCATTTTCCGGCGAGGATCATCCGGTGGATTCGGTCAGTTGGAACGACGCGATGGCCTTTTGTCAAAAATTAACCACCAAGGAATTGGACGGATTGCCGGATGGCTTCGGCTATACGTTGCCGGCCGAATCGCAATGGGAAATGCTCGTCGCCGATGCTTCGCTTAAGGACGCCGTGATGAAATTGAACGGTGAACGCTCGTCAACCGCGCCGGTGGGAAGTTTGGGTCCGAACAGCCTTGGCCTTTACGATACGCGCGGCAATGTCATGGAATGGTGCCTCGATTCGCACGACCCGTCGTATCACGTTTTGCGCGGCGGCGCGTGGGACACTCTGGATGAGCCTAGCTCGCGCCTTGTATTTCGCAATTATGCATCGAGTCCCGACGAAACGAAAAATGATTACGGTTTTCGCATCCTGCTGGAATCCGCGAGCAAATAAAAATTTTACGCGGGGGCAGGGGCGGCAGAGCCGAGTCCGGTCAATTTCGGCGGCGCGGGTTTCGGAGGATTTTCCGGCAACGGCGTTCCCGCAGGAGCCCCAAGCATCGGACCAGTTTGCGTTGGCGGCAGCGGCGGCGGAGTAAATTTTCCCGTGCGGACAATTTCCTCGACCTGCGAACCGTCGAGCGTTTCGTATTCGAGCAAGCCATTGGCTATGATTTCCAATTTATCGCGATTGGCATTGATCATTTCCTTCGCCGTCCGGTTTGCTTCCTCAATGATGCGCTTCACTTCGGCGTCAATCTCCTGCGCCGTCTGTTCGCTATAATCCTTCGAGCGCGACATCATGTCACGTCCGAGAAAAACATATTCGGGGTTGTCGCCGTAAAGCACGTTGCCGAGCTTTTCACTCATGCCCCAGTGCATCACCATCGCCTTTGCAAGATGCGTCGCCTGCTGGATGTCCATCGCCGCGCCGCTGGAAATATCTTCCGTCACAAATTCCTCGGCGATGCGTCCGGCCATCGTCATGATGATCGTGTCAATCGCCTGCTTCCGCCGCATGTTCAACATGTCTTCCTTCGGCAATGACATCGTCACGCCGAGCGCGCGACCGCGCGGAATGATGGTGACCTTGTGCAATGGATGCGTGTGCTTCAGCAGAACACTCACGAGCGCGTGACCCGCTTCGTGCCAGGCCGTCGCGCGTTTTTCCTCGTCGCTCATCGCCATGCTGCGACGCTCGCGTCCCCAGCGGACTTTGTCGCGCGCTTCTTCCAATTCTTTCATGCCAACCGCTTTTTTGTTCAAACGCGCCGCGAGCAACGCCGCTTCATTCAACAAATTTGCAAGCTCCGCGCCGGAATAACCCGGCGTGCCGCGCGCGATGATGGATAAATCCACGCCCGGCTCGAGCTTCACATTTTTCGCGTGAACTTTCAAAATGCCTTCGCGCCCGCGCACGTCCGGCAGATTCACCGTGACCTGCCGGTCGAAACGACCCGGACGCATCAACGCCGGATCGAGCACGTCCGCGCGATTCGTCGCCGCGATGATGATGATTCCTTCTTGCGTGTCAAAACCGTCCATTTCCACGAGCAACGCATTTAACGTCTGCTCGCGTTCGTCGTTGCCACCGCCAAGTCCGTGACCGCGCGAACGGCCAACAGCGTCAATTTCATCAATGAAAATCAAACACGGCGTGGCGCGGCGTGCCTGCTCGAACATATCGCGCACGCGGCTCGCGCCGACGCCGACGAACATTTCGACGAAATCCGAACCACTGATGCTGAAAAAACTCGCGTCCGCCTCGCCCGCGATGGCTTTTGCCAAAAGCGTTTTGCCGGTTCCCGGCGGGCCGATCATCAAAACGCCTTTTGGAATTCGCCCGCCGAGCTTTTGAAATTTTTTCGGGTCTTTCAAAAATTCCACGAGTTCGGAAACTTCTTCGATTGCTTCCTCGACTCCGGCGACGTCTTTGAAAGTGATTTTGTTGCGGTCTTTTGCGAGCAGTCGCGCTTTGCTTTTTCCAAAACTCAACGCGCCTTTGCCCGCCATTTTGATCGGGCGAAGCAGGAAAAACCAGAACAGCGCGGCGACTCCCAGAAAGAACAACAAATTGATGCCCATTGCCGAAAGCATCGCATTGGGCTGAACGGTTTTGACGTTTTTCGATTTGTCCGGCGACAGCAGCAATTCATCCTTCATCGCGTCCGTCAATTGCGCGTTTGGAACGAGGAATGAAACAGCTTCCGCGTTTTTATTATCCGTCACCACATGGTTGTTTTTATCGAGCAGATTTCCAGCATTGTCCGCTTTGTAAAACGAACCGGAAATGTCCACCGTGTTATAATTTTGCGGATTGATTTCGATGGCCGCCGATGCGATTTGGCTGGCGCGGAATTTTTGAAAGAAATCGTATTGCGTCAACTGCGTGATGTTTTGCGTCACCCTTTTTTGGTAAAAATACATTCCTCCGACAAGAGTCGCGATGATGGCTATCCATGCAACCCATGTGAACGCGGGAAGATTAAAACCACCCGGCGGTTTTTTCTTGTCGTCTTTCTTTTTGTCGTCTTCATCAAACATATTGAACATAACTCCGCAATTTATTTGGCGCGCTAAACTATCACGCCGTTGCCGCTTTCGCAATCAATCAATTCCGCTACAATCTACACCATGCGAATCGGTCCGCTCAAACTGGAATCCAATTTATTTTTGTCGCCGCTGGCCGGTTACACCAACCTGCCGTTCCGCCTCGTCGTGCGCGAAGTCGGCGGCGTCGGCCTTTGCACCACCGATCTGGTCAACGCCCGCTCGCTCCTCGAAAAAAATCCGAAAGCGCTGAAATTGATTGAAACCCGACCGACCGATTCGCCGCTCGCCGTCCAGCTTTTCGGCAGCGTTCCAGAAGAAATGCGCGATGCGGCAATCGTTCTCGAAAACCTCGGCGTTGCTTCCATTGACATCAACATGGGCTGTCCCGTGAAAAAAGTCTGCAACGTCGGCGGCGGCTCCGCGATGATGACCGAACTCGGCAAAACTTCCGCGCTCGTGAAAAAAATGGTGGACGCCGTGAAAATTCCCGTCACCGCAAAAATGCGTTTGGGCTGGGACGATGAAAATCTCACCGCGCCCGATTTGGCGCGCTCGCTTGAAGACGCCGGAGTCGCTGCAATTTTTGTTCACGGGCGCACGCGCGAGCAAGGATTCGGCGGCACGGTGAATCTTGCCGGAATCCGCAAAGTCGTCGAAGCCGTGAAAAACATTCCCGTAATCGGCAACGGCGACATTATCACGCCGCAGGCCGCGAAAAAAATGTTCGATGAAACCGGCTGCGCCGGCGTGAGCATCGGACGCGGCGCGTTTTACGACCCGTGGATTTTCAAACGCACGCTGCAATATCTTAAGGCTTCCAACTCCCTCTCCCCGCTAAACGGGGAGAGGGGTTCGAAAATTTTGGCCTCCTCACCCCAGCCCTCTCCTCCTTTTGGGGAGGAGAGGGAGAAGAATTTCGATTCGGAAATCGAACTTCCGCCCGAACCCGCTTTCTCCGAGCGCGTGCGCATCATGTGCCGCCATCTCGATCTGATGATCGAAGTTTTTGGCGAGGAACTCGGCTGCCGGATGTTCCGCAAAGTCGCGCCGTGGTATGCCAAGCGGTTCGGCCCGTGCCACGAATTCAACAAACGCGTCGTGCAAGTTTCCACGAAAGCGCAATTTGAAGAAATTCTCGAAAATTACATCCGCTGGCGACGGCAGTTTCTCGACGAGAACGGCGAACTGCTTCCCCGATTTCAACAGCCGCCGATGGTTGCGTCCTTCATGCGCGAACCGGCCTCAACTCAACGCAAACAAATTCCCGTGCCGAAAGGGCCGGTGGAAGTGTGGTGAAGCGATCAAGTAAAAAACGTTTGCGTAGGCCGGTGAATGAAGATTCAATTCAAACATATGAAACCCACATTGCTGATAATTTTATGCGGTTCAGTCTTGCTTATGGCTGGCTGCAACAAACCAGAAAAGCACGTTTCTCTGGCCGACCTTCATCCGACCAGTCCTGGGAGCGCCACATATGACCCGACAAATGATTGGACAACAATTTCAATGGCCGGGGGCGGAGGCACGATGCGTATGCTTGGAAATTATACCAACGTGACTTTCTATCCGCCGAACACACCGCACCCTGTTCCAGCCGGGATATTTCAGCGTCTCTATCAACAGGGTAATCCGCAAACCGCAGTGGCAACCGAATACCTCGGCCAAAAGGATGGTTATGCGTATCTTCGCATCATCAGCATCCCGATTGCTCATCCAAAGAAGAAGTCGGAGCAGATTGTGTATGTAAAACTTTCCGAACTTGACCAATCATTCGAGGACGCTTTGCCGCCCAATACAATTGAGAAGAAATAAGCACGCGCCATCACGCAGCAATTTCCCAATGCAAAACTGGCTGAAGATGGAGTCGAGCAAATCTTCCGTCGCCGTTCTGCCGATTTCGCACTCGTTACGGCGTCTTGTCCGCCATGCTCGTTGCGACTTCGCCTTTGACTTTCAGACACAGCACGGAGGCAATCGCATCCGGGGCTTTCTCCGGCAATTGGATTGTCACGCCTTGCGCGGTCTGCTGGAATTTTAGCGCGCTATGCTTGGCGTCCGCGAGCAGATAGGCTTTGGTGATTTTGCCTTTGACGGCGGGCAGTTGCATTTGTCCCGCCGGCCAGTTGAAGATTTCAATGTAAAGTTTTCCCGGCTGCTTGAAGAAGTGGAGAAAATTTCCTCCGGGCTTGGTTGTGCAGCGCCAGTCCCATGACGTGATGAATTTCGGGTTGCCTTTGTTATCCTTTTCGGTCGCGCTGAATGAGCCGTCTTCCGCGCCAAAAATCGTCGGGCTGGTGCCGTAAATCGCCTCGCCGTTCACTTTCATCCACGCGCCGACTTCCTTGAGGCGATCCACTTCCGGCTGCGGAATTTCACCCTCGCTGTTCGGGCCGACGTTGAGCAGATAATTTCCGCCTTTGCTGGCGATGTCGCACAGGTTTCGGATGAACGTCCCGGTAGATTTAAAATTTTGGTCGTCGCGCTTGTAACCCCAGGTGTCGTTCATAGTCATGCACGTTTCCCAATCGCGACCGGGATAGCCCTGCGGCGGGATGAATTGTTCGGGAGTCTGGGTGTCCCCGTTAAGTCCGCCGGCGGAACGATTGGTGAACCCGCCGCCGAGCAGCCGGTTGTTCATGATGATGTTCGGTTTGAGTTTCTCGACGACATCGTAAAGTTTTTGCGCGCGCGCCGGGTTCATGCCCGTCGGCGTGTCCCACCAGAGCACGGCGGGAAATTTTCCGTAGTTGGAGAGAAGTTCCTTCACCTGCGGCACGGCGATTTTGTCAATGTAATCGTCCATGTCATGTTCCTGCGCCGGATCCCACTTGCCGTGCGTGGCCGCGCCGCCGTTGTTCCAATCCTGCGCCTGCGAATAATAAAAGCCGAGCTGTATGCCCTCCTTTTTGCACGCGGCGGCGAGTTCCTTTAACGGATCGCGCCCGAACGGCGACGCGTGCGTGATGCCCCACTGGCTCGCCTTGGTGTCAAACATCGCAAAGCCGTCGTGATGTTTGGCGGTGATGACGATGTATTTTTGCCCGGCGTCCTTCGCGATTTTCACCCATTCCTCGGCGTTGAATTTGACGGGATCAAATTCCTTCGCGTAAGTTTGATATTCGGCCATCGGAATTTTTCCGCTGTTCATGATCCATTCGCCGATGCCGTGAACCGGCTTGCCGTTGTAGTAACCGGCCGGCACGGAATAAACTCCCCAATGAATGAACATTCCGAACTTCGCCTCGCGCCACCACGCCATGCGGGCGTCGCGCTGCGCCTTGGTTTCCCCGGCGGAACAAATGGTCGCGGCGAGCGCAAGCATGGCAACGGTCAGGGTAAAAAGAATGGATTTTTTCATAAAGAGTTTTGCTGGTGTTCAGATTTATCTAACTGAAACATCACGCTTTAATTTCAGGTGTCAATTCACTGCTTTCAGTTTTCTTTTCAACGTTGGCAGGAATGGATGCGCGGGAACGCAGTTCCCACAAGTCAGTAAAAAGAAAATGGTCGAAAGTTTTGATGTGGTCTTTCAGAATCGGCTCGGTCGTCATGTTCGGGTGGATGTCGCAATAATAAACGCCGTCGAGCGGATTCAGCTTGATGGTGAATCCTTTGAAGTGTCCGGGCAGAAAAGTGGAATTGATGGAATAATCCCGCACGTTTTTGCCTTTTCTTTGCACGTCATTCAGAAAAATCGCGATATGCGGCACGTCCTTTTCCGTGAGCCGATGAAACAGAAATTTGTCCACGAAGATTTTTCCGAGCCGGTCTTTGCTGCTGGTTTTGACCGAGCCGATGATTTTTACCAGTTCGCCTTCCTTCACAATCAAGTCCTGCTGAAAACTCATTTTGAATTCGGCGACGCCTTCAACCTTGATCGGCACGGAAACGACGCCTGATGTGCAATCCACTCCGGCTTTGTTCAAAACCAGTTTGATGAGCCGTTCAAAAAGGTCGCCGTTTATTTTTCGAGCGGTATTCGACAATCCGGCAGGCAGCGCGTCAAGTGTTGCTCCGATGGATTGTTGAATGGTGTAAATGGCACGATTGACGAGAACGCGGTTGGCTTTAGTATCAATTCCGTTCCCGCGCAAATTTTTGATGATGGAAAAAAATTTGGCATCGAGAACTTTTGCCGAATTTGCATCAAACATCAGTTGGGAATTGATCGGGCGCGTGATTTGAAATCCGCCTTCTTTTTTATATTGGAAGAATTGGTATTGGGTTTCGCGCTTCGCAACAATTTTCGCCTGCAAGTTCTCGGCTGTGTAATCAAGATACGATTTGCAAAACGAAATATAAGTTTCAAGAGTGGTAAATTTCTCTTTATCGGATGCGATTTGAACCAGCTTCTTCAGCGTCATCGGATGCCTTCCCGACGCGCGGCGGTTTCGCGGTCGAATTTAATCCACGCGTCCACTGATTTTTTCGGAACGGCGTTCAATCTGGCAATTGCCCATTCATTGTAATTGAGATTGCAGTCGCAACTCATCCAATGCCGCCCCAACTGTTCGCAGACAACCGCCGTTGTCCCTGCGCCGGAAAACGGATCAACGACCAAATCTCCGGGCTTCGACGCCGCGAGAACAAGTCGGCGCAATAATTCTTCCGGCTTTTGTGTCGGGTGCGCCGTTTTTTCGTTCATTCCGTTGCTCATCGTTGGAATGTCCATGACATCTTTCGGCTTCGCGCCTTTTGGATGCGGCGTCCAGTGTTCGCGCTCCTTGCCGTTGCCATTGCCGCCATATTGACTCGTTTCCGCTTGCGGATGCACGGGATATTTCAGCGTGTGTGCGCCATAGGGAATCCGAATGTCGTCAATGTTCAGTTGGAAATTCTTGTTCTTGCGAAAATGAACGACGCTTTCATGCGAACGTCCCCAATCGCTTCCGAGATTCGCTTTGTTTTTGTAGTGCCAGACAATCCAGCGGCAGCCTTTGAAGAACGGCATCGCCGCGACTTTTATGTCTGCAAGAATTTCAGAAAAATTGCAGACAAAAAGCGTGCCGTCTTTTTTGAGGACGCGGGAAGCTTCCTTGATCCATTTTGTTGACCACTCGATGTATTCTTCATGCGAGTCAAAATCATCCCAATCTGCTTTTTTTATATTGTAAGGCGGGTCGGCAAAAATCAAATCCACCGTTTCACGCTGAAGACTCGCCAGCCATTTTAATGAATCGCCCAGAAAAAGTTTTCCCAATTTATTTTCAAAATGAAGCTGCACTTCATGACTTGGTTGCGCAATGAAATGGGTCTCGCCTCTTGGCTTAAAAGTGAATCCATTCAATTCCATTTGAGGAATTGGTTCGGATTTCATTCGCACCTGCATAACTTTATTTAACCGCAATTCAGAATTTGGCGCAAGCTGTGATGATTCATAAAAACGTGCCTCATTGGTTCCATTGAAAATCATTTTCATTGCAAGAAAAGTTTTTGTTCTTGTAAGAAAAATTATTTTCTTAACTCCAAAAATCGTTTCCTTGGTAAGAAAAACGTCTTTCATCGACGCCCGCGCCTTGACCGGAATGACGGCGGGCTTTAATCTGAATTGATGTTGAACGTGCCTCAAAAGAAAAACCGCAAAGCCGTGATGCTCGGCGTCGGCCTTGATTCCGACGGCCACAAGCGGTTGACGACCGGCCCGAATTTCGCGCTCGTCGGCGGTTCGCAAGAAATCCACGAAGTCATGACCGAGAAGACCATCAAAATAAACGAAAAGCTCAAGGCGCGCGGCAAGCAACTCGAAACCGTCTCGCACGAGGAGTTCGACGACATCGCGCAGGAAGTCGGATTGAAGAAATTTCAGCCGCCTAATCCGAAGCGGAATTAAGATGCGCTTCCAAAATCGCGCGCGTTTTCTCCGGCGTCTCGTGTAAAACCGTCCGCCAGCCGCGCGACGCGCCCGCCGCGATATTTTCCGGGCGGTCGTCAATGTAGACAATATCCGCAAAGCTGCGTCCGCATAATTTTCCCATCGCCTCGTAGATTTTTAAGTCCGGCTTCATTGAGCCAACTTCGTAGGAAAAAATGTAGCCGTCGAAATTCTTGAAGAACGGAAAATTGTGGCGGACGTGTTCAACCGCAATGTCGTTCGTGTTCGAGAAAATATAAGTCTGAAATCCTCGCCGCCGCAATTCTTCGTGCAATTTAATCATCTCTGGAATCGGGACAAAAATGTCCGCAAAATCGCTGACGAATTCGTCAAGGCTGCCGGTGAAGCTGGTGATTTGCCGCATATCGGCAAAGAATTGTTCCCGCGTCAGCAGGCCGGATTCAAATCGTGCGAGAACGGGCGAACTGCCGAGGAAATGCTGCAAATCAGGAAATTGTTTTGTGCTGCGCGCGGCGATTTTTTTCGCGGCGATTGAATAATCAAAATCCACGAGAACTTTGCCGAGATCGAAGACGATGGCCGGTTTCACGACATTTCCCTGCGACTTTCGAGTGCGCGGCTCAAGGTCAGTTCGTCCGCAAATTCCAACCCGCTTCCGGCGGGCAATCCAAAACCGATGCGTGAAATTTTGAGTCCGCTGCGCGCGAGCCGTTTCGCCAGATAACTGCTCGTCGCGTCGCCTTCCACGTCCGTGCCAAGTGCGATGACAATTTCTTTGATCGGCTCTTTCGCAAGACGCTTTTCCAAATCTGAAATTTTCAAATCTTCCGGCTCAATGCCGTCGAGCGGAGAAATTTTTCCACCGAGCACATGAAATTTTCCGCGAAAGGTGTTGGATTTCTCAACGCTCAAAATGTCCACGGCGCGTTCGACCACGCAAACGAGCGAAGAATCCCGCCGCGAATCGTCACAAATGCAGCAAGGGGATTTTTCCGTGAGCGCGCCGCAAGTCGTGCAGAATTGAATTTTTTCACGCGCGAGCAAAATGACATCCGCCAATTGTTTTACGATTGCTGAATCGGTTTGAACCAGATGCAATGCGACGCGCTCGGCGGAACGCGGCCCGACGCCGGGCAATTTGGCGAGTGCGGCGATCAACGAGACAATGGATTCAGGAAGCGGCATTTCTCATACTCATCCTCGCCCTCATCCTCGTCCTCGATTTATTTATGAGGATGACGATGAGGATGAGGATGATTAAATTTTCATCCCATGCCCGGCAAACTCAAACCTGCCGTGATTTTGCCCATTTCTGAATTGGAAATTTCCTTCGCCTGGCCGAACGCTTGGTTCGCAGCCGTCAAAATCATGTCTTCGAGCAATTGCGCGTCGGATGGATTGAGCGCCTGGGGGTCAATTTTAATCGAGGCGATTGAGCCGTCGCATTTCGCGGTGACTTTGACCGCGCCGCCGCCGCTCGTGGCTTCGACCGTGCGCGCCGCGAGTTGCGACTGGACTTGTTCCATTTGCTGCTGCATCCGCGCAGCCTGTTTCATCAATTTTCCGATGCTGGACATAAATTTGTGAATCGTTGAATGGTAAAATTTACGCTCGCACTTCCACAATCTGGCCTTTGAAAATCTCCAATGCTTTTTGGATCAGCGGATCGTTCTTGAAAGTATCCTTGTTGAACGGAACGGCTGCGGATTTTTTTTCCGCTGGTGCGGGTGGTTTTGGGGTCGGCACAGCGATTAAAGTTGTGTGTGAACCTGCAAGGAGAGTTGAGGCAACTTCAGGAACAAACGACTCTTGTGTGGCAGATTTTATTTTTTGCTCAATCGGCGCTTCGGCCTTGATGAATTTAATCTGGCAGTTCGCGTGGCCGAGTTCGGCGAGCTTGGTTTGCAGCAGCGTATGATTGCGCGCGTTGTCCACGAGGCCGAGGTGATCTTGAAATTCAGGATCAAAGCCGATGACCAGAATGTTTTTCCCGAACGAAATCGGATTGGCGTCCAAAAGATAACTGCGCGTGAACTGGCTGACGCGGCCAACGGCTTCGATGAGTTGCGTCCAGAGTTCGGATAAATCGGCGGAAACCGGCTGCGATTCGTGCAATGCGGTTGGCGCGGCCATTTCCTGATGAACTTTTGTGACAGGTTTTGCCGAAGGCGCAATTTGTGGACTTGCACTGGAAATTGTCGCTGGAGAATTTCCGCCGCCGCGCAATTGGTTCAGTTGCTTCAAGACTGAATCAATTGAAATTGCGCCGCGCGCTTCAATGGCTTTGAGCAGCGCGACTTCGAGAAAAATTTTCTTGGACGCGGCATCGCGCAGATTCAATTCCGCGTCGGCAAAAACTTCGAGGATTCGCGTGAACGATTCGGAATTTGCCAGCGTAGATTGTTCTTTGAGCGCGGCGACTTCAGCTTCGGAAACTTCAAGCAGGTTCAAATCGCCGCGCGAAATTTGGAAAATCAGGAGGTTGCGGAAATGATTCAGCAAATCCGAAAGCAAACGTCCCAAATCTTTCCCGTTTTGCGCGAGTTCGTTCAGTTGCGTGAGCGCGGTCTGGATTTCTCCGGCGAGAACGGCTTTGCTTAAACCAAGAATCTGGCTTTGCGCGGCAAGGCCGAACATCGAAAGCACGTCGGCCTCCTCGATTTTATCGCCGCAAAAACTTATCAATTGATCCAAAGTGGATTCGGCGTCGCGCATTCCACCGTCCGCGCCGCGCGCAATCGCGTGAAGCGCGGCTTCGTCAATTTTGACTTTTTCCTTTTTGGCGATTTCCGCGAGATGTTTTGTGATGAGCGTGGCGGGAATCCGGCGCAAATCAAACCGCTGGCAGCGCGAGAGGATTGTCAGCAAAACTTTTTCGGGATCGGTCGTCGCGAACATGAATTTGACGTGCGCGGGCGGCTCTTCCAAAGTTTTCAGCAGCGCGTTGAACGCCGCCGTCGAGAGCATGTGGACTTCGTCAATGATGTAAATTTTGAACTGCGAATTGGCGGGCGCGTATTTGCAGGTCTCCCGCAGTTCGCGCACCTGCTCGACGCCGTTGTTGCTCGCGCCGTCAATTTCCAGAACGTCAAGCGAGCGGCCTTCGGTGATTTCCTGCGCGTGAAAATCGTTTTCGTCGAAATCCACTTTCGGTCCGCCGGTGACATTCAGGCATTTCGCAAAAATTCTGGCGATGGTCGTCTTGCCCGTGCCGCGCGGCCCGCAAAATAAATACGCGTGCGCGATTCGTTTCTGCGTGATGGCGTTGGACAGCGTTTGCGTGACGTGCTCCTGTCCGACGACGTCGGCGAAACGCTGCGGGCGATATTTTCTGGCGATGACTTGATAGGACATTTGAAAGCGAATTATGAATGATGAAGTATGAATGATGAAACAAAAACAGAGCGCGCGCAAATTGTCGTTGTTTCATCCTTCATCATTCATCCTTTTTCAAAAATACCAGGGTGACTGCGGCAGATGCAAAGCAAACTACCGTTGCTGCCTTCCGGCCCTGGCGGGGTTCGTAAGTCCGCAATCCGCAGGCCCTGGCACAAGCAATCTGCCGCAAAATTTATTCACTGTCGAGATAAAGCCATAAAACGATTCAAAATAAAAAAGCCGGAAAAATTGCTTGCCCCGGCCGGTTGAACTTTCGATTTGATTTTATCGCCAACCACTTGACACCTATGCTAATTATTGCTGCACATGAGGCTCGCTTGGAAAATTAGCGTCCGCAACGGCACGGTGAAACGCTCCGTGGCGGGTCTGATGCTTTTTCTTTTCCTGTTCACGGTTGCAATGGTGGTTTGCCCCGAACTGCATGAATTGATCCACAAAGATGCAGACGAGCATGACCATCATTGCGCCGTCACAATGCTCTTGCAGGGCAAAGTGGATTCAACAACGGTCGAAGTCCCCGTTGTCCTCTCGACTGTTTTAGTTGAAGTAACTCCAAGAATTGAATTTCACGTTTTCAGTCCCGAAATCGGAAATCTTCCTCAGGGCCGCGCTCCGCCGGTTCTTTCTGCCGTTTCTTAATTCCGTTTGGATTTCAGACGAATTGCTTCGTCTGAAAATTTTTCCCGTTTAACTGAAATCTTTGCGGCTGCCTTTTGGCGTTCGCAAAGCGCGAGTCTTTGAAGATTTGCGGAAGTTGAAATTTTAACCCTTTGAATCCATGAAAAATTTTGCAGAAAGAAAATGTAGAAATCGCAGGTTGTATTTGTCGGTCATTTCGCTAGTCGCAATGTCTTGCGGCGCGGCAATGGCGCAAAGCAACGTCGTTGCCAATTCCGTTGCCGACACTTCGACGAATGTCGCCAATCTCGGCAACATCACGGTCGTCGGACAGTTGGATCAGGCGCGCAGTCAAATCGTTCCTGATTTGGGTGCAACAGCCTATACGCAGACGAAAGAGCAAATTGAATCGTCATCACAAGGTGGCAATGCGCCGTTCAATCAAGTGATTTTACGCGCGCCGGGTGTGGCGCAGGACTCGGCGGGGAATGCAGGTTTGCACGTTCGCGGCGAACACGCAAACGTGCAGTATCGCATCAACGACGTGCTGCTGCCCGAAGGCGTCGGCGGCTTTGGATTGGAACTTGACCCGCGTTTTGTGGACAGCGTGCAACTCATCACCGGCTCGCTGCCCGCACAATACGGTTTCCGCACGGCGGGCGTCGTGGACATTCAAACGAAAAGCGGCGCGTTTCAAAATGGCGGCGAAGGCGAAATTTACGGCGGCAGTTATGACACGATTCGTCCGAGCTTTGAATACGGCGGCTCGACGAGCAACTTGAATTACTTCGTTGACGGCAGTTTCGATCACAACGATTTGGGAATTGAAAATCCAACGGCGAACCACAACGCCATTCATGACACGACGGAACAGGGAAAATTGTTTTCCTATTTGTCCTACGTTTTGGACGACACGAGCCGGCTCAACTTCATGGTCAGCGCGTCGCACAGCACGTTTGAAGTTCCGAACACGCCGGGTTTGCAAAACGATCCAGCAAATCATCAAGACCCCAACGGCAATCCTTGGGAGACGGGAACATTTGATTCATCCAACTTGAATGAAAATCAAACGGAGCAAAATTATTATCTGGTTGCTGCGTATCAAAAATCGGCGGGCAAGTTGAATTATCAAGTCGCCGGATTTTTCCGTAACAGCGATGTTCATTTCCGGCCTGACCAAGCGGGCGATCTTTTCTTCAATGGTGAGGCCAGCGACGTGAATCGCAGGTTATTTTCTACCGGCGTGCAAACCGACGGCAGCTATGAATTGACCGACAAACACACGTTGCGCGGCGGATTCATGGCGTTGGAAGAATATGTTTCCGCCGATTCGACCACGACCGTGTTTCCCGTTGACGGTTCTGGAAATCCTAATGGTGCGCCGTTCCCGATCATGGACAATCACGTTCTGCATGGCTTGTTTGTAGGCGTTTATTTGCAGGACGAATGGAAAATCACAGACGAACTCACGGCAAATTACGGCGTGCGTTTCGACGAATTTTATTCTTCGTTCGACAAAGAAAATCAAGTCAGCCCACGCGTGAATTTGATTTATCAGCCGACGGATTCAACGACGTTGCACGCCGGTTATTCGCGTTACTTCACGCCGCCACCGCTGGAAGATGTTTCCGGCGAAAGCGTCGCGAAGTTTGACAACACGTCCGGCCAGGCGGCGAATTTTCCGGCGGACACCGACACCGCTCCAAAATCCGAGCGCGCAAATTATTTTGACGCGGGCGTTTCACAAAAAATCGGCAAGCATCTGCAACTCGGCGTGGACGGCTATTACAAAACCGCGCGCAATCAATTGGACGACGGATTGTTCGGGCAATCGCTCGTGCTTTCGGCGTTCAATTATGCCCAAGGCCGGATTTACGGCGTGGAATTCACCGGTGCTTACAACCTCGGTGGATTTTCCAGTTACGCGAATCTCGCGTGGTCGCAGGCTTATGGCAAAGACTGGAATTCATCGCAATTCCTGTTTGATCCGACTGATGCTGCTTACGTCCAAACTCATTGGATTTATCTCGACCACGACCAGCGCGTGACCGGCTCGTTCGGCGTCGCCTACATGTGGAGCGAGGGAAAAAATAAAAACACGCGCGTTTATTCGGACGCGCTTTACGGCAGCGGTTTGCGGACGGACGCGCCCGGCGTTCCGAACGGCGCAAGCGTGCCCGCTTATTACTCAATCAACCTCGGCGCGGAACAAAGTTTTCCCGTCGGTCAAAATAAAATCCTGAAAGCGCGCATTGATGTCGTGAACCTCACGGACAATTCCTATGTGTTGCGCGACGGCGGTGGCGTCGGTGTCAACGCCGCGTCTTACGGCGAACGGCTTGGATTCTTTGGCTCATTAAGCCTCGTGTTCTAAAAACAAAAGGCTTGCTCCGGCGCGAGTCGGAGCAAGCTGAAATAAATAAAATTATGATAAAAATCTTTCTTAACGGCGGGCCGGTCATGTGGCCGCTTTTAATTTGTTCCATCATCACCGTCGCCACGGCGCTCGAACGATTATTCTTCATCGTCCGCGAGCGTGTCCGGCGCAAGCCGGAACTCGTGGAAAAAATTCTCGAACGCGTCGAGCATCACGATTTGAACGGCGCGATCAAAATCGGAAACGACAATCGCGATTACGTCGCGCGCGTGCTCACGTTCGCGCTCGCGCATCGCGCGGAATCTTTTTCAAGCGCCGTATTACGCGCGGCAAACCTGGAACTGAAAAAATTCAATCGCGGACTCGCCGTGCTCGACACCATCGTAACGCTCGCGCCGCTGCTCGGTTTGCTCGGCACCGTTACCGGCATGATTCACGCGTTTGGTTTGCTCGGCGGACGCCAGCTTGACGCGCCCGAAGCCATCACCGGCGGCATTTCACAGGCGCTTATTGCGACGGCATTCGGCTTGAGCATCGCCATCGTCGCGTTGATTCCGTTGAACTTTTTGAATTCAAAACTCGAAGAAGCGCGGCACGACATCGAAGACGCCGCGACGCAACTCGAATTGCATCTGCAGCAATGCAAAGAATGCAAACATGAAGGAGATGCCAAATGAACATTCCCTCTCCTCGTTCGCGCAAGCGCGCGCGCATCGAAATCATCCCGCTCATTGATGTCATCTTTTTCTTGCTGGCAACGTTTATGATGGTGTCGCTTTCGATGGTAAAAAATGTCGGCATCAAAGTGAACCTGCCCGCCGCATCCACGAGCGCGCCGCAGGAGCGCAACGACCGCACAACCATTTCCGTCGCGCGCGATGGCAATTTATTTTTCAACAGCGAGCCATTGTCACTGGAACAATTGCCCGACCGTTTGCAACAATTGAAATCGGCGCAACCCGACCCGAAAGTGTTCATCAACGGCGATGAAAAAGCATTCTTCGGCGCGGCGGTTGAAGTGCTGGATGATTTGCGCAAAGCCGGAATCACAAAAGTAGCGATTGATACGAAGCTAAAGCAATGAATCGTGCATTGGTCATTTTTTACACGCTCGCTTTGGCGATTCACGCCACGATTTTGTTTTGGTTGAAACCGCCCGCACCCAAGCCGCCGAAAATTTTTAATGAAACTTACGTGGACGTGACGCTGACGCAGCCGCCACCACCAGAACCCGTTGTCGTTCCGCCGCCACCGCCGACCGAGCCAAAGCCGGAAATGATGATTCCTGAAACGAAACCTGAACCGCCGAAACCATTGCCGCCGCCGCCGCTCAAGCCGGTTGTCGTTCCGCCACCGCTGCAACCCAAACCGCCGCCGACCAATTATGTTTCGGTTTCACAGCCGACATTTGCAATGCAGGCGCAGCATATTTATCCACCGGAAGCCGCGCGACGGCACCAGCAGGGCGTCGTTACGCTTATGCTTTACATCAACGGAAGCGGCACACTCGATAAAATTGAAATTTTCAAAAGTTCCGGCTTCCCATTGCTGGATGAAGCAGCCATCAAAGAAATGAAGCAATCCCATTTTCAACCCGCAATGGACGGCGCGATTCCCATCCGCTCACGCGCACAAGCCAGCGTTACTTACCAGTTGCAATAAAATCATATCTTCAATGGGATTGGCCGGTCGGTCCGGCGGATGAGGTCTCGCTTGGCGTGATTTACGCGACAGCTTTCTGTGCGAAAAAAGTTTTTGCAGATGAATTTCCAAATGAAAAGAACCGAGATTTTCCAACCTCGACTTTCGGCGAGTTTAGTCGAGACAAAGCGCGGCGGCGGCGAGGACGGCGATGTGCGGCTTTTTGCTTCGGACAATCTTCAATCGTTTCAGGGAATTTTGAAAACGAAACGCCTTCAACTTTTCGCGCATCCGCTTTTCAAAAAATGGATACGATTTGCTGACCGAGCCGCCGAGCACAATGATTTCGGGGTCGTAAGCATAAAGCAACGCCATGATGGCATCGGCAAAGGCGTCGCCAAAGGAGGCGAGCTTTTCCCGCGCGTCGTGGTCGCCGGCCACGGCGCGTTGATCAAGAGTCGCGCCGTCCAATCCAAATTCGCGCTCGAAAAATCTGCCGCTGCAATAATGTTCAAATTCTTTTTCTTTGTATGGGATGTGGCCGATTTCGCCCGCGCCGCCATTGCTGCCGGAAAAAAGTTTGCCGTTGATGATCACGCCCGCGCCGAGTCCGGTGCCGACAATCAAGCCGATCAAATTTTTATGCCCTCGTCCGGCGCCATAATGCAATTCTCCAAGTGCAAAACATTTGGCATCGTTATTGACGAAAACGGGAACGCCAAAACGTTTCTCCAGGATTTTTTTGAGCGGCACTTTGCGCCATGACGGAATATTGGCAACGGAATAAACGATTCCTTTTTTGGCATCCACCAAACTCGGAACGTCAATGCCGATGCCGCGAATGCCCGGCTGGAAAATAGCTTTGATGGCCTGGCAAACCTCTTCGAGAACGATCTCTTGTCTGGCGCGCGAAGAAATGGGGCGCTTTTCCAACGCGATAATTTTTCCGTTTTGAACGAGTCCTGCGCGGACGTTTGTGCCGCCGAGGTCAACGCCGATGAATTTTAGATCTTTTGGCACGTGCGAATGATTTGTAAATTTTTACTTCAACTCGAAGGTGATGCTAAAAGTGCGCGAAAAGCTTGATTACGAAGAGGTGGATTGTTTGCCCGCATTTTTTCCAGCAGTCAGAAAATCCAGATACTCGATCAATTGCGTTTTCATTTCCTTGCGTGAGACGATTGCGTCAATCAAACCGTGGTCGAGAAGAAATTCCGTGGTTTGAAATCCCGGCGGCAATTCCGCCTGCGTCGTGTCCTTGATGACGCGCGGTCCGGCAAAGCCGATCATCGCGCCCGGCTCGGCGAGGATCAAATCACCGAGGCTCGCGTAACTGGCCATCACGCCCGCCGTCGTTGGATGTGTGAGGATGCTGATGTAAGGCAACCGCCGTTGCGCGTGATAGGCGAGCGCGGCGCTGGTTTTTGCCATTTGCATCAAGCTGAACATGCCTTCATACATCCGCGCGCCGCCGCTGGTGGAAATGATGATGACGGGAAATCCTTTTTCCGTCCCACGCTCGATGAGCCGCGTCAATTTTTCGCCGACAACGGAACCCATCGAGCCGCCGAGAAAATTGAAATCCATCACGCCGAGCGCGACGCGGTGCGCGCCGATTTTGCAAAGGCCGGTGACGACGGCGTCCTTGAGAGTCGTATTTTTTTTGTAGGCTTCGAGCTTGGATTTATAGGTTGCGACGCCCTTGAAGTTCAGAACGTCCACGCTTGTCATGCCCGCGTCCATTTCCTCAAACGTGCAGGTTTCGACGAGTGAATGGATCCGTTCGCGCGAGCCGATCTGAAAATGAAAACTGCATTTCGGGCAAACTTTCAGATTCTCGTCCAATTCCTTGTCGAAAATCATCGCGCTGCAAGTCGGGCATTTTGTCCAAAGTCCTTCGGGAATGTCGCGCTTTTTGGACTTGGATTTGCTGGCACCCAGCTTTGGTTTTTTGACAAAAGTCGTCTGCGCGACGGTCATCGGCGGCGGCGTCAACGCCGGCTCGATCGTTTCCGTGCCAAGCGATTTTTTTGTGAACGACGTGGTGTCCATGGGTTGCAAATGATATTCGATTCACAGCCCGCGCGCAACTGTCCAGACACAAACATCGCCTGCTCCGGCGGCGCGCAAAATTTTCGCGCACGCGCTCGTCGTCGCGCCGGTCGTGAAAACATCATCAATCAAAATTATTTTTTCGCCGGATAATTTTATACCGTCGCGGAAAGCAAATGCGTTTTTCACATTTGAAGCACGTTGGGCGCTCGTAAGGCGTGTTTGCTGCGTTGTCGGTAAAATACGTCGAATCCATTTTGCGTTCATTGGAATATTTGTCGCGGCGCTCAAACGCTTTGCAAGTCGCTCGGCTTGATTAAATTCTCGTTCACGATGTCTTGTGGGGTGTAATGGAACTGGAACTATGAAGTCCCATTTCTGTTCGCGCAAAACCGGCAATGCTTCACGCAGCAATAAATTAGCGAGAAAAGGTTCGAACCACAATTGCCGTGAATATTTGTAGCGAAGAATTGCTTCATGCACAGTATTGCCGAACAAACGAACGGCTGAACGCGCTGAACTAAAATAAATCTCGAAGTGTTTTTCGATTTCACGGCAATTCGCGCATTCAAAAGCCGTCGTGATGTCGCCTTCGAACGGCAAACCGCAGCGGTCGCAAAATGGCGGACGAATAAAACGGACTTGCGACCAGCATTTCGAGCAAATGAAACCGTCTTTCGCTATGGCGCGATGCTCTTCGCAAAGCTGGCAGGCTTCAGGATAGAAAAAATTAAGAGTTGTTAAAGGGTTGAATGGTTGAAGCGTTGAAACGATGGCCGATTTTGTCCGCTTCCACGCTTCCACGCTTAAACTCTTCAACGATTTCATTTAATCGTGTAAGGCAACCGCTTTTGCAGCGGCAGCAGTTGGAAAATAATCAGCGTGGCGATGAGAATTAAAAATGCAAGCCAGCCGTCCACCATTTTGCTGCCGCCCCAAAATGACACGCTTGCGCCGGCAGATTGAATTGTGAGCTTGCTAAAACTTTGCAGGATAAAAATCCAACTGCCATGCAAGCCGATGGAAAAATATAAATTGCCCGTGCGCTGATAGGCGAGGGCGAGAATGGCGCCAACAAGCGTCAGGCCAAGAAATTCCGGAATGAAGCCGTGAAAATCAAAAAGTTTTGCAAGCAAAATAAACCCGGAATTCCACTGAACAGACCCGGCAATGTCGGCCCGTTTCAAAAAATGCAGCAGTGCAAAAATCAAACTGCTGATGGCCAGCGCGAGCGGCCAGCCGAAGACGCGGCGCAATCCGCCGAAAATCGCGCCGCGAAATAAGATTTCTTCCAGCGCGCCGACAACAACCGCCGTTAGCAGCGCAAAAAAAATGGCGCCGACAATTTGATGGGCGGTTGCAGTTTGATTGAAACTGCGCGCGCCTTTGGCAATTTCAATCCCGACAACAATGGCGAGTGAAATGATTCCAAGCAAAATTCCTCCAAATAGTTTTTTCATCTGGCCGTAAGGCGGAACGATTCCAACTTCCTTTGGCGACGTTGCACCCAACGCGCGCATGAGCGGCCAAATGCCCGCAAGCGCGAGAAACAGAAATGCGCGGTCGAGATAACGATGAAATGGCGCGGCGGCAATTTTCGGAAATAACTGGGCGAACAGTTGCGCGAAATGCCAGAGCCACGGCGCAATCAGTGCCCCGCCAAGAAAAATAAACGCAATGTAAATGACCAGCGCGCGAAGTGGCCGCATGGACGGATGATAATTTTTCCAACGCCTGATGCAATTCGATTCCGCTCGAAATTTTTATTCGCGGAATCTTTTGCCGCGTGTTATCTCTTAATCATAATGGCGAACGGAGCGCAGGCCGAAGAAACAGCCGAAACCATCACGCAAGGGCGTTTTGGCGGGCGCTTCAATCTTCACGAACTTCTCAACAGCGGCGGCATGTCAGAAATCTGGCTCGTCACCGATTCGCGCGGCAAACCTTACGCGCTGCGAAAATTAAAGAAAGAATTGAAATACAATCTGCTGGCGCGACGGCGTTTCACGCACGGATGCGAAGTGCTTTCGAAAATCAACGACAGTGACCATATCGTTGGTTACGTCGAACATGGCAAGCTCGAAGGAACGCCGTATATGCTGATGGATTATGTCGAGGCGGAGAACTTGAAGGAATTGTTTGCGCGCGGCGACCCGTTGCTGGCGGAAAACGTCGCGCAAATCCTGATAGACGCGGCGGTCGGGTTGAATCACGTCCACGAAAGCGGTTATATGCACTTGGATTTCAAACCGGAAAATATTTTGGTCACGCGCAACGGCAACGTGCGGCTGATTGATTTCGATCTGGCGCAGCCGATTCCCGACAAACCGAAAAAATTTTCCAAAAATCCCGGCACGCCCGGTTACATGGCGCCGGAGCAATTGCAGCGGCAGCCGATTGACGCGCGTGCGGATATTTTTGCCTACGGCGTTTCCGCTTACGAATTGGTGACGAACCACAAGCCGTTTCCCGGCGGCACACCGGCGGAGATTCTCGCCGCGCAATTGGAGCCGAACAATCCGACGCCGATTCGCGAGCACAATGCCGACCTTCCCGCCGCGCTGGAAAAAATTATTCTCAAATGCCTCGCACGCGAACCGGAGCGCCGTTATCCGTTCACGAGCGTGCTCGTGCGCGAATTGCAGAACGTCCTTTACGTTTGAGCGCGGAAAATTTCTTTACTCACTCCGTCTGCTGATTATCCTATCCGTCTGATTTTTTGAAATAATTTATGGCGAAACTTACGGTTCGAGACTTGGATGTTCGCGGCAAACGCGTCTTTGTGCGCGTGGATTACAACGTGCCGATGGAAGAAAAAAACGGTGAAATGGTCATCAACGATGAAACGCGCATCAAGGAAACGCTGCCGACGCTCAAATTGCTCATCGAAAAAGGCGCGAAAATTATTTTAGCCGCGCATTTGGGCCGTCCAAAAGGCAAACGCGAATCTTCAATGTCGCTGCGCCCCGTTGCTTTCAAATTGCACGAACTTCTCGGAATTCCTGTTGAATTTGCGGACGATTGCATCGGTGAACACGCGGAAAAAATTGTCGCTACTTTGAAAGATGGCCACATCGCGCTGCTGGAAAATGTCCGTTATCACAACGAAGAAGAAGCGAACGATCCGGCATTTGCAGAAAAACTGGCGAAACTCGCGGACGTTTATGTCAACGACGCTTTTGGCGCGGCGCATCGCGCTCACGCTTCGACGGAAGGCATCGCGCGCGTGATTGCCAAGCGCGGCGGCAAATGCGCGGCGGGATTGCTGATGGAACGCGAATTGAAATTTCTCGGCGATGAATTGGAAAATCCGGCGCGTCCGTTCGTTGTCATTCTCGGCGGCGCGAAAGTTTCTGACAAAATCAAGGTCATTGACCGTTTGCTCGAAAAGGCGAACACGATTTTGATTGGCGGCGCAATGGCTTACACTTTTAAACTCGCGCATGGTGAAAAGGTCGGAAAATCGCTCGTCGAGCCTGACCACAAACAGACTGCGCTCGACGCTGAAGCCAAAGCAAAAAAACTCGGCGTGAATTTTCAATTGCCAACGGACATCGTCGTTGCGACCCCAGTTGACTCCGGCAAGTTGAACAAAAAAGGAAAACCGGTTTATGATTTTACGAATGTTCGCACGGTTCGCGGCGATATTCCTGACGATGCGGAAGGTTTTAGCATTGGCGAAGAGACCGCGCGTAATTACGCCAAAATTATTTCGAGCGCGAAAACGATTTTGTGGAACGGCCCGATGGGAATGTTCGAGGACGCACGTTTTGCCGCCGGCACGAATGCCGTCGCGCAAGCTGTTGCCGATGCGACGCAAAAGAACGGTGCAAAAAGCATCATCGGCGGCGGCGACAGCGTGAAGGCGTTGAACAAGGCCAAGCTCGGCGACAAGGTGACATTTATGAGCACTGGCGGCGGCGCGAGTTTGGAATTTTTGGAAGGCGCAGTTTTGCCCGGCGTCGCAGCACTTTCAGAAAAATGAATTAACGCAAAGGCGCAAAGAAGCGAAGACGCAAAGATGACTGAAAATGAAATCAGCAAAGTGATTGTTGACAGTGCGATTGAGGTTCATCGCACATTAGGTGGGCCGGGTTTGCTGGAATGCGTTTACGAGGAAGCGGTGGTTGACGAATTGGAACGGCGTGGAATGAAGGTGGAACGGCAGCTTTCGGTTCCAATCATTTACAAAGGCAAACAGCTCGGAATGCCATTGCGGTTGGATTTGAAAGTGAACGGATTGGTTTTAATTGATAATAAGGCGGTGGCCGAATGGAATCCAATTTTTGAAGCGCAAATGTTAACTTACTTGCGCTTGACGAAATTGAAATTGGGATTGGTCATTAACTTTGGCGAGCAATACGTTAAAAATGGAATTCATCGAGTCGTGAATGGTTTGTAAAAATCTTGCGCCTTTGAACCTTTGCGTCTTTGCGTTAAATTTTTTAAAAATGAATAAAGAACGAAAATTAATCATTGCGGGCAACTGGAAGATGAACAAAACCGTTGCCGAGGCGCTGGCTTTGGTGGACGACTTGAAACGCGATCTCAGTAAAGTGAAGGAAGTGGACATCGTGGTTTGTCCGCCGTTCACCGCGCTCGAATTAGTTTCAAAGGCGATTCTTGAAACGAAAAATATCCGGCTCGGCGCGCAAAACATGAGCGAGAATAATTTCGGCGCGTTCACCGGCGAGATTTGCGCGGGAATGCTCAAGGAATTTTCCGTGCGCTACGTCATTCTCGGCCACAGCGAACGACGGCAATACCAAAAAGAACCGGACGCGCTCATTGCAAAGAAAGCTTTGGCAGCGCACGCAGCGACGCTCAAACCGATCGTTTGCGTCGGTGAAACTTTAGCCGAACGCGAAGCGAACGAAACCGAAAAGGTTTTGGAAACGCAAGTGCGCGGAAGCCTTGCCGGTTTGACGAAGGAGCAAATGGTCGAGACAATTCTCGCTTACGAACCGGTTTGGGCGATCGGCACTGGCAAAACGGCGACGACGCAGCAGGCACAGGACGCGCATGCATTCATTCGCAAATTGCTCGCGCAAATTTTTGATGAAACGACCGCGCGTAAAGTTCGCATTCAATACGGCGGCAGCGTCAAGCCCGGCAATGCGAAGGAATTAATGAGCCAGCCGGACGTGGACGGTGCGCTCGTCGGCGGCGCGTCGCTTGAGTCGAGAAGTTTTGCTGACATTATCAAAAATTCAATTTAAGATTAGCCATGACCTTTATCGCAGGAATTCTAACGGTGTTGCTCGTGCTTGATTGCGCGGTGCTGATTTTGTTGGTGCTCATCCAGTTGCCAAAGAAGGACGCGGGCGCGGGCCTCGCATTTGGCGGCGGCGCGGCGGACGCGTTGTTCGGCGCAGGCTCCGGCAACGCGCTGACGAAAATCACGAAATATGCTGCGGCAATTTTCTTTGCGCTGGCGCTGTTTCTCGGGTTTGCGGAAGAGCGTTTGCACAGCACCAACACGGAAACATTCGAAAAAGCGCTGCAACAAAAACAATCACAAATGCCGGCTGCGCCCGCACAAATGCCGCCTACAACTTCATTGCAAACAACGGCAACTGCAACCAGCGCCCCGGCTGCAACAGTTCCCACTGAAGCGCCAACCACGATGCCGGCTGCCGGAACCAATTCACCGGCGAAATAAGCGATGATTACGGAAGCCGGAAGCCGGAAGCCGGAAGCCGGAGTTCAAAGATTGCGCGCAGCGAATTTTCTTGCTTGTCATCTGATTTCCATCTTCTGTCTTCTGACTTCCGGCTGCGCGCGCCAAGAACCACCTGCGGATGTCACCATCATCAATGGTGGCGAGCCTGAATCGCTTGACCCGGCCATCATCACCGCGCAAATAGACAGTCGCATCGTTGCAGGTTTGTTTGAAGGCTTGACGCGGCTTGATCCAAAAACCGCGCGACCGATTCCCGGATTGGCTGAACGCTGGGAGATTTCGCCGGACGGAAAAATTTACACGTTTCATTTGCGGACAAATCTTGTCTGGTCAACCGGCGAGCCGATTCGCGCCGACGACGTGGTTTACTCATGGATTCGCGCTCTGAATCCGGCGACCGCTTCGGATTATGCCGGACAACTTTACTATCTAAAAAATGCGCAGTCATTCAACGAAGGCAAGATCACAAATGCTTCGCTTGTCGGCGTTCATGCGCTTGATCCGTTCACTGTTCGTGTGGAATTGAAAAGTCCCACGGCATTTTTTCTCGACCTTTGCGCATTTCAAACTTTGTGCGTCGTGCCGCGCCAAACCATTGAAAAATACGGCGACCGATGGTTGATGGCAAAACCGCTGCCGGTCAGCGGTCCGTATGAACTTGCTGATTGGCGAATCAACGACAAAATCCGTTTGCGAAAAAATCCACGTTATTGGGATGCGACCAACACACAATCCGAAATCATTGACATCCTGCCGGTCGGCTCGCCGAATGCCGCCCTGAATTTTTATGAACACGGCCAGGCCGATGTCGTCTGGGACAAGGAACTTATTCCATCGCAATTGATAGACGTGCTGATCAAGCGTCCTGACTTTCATTCATACAATTATCTCGGCACTTATTTTGTGCGTTTCAACGTGACGAAAAAACCGTTCGACGACCCGCGCGTTCGCAAGGCATTGGCGCTGGCGATTGACCGCGAACGCATCGTCAAGAAAATCACGAGGGCAGGGGAGCGGCCGGCCTTTCATCTCGTGCCGGATGAAACTGCGCATTACATTCCCGGTGACGGCCTCGGTTACAATCCCGATCTTGCCAGAAAACTTTTGGCTGAAGCGGGTTATCCGGGTGGCAAAGATTTTCCGCGCTTCGAATATTTGTTCAACGCTTCTTCCGGCGGCGACAAAATTCACGAAAACGTGGCCATCGAGATGCAGCAGATGTGGCGCGATGAACTCGGCATCCAGATGGATTTACGCCAGATGGAAACGAAAGCCTTCTGGGGCGCGCAATCACACTTGCAATACACACTGTCGCGTTCCAGTTGGATCGGCGATTACAATGACCCCAACACATTTTTAGGGATGTTCACCAGCACGGACGGAAATAATCGCACCGGCTGGGCAAATCCCAAATACGACGCGCTCATCGCTGCGGCAGGCAACGAGCCGGACCTGCAAAAACGCGCGCAAATTTTTCGCGACGCCGAAACGATCCTTGTTCGCGACGAAGTGCCGATCATTCCGCTCTTTTTTTACGTCGGCGTGAATTATTTTGACACGAACAAGATACAGGGAATTTACGAGAACATCATTGACGTGCATCCGTTGCAAACCATCCGCAAGGTCAAAACAAAATGAAATTTTTCTCTGCGTCTTGGCGTCTCTGCGGTTAAATAATCGCCGATGTATTTTGTCCGGCGCATCCTGTTCGCGATTCCGCTGCTGCTGTTCATCAGCGCGCTGGCATTTTTTTTGGTTCACGCCGCTCCGGGCGGGCCGTTCGACCGCGAGCGTGCCCCCGCATCGCCGGAGATCGAGCGCAACCTGAAATCGAAATATCATTTGGACGAGCCGATCTGGAAACAATATCTGCGTTACGTCAACGATTTGGCGCACGGCGATTTTGGTGTTTCGCTCAAATATCGCAACCACACGGTCAATGACATCATTGCGCAAGGATTGCCCGTCTCGATGACGCTTGGCGGACTCGCGTTTTGCTTTGCGATGATTGTCGGTTTGCCGATCGGATTTATCACGGCGGCCAAACGCGGTCGCTGGGAAGATTTCGCCGGAAGTTTTTTTGCCGTGCTCGCCGTTTGCGTTCCCGGCTTTGTTGTCGCGCCGGTTTTGATTTTAATGTGTTCAATCAAATGGCGCTTGCTGCCGGTAGGACTTTGGGAAACACCGTGGCACATGATTTTGCCGCCAATCGCCCTCGGACTTTTCTTCGCCGGAAAAATCGCGCGTATTTTCCGCGAAGGAATGTTGCAGGCCGCGCAATCTGAATTTGTCACCGCTGCGCGCGCCAAAGGCCTTGCCGAACATTCACTGCTGCTCAAACACGCGGTTCGCATCGCGATTTTGCCGGTCGTTTCCTATTCCGGCCCGATGCTCGCCGACTTGCTGACCGGCTCGTTCATCATCGAAAGCATTTTCCAGATTCCCGGCATCGGCGTTTTTCTCGTGAACAGTTCGCTCAACCGCGACTACACCGTCGTCGTCGGCCTCTCGCTCCTTTACGCGATGCTGCTGATTGGAATGAATTTGGCCGTGGACTTTATTTACACCTTGCTCGACCCGCGAGTGAAATATGAATGATGCTCCTCGACAACTTGCCTTCCGACGTTTCAAACGCCATCGCGCCGCCATTTTGAGCGCGTGGTTTCTTGCATTTCTACTCGTCATCGTTCTCGCGTGGCCGCTGATTTTGAAAATTGTGGGGACACATTTTGCGCAATTGCACAATCCCGACCAGCTTTCGGACGCGCAATTCGCGCCGCCGTCCTCGCAACATTGGTTCGGCACAGACGTTCACGGACGCGACCTTTTTTCGCGCGTTCTTTACGGCGCGCAAATCTCGCTGCTCGTCGGCGTCGTCGGCACGCTGGTAAGTCTGGTCATCGGCGTTTTGTGGGGCGCGATTGCCGGTTACGCCGGTGGGCGCACCGACGCGATTCTCATGCGCATCGTGGACGTGCTGTATTCGCTGCCAACGATCATTTTTGTCATCGTCCTGCTCACGACGCTTGGCGAAATCATCAAGCAATCGCATCTCGTCCAAAATTCACCGGCGCTTGCAAACAGTTTGCGCGTGATTCTTTTGTTTGTCGGCCTTGGTGCGGTTTCGTGGCTGACGATGGCGCGAATCGTAAGAGGGCAGGTGTTGTCGTTACGCACGCGAGCATTTGTGGAAGCCAGCCGCGCTCTCGGCGCAAAGCCTCATTGGATTATCGCGCGTCACATCATTCCGAACATTCTCGGCGTCGTGATCACTTATCTCGCGCTGACGATGCCCGCCATCATCCTTTACGAATCGTTTTTGAGTTTTCTGGGACTCGGCGTGCAACCGCCGATGGCCAGTTGGGGCACGCTCATCGCCGAAGGTGTTTCGCAAATCAATCCGATCCGTATTTACTGGTGGCTGATTATTTTTCCCGGCGGAATTTTGGTTTCAACGTTGCTTGCGCTGAATTTTCTCGGCGACGGACTGCGCGACGCGTGGGATGTCAAAAACCGGAATTAGCTGGGCGAATTTGAATCGGGCTTTTCCGATTCGCCAACGTATTCGAACTTGATGAGCATCCAGGGTTGCATCAACGAACTCGTGATCGAATTGAAACAATAGGTCTTGCGAAAGAAAGTTTTCAAATTCGCTGCTTCTTTCTTGCGCGACGCGGCGAATGGCTTTTTACTCGTTGCGTGATTGCCGACATAATGCTGCTTCCCGCGCTGATTCCGCTCGCGCTCATTTGTCTTCTTTTGCCGCTGGGATTGCTGGCGACGGTTTTTTGGATCTGGATGTTGATTTCTGCGGCGCAAAATAAAGGGTTGGATGAAGGCGAAAAAATCGCGTGGGTTTTGATCGTGGCGCTGCTGCATTTTATCGGCGCGTTGATTTATTTTTTCATCGGGCATCCCAAACGGAACACACCACGGGCAACCACTTGAAATATGGATTTGAAAGAATTTAACGACGACCAAAAAAAAGCGCTGTTCGACCTGCTCGTCCTCGGAATGTATGCCGACGGCAATCTCGATTTGATCGAAGACGAAAAGGCCAAACGCATCCTCGACACGGTTGCGTTTCCCTCGGAGAGCGAACGCCAGTATTTTCTTGATGGAAGTTTTGCGCGCGCGCGAAAGCACGGCGCATCGCCGGAAGCGTCGCGTCGTTACATCGCTGCCATCGCGAAACATTTCCCGACGTTGGAAATTCGCCGGCAGGCTTACAGTGCGCTTGAAGATTCCCTCTCCAGCGACAATAAAATCGCTGACCAGGAATGCAAACTGCTGGTCGTCGTCTCGGAAGAGTTCAAACTTTAGCGCGCGTTGGTAAATTATTTTGCGAAACCGCGCCGGTAATCTTCAATGCGCCAGCGTAGAAACGGTGTGCAATGTTTCGGCGTTGCCTTGTTTCGCAGCGGCCAATAAGAGTTGAAATCGCGTTCCAGCTTCTGCAATTCACGGATACCGGTTCGCGCCAATCGTTTTGCTTCTGAAACTTTTCCGGCATTGGCGGCTTGCTGCCATAGCATGAACTGGCATGATTGCGCCGCCATGCGCGCCGCCAAATCGAATTCGCGCCGCAAAATATCCGGTCTGGTAGGGCGCGCACTCCGCTGCGCGCCGTGATTTGAAATTGCAATTTGTTTTTCAATCTCTATCAGCGCCGCGCGAATATTCTTCGGCGGAATTTTCGAAAACCATTTCAGCCCGTTGCGACAAAACAATTCGCGGTCTTCCGGCTTCGGCGCGGCGATGGCTGTGCCGATTGGTGTTTCATTCGGCGCATTGACGCCAACCTTCTTGTGCGCAAAACCAAGTTCAAACGCAGCTTTGGCGATCTTTGGATCTTCAAAAACGTCGCGGCCTAAAACCGGAACCAGTTTCGATTCATCAAAATCTTTTGAATTCCACGCCAGCGATGCACCGGCAAGAAACATTGGCCAACTCGTTGCGAGTGGCTGCGGATGACCGCCGTCGCCCCAATCGGTGACGAGATAGCCGATTGCGCGGAATTTTTTTCCAGCCTTCGCCGCCGCGCGCAAATTTGCCAGCGCGTTGTCGTGTTTGCCGATGAGCGTCTGCCAGGTTGAAGTGCCGGGACAAACATAAAATGGAATTTTTGCTTTGGCGAATTGCGCCGCTTCGCGTTCAAACGGATGATTCGCTTCGTAACCCCAATTCAGCGCAACCACGTTTTTCGGCAATTGCGAAATTAATTTCGGATACTTCAAAATGATGTCGCCCCAGAACATCATTGTTCTGTCGCGGGCAGAAACTTCGCTGTGAATCTTTTTGAGAAAATCCAAATAAACTTTTCCTTTGCCGAATTGCTCGCAAAGATTTTTGCTTTGGCCACGGCCTAAATCCCAGGTCTCGTCGCAGCCGACATTAAAAAACTTGCTCGAAAAATTTGGCAGCAATTCATCGTAAAGCCCGCGCAGAAATGGAATCGTGCCCGGATGATTCGGCGCGAGCGTGGTCGGACGACGGACAAATTCTTGATTGCCAGTGGCGGCATCGCCACCTTCGTAAGGCGCGGAAACTTCGGCGAGCTTTTTGAGTTTCGGATGTTCGAGAAAATATCGCAGATGGCCGAAGGAATTTTGATTCGGCACGAGGTCAATGCCGAGTTCGCGACAGCGCGCGTCGAGAGTTTGAATTTCTTTCGCCGTCAGCGCGCCCCAGCTTTGCCAGACGGATTTGTAGTTGCGATAGGCAAACGTGTGCTCGGTGTAAAGTTGCAGCTCGTTGATCTTGAAATCAGAAAGTTTTTCGGCGAGATCGAGCAGGGTTTCCAGCTTCGGCACACGGCCACGCGAGACGTCGAGCATCACGCCGCGACGCGAAAAATCCGGCCAGTCGCGGATGCGCAGGCAGGGCAGGCGGCGACCGTATTCGCGCAGCAATTGCCGCAACGTCGCCGTGGCCGCGCGCAAGCCGCCGGTTTCGCGGAAGGAAATTTCAATTCCGGTTTTAGAGATCGCCAGCGCGTAGCCTTCGGGATGATTTGGCGCGGAATGGGTGCGAACGACTTTGATTGCGGCCAGCGGTTTCTGCTTCGGCAGCGTGAACGTGCCGCGAAGAATTTTCAGCGCGCAAGGGCAGGGGAGCAGGTTCAATTTGGAACGGTTCGACATCGGCCTTTAATTAGCCACAGATTAAACACGGATTAAACATGGAAAAGCTAGAAAATGCGTTTTCATTTATTAAGGCAACAATACTTATACAATGCTTGTCAGAAAAAATAAGAATGTGCTTATCGAACACTAGAGCGTATCTCATAAATGTCTCAAGAGGATGATTACCGCCGCCAAATGAACAAACCCTTGAAAATTCTCCGCGTGGTATTCATAACGGACCACCAGCCGTCGGAAGCTGAAGAGCCAG
>Ga0137404_10000093_pt1 | contig 51166 bp, 59 predicted proteins | sample CZOMad2_1_16fung_FD_108285 | JGI IMG/M metagenome (GOLD analysis project Ga0137404, IMG submission 108285) | Vadose zone soil fungal communities from Angelo Coast Range Reserve, California, USA - CZOMad2_1_16fungal (Illumina Assembly) | ecosystem: Environmental > Terrestrial > Soil > Vadose... | reverse complement strand
GCTCTCGCAAGGCATACAGCCGCTCCCGTTCTTCAAGGTCTAAATGCCGATATCTCATGCTCATCACCTCCTCTCAGTTCACCGATTTTACCTGAAGTGATGCACTTCGTTTTAGAACCTAAGGCAATACACTTACTAATTATGCCGTTGCTGCTGTGTTTGGAGATTCATATCCTAATGTTATTAAACCTGAAGCAAAGATTAATGGAAAAACAACACCCTTTTATAAAGCTGGCCTTGTTGCCGCTGAAAGATTTGGCAGAAAAGCATCTGGACCAGAAGAAGTAATAGAAAGACTCCAAGAGTTATTCCCAGATCAACCTGCAACCTGGCATGAAATTCCAGCTTTACAAATAGCAAAACAGACAGACGCCTTTGTTAGAAAAACACCTGAAAATATATTGACTTGTCCGGCTGTAGATATGACTGGTGCACTCTTCAAGGCGTATGGGAAATTACTAAGAAACCCAGACTATCAAAATCATCTTATACAAAAAATGCGATATCCGATCTATCGCCGCTATGCCTTTTAAAAGTAGCTCTTGCTATAGAAAAACAGCTCTTTCTTTGCTACACTACTACTAATGCCCTATATCAAAAATTACGATGCTCTTGCAACCAATGATAATCGTAAAGTTGTCTTAGAACTTATCGAAACTGCTTTTGCCTCTATTGCGCCTGAAAGAGTCTTTCAAAAAGATTTTTCTTTGCAAGATAAACGCTTAAAAATTCAGGATAAAACATTTGACTTAGATAATTTTGATCATGTTTTTCTTGTCGGATTTGGGAAAGGGAGTTCTGGTATTTGCAAAATGTTAGAAGAAAAATTGGGAAATCTCATAACTGAAGGCTATGACATTGACGTCGTTGATGAAACATTTAAAAAAGTAAAATATACCAAAGGCACTCATCCACTTCCTTCCCAGGCAAACTTTGACTTTACCGAAACAGTTATTACCAGATTAAGCAAATTGACTGAAAAAGATCTTGTTATTATTGTGACATGTGGTGGTGGATCAGTCCTTTTTGAAAAACCTCATACCTTTACGTTGGATCATATGATTACAGTTAACAAAGCGCTTCTTAATTCAGGAGCAACAATTTCTGAAATGAATGTCATCCGCAAGCATCTTTCATCAATAAAAGGCGGTGGTCTTGCCAAAATTCTTTATCCAGCAACCGTTGCCAATCTTATTTTTTCAGACGTTCCAGGCAATGATCTTTCTGTTATCGCTTCAGCCCCGCTCGTCCAAGACCCCACAAGCATGCAAGATGCAATTACTATTCTCTCCAAATACACTTTTGACCAAAATGATCTCTTATCTGATGCTGACTTTCACGAAACTCCTAAAGATGCAAAGTATTTTGAAAAAGTAACGAACATTTTGATGTTAAGTAATCTCACAGCACTTAACGCAATGGAAAAACGAGCACGACAGCTTGGCTATCACTGCTATGTTATGACAGATCGTCTTGAAGGAGACGCAAGAACAATGGGTGAAAAACTAATCAAAGAAGCGCCGATTGGACAAATCCTCCTTGCTGGAGGAGAAACGACAATCAAGATTACCGGCAATGGCCGCGGTGGCCGTAACCAAGCACTTGTCCTCTGCTCACTTCCTTTTATCAAGGACGATACTATTATAGCAACGTTTGACTCAGATGGTTGGGATTTTTATGGCTACTCGGGAGCAATCGCTGACAAAGAAACACTTAAAAAAGTTACCGATCAACAACTTGACGTTAAAGAATTTTTACATGATGATAATAGTTTTGGATTCTTTGAAAAAGTTGGCGACGGAATAGACACTGGCAAGTTGCAATCAAATGTTTCAGATTTATTTATAGTGTTAAGAAAATGATCGACGAACTATTTGATGATAAATTAAAAGATCTTGAACTCAAAGCCGACCAGGCAAGACAACTCCTGATCGAAACACTCCTTGAAGCAGGATCGGGACATTCTGCCGGACCACTTGATATGGCCGATGTCTTTATTGCATTCTACTTCCATATTCTCAATCATGATCCCAAAAATCCTGACTGGCCAGACCGTGATAGACTGGTTCTTTCAAATGGTCATATCTGTCCCATCCGATATGTAACTATGGCCATGGCCGGTTACTTTCCCCTTGAAGAACTCAAAACCCTTCGAAAAATAAACTCCCGCCTGCAAGGACATCCGCATCGCACAGCACTTCCCGGTCTTGAAACAACATCAGGACCGCTTGGTGAAGGATTGTCTCAAGCAATCGGCATTGCTCTTGCTGCCAAACTCGACAAAAAATCATACTATACTTATGTCATCACAGGCGATGGCGAACTTAACGAAGGCAATATCTGGGAAGCCGCAATGTTTGCAGGAAAATTAAAACTGAATAACCTTATCGCAATCGTTGATCGTAACAATATCCAAATTGATGGATTTACCGAAGATGTTATGCCGCTTGAGCCACTCCGGGCAAAATTTGAAGCATTCAATTGGCATGTCTTGGAAGTTGACGCACACAACATCCGTAGCATTATTGATAAAATCCGCGAAGCACATTCTATTTATGAAAAACCAACACTCATCATCGCTCACTCAACCCCTGGCATGGGTGTTGACTTCATGGAAAAAGATTTCCATTGGCACGGCAAACCCCCAAACAAAGAAGAGGCCAAAAAAGCACTTGATGAACTACGAACACTACAAGGGAAAATTATGAGCGAACATAAATAACGTATGCTAAACCCAACACTAAAATTAAACTCTAAGGTATTTGACTCTGATGTAGAACTCAAACCAACCCGTGCAGGATTTGGTGAAGGACTTCTGCATCTTGGAGAGACCAATCCCAACATCGTCGCGCTCTCCGCCGATCTTGCCGAATCAACCTACGCACATCTTTTTGCCGAAAAATTCCCCGAACGATTCTTTGAAATCGGTATCGGTGAACAAAACATGGCAGCAGTCGCCGCAGGACTCGCAGTCACTGGCAAAATTCCTTTCATATCATCCTACGCAACATTTTCTCCAGGAAAAAATTGGGAAACAATCAGAACAACTATTATTTACAATCAGGCAAACGTCAAAATTGCCGGACACCACGCGGGTATCATGACAGGACCAGATGGCTCTACCCATCAAGCAACTGAAGATATCGCGATCACACGTTGCTGGCCAAATATTGAGATCTATGTCCCCTGTGACGCAATCGAAGGGAAAAAAGCAACCATCGCCTCAGCAGCGACAACTTCACCTGTGTATCTTCGTTACACTCGTGACAAAACCCCAACCATGACAACTGATGAAACACCATTTGAGGTTGGTAAAATGCAGGACTTTTGGATTACAGATAATCCACAAGCAACAATTTTTGCAACAGGATATATGCTTCATTATGCGCTCGTTGCCGCAAAAGAATTGGAAGAAGAAGGCTTCCCAGTCTTGGTTGTGAATGTTGCGACGATAAAACCACTTGATGAGGAAGGCATCATGCGATTTACTGGTCATACCAAAGCCGTTGTCACTGTTGAGGATCATCAAGTGATGGGAGGATTAGGTGGAGCAATTGCAGAATTTTTGGCAAAAACTAATCCATTACCAATGGAATTTATTGGTTTACAAAATACTTTTGCCGAATCAGGCGCCTGGAAAGAGTTGATTGAAAAATATAACATGGGAACAAAATCTATTAAAGAAGCCGTGAAAAAAGTGACAGCGAGAAAATAACTCAATGTCATCCTGAACTTGCTTCAGGATCTAAAAAATAAATACGCTTATTGCTTTCTCCAAAGAGTTACTGGTACTATTAAAAGATACATGGATCCTGCCCTTCTTGCTATATTAAAAGAGACAATCAAAGGTGATATTGCAACTGACGCAGACACACTTTTTAACTACAGTCATGATACGAGTCTTTTTGAAGTCAAACCACAAGTTGTTGTCAGTCCAAAAGACATAACTGACGTCAAAAACCTCGTTAAATTTGTCACAGCCAACAAGAAAAAAAATCCTGATCTTTCCCTTACAGGGCGATCAGCTGGAACTGACATGAGTGGCGGGGCGGTCAATGATTCAATCATTGTTGCCTTTCAAAAATATTTTAGTCAGTTTGGCGGGATTAAAAATAATATTGCAACAGTGCAACCAGGTATGTTCTATCGTGATTTTGAACAAGAAACTCTCAAGCAAAATCTTATCTTTCCTTCCTATCCTGCATCACGAGAAATCTGCGCCATGGGAGGGATTGTCAATAACAATTCAGGTGGTGAGAAATCCTTACAATATGGAAAAACAGAACGTTATGTCAAAAAAGTAAAAGTCGTTCTTTCAGACGGCAATGCATATATTTTACAGCCACTGACAGAAAGACAACTCAAACAGAAAATGAAATTAAAAAATTTCGAAGGTCACCTGTATCGTAATATGTATAAATTAATTACGACAAATTACGATCTTTTGCAAAAAGCAAAACCAAACGTTTCCAAAAATTCAGCCGGCTATTTTCTCTGGAATGTGTATGATGAAAAGAAAAAGATCTTTGATTTGACCAAACTATGGGTTGGTGCCCAAGGCACACTCGGGATGCTTCTTGAAGCAGAGATTGGACTGGTTCCAGTTAAAAAACATCATGAAATGGAAATTATTTTCCTTCATGATCTCTCTCACCTTAGCGAGATTATTGACGCTGTTTTACCGCTTGAGCCTGAGAGTTTTGAAAGTTATGACGACAATACCTTGAAATTGGCACTTCGCTTTTTCCCAGAATTTGCCAAGCAACTTGGTATCAATGGCCTTATCCAATCAGGGCTTGCCTTCATGCCAGCATTTCTCCAGATGGCTGTTGGCAAGTTACCAAAACTTATTTTGCAAGTTGATTTTGCTGGTGATGATCTTGATGAACTTAAACAAAAAATCGCGACTATTCGAGAAAAATTGAAAAATCTTCACCCACAGACGCGTATTGCTATTGACGATCAAGAAAAAAGATATTGGCTTGTCCGACGAGAGAGTTTTAATCTGCTTCGTCATAAAATCCGTGACAAACATACCGCTCCATTTATTGATGATTTTGTGATTGATCCACACAAAATGACTGAAGTTGTCGATCAGGTAACAGCAATTCTTAAAAAATATCCTGAATTTTTCTTTACGGTTGCGGGACACGTCGGCAATGGCAATTTTCATATCATCCCAATTGCTGATATTAAAAATCCAAAGGTCCGAGAAGCCATTCCTGTTATCGCAAAGCAAGTCTATGAAATTGTTATCAAAAACGGTGGGTCAACAACTGGTGAGCATAACGACGGCCTTATCCGAACTCCCTATCTTGAGCAAATGTACGGAAAAAAAGTAGTGAAACTTTTTGAAAAAACCAAACATATTTTTGACCCGTTAAATATCTTTAATCCAAGAAAAAAAGTCCATGGAGATCTAGAGTTTGCAATGAGCCATATTAGGACGGAATGGTAAAATTTTGCCTTGCATTTCCTTGTAAGACCCGCTACTATTAAACAACTATGGCACTGGTCACTCTTCGGCAAGTTCTCGATGAAGCAAGCAAAGGAAATTACGGTGTTGGCGGATTTAATGTGAACAATATGGAGCAGATCCAAGCTATCATGGAAGCAGCAAAAGAGACCAACTCCCCTGTTATCCTTCAAGCAAGCCGTGGCGCACGAAAATACGCAAATGATCGGTTTCTTTATCATCTGATGCTTGCAGCAAATGAAATCTATCCTGAAATCCCAATTGTCCTCCATCAAGATCATGGCAGTGTTGATGCATGTCTTTCAGCAGTTGATTTGGGTTTTACAAGCGTGATGATTGACGGTTCACTGCAAGAAGATCACAAAACGCCTGCTTCTTTTGAAGATAATATCAAAGTCACCAAACAGGTTGTGGAATATGCACACGCGCGAGGTGTTTCGGTTGAAGCAGAACTTGGTGTTATTGGTGGTATCGAAGATGGCGCGGGAGCTGGCGACATGAAAAGTGATTTTTTGACAGATCCTAATCAAGCTGTCGAATTTGTTGAAAGAACAGGCGTGGACGCACTAGCTGTTGCGATTGGAACAAGTCACGGTGTCTATAAATTTTCGAAAGAACCTGATGGTTCTGTTCTTGTGATGGATAGAATTGTTGAAATTCACAAAAAACTTCCCGACACACACCTCGTAATGCATGGATCATCAAGTATCCCGCAAGAACTCTTGCAAGAAATTAATAAATATGGCGGTCAAATCAAACCAACCTGGGGCGTCCCGATTGAGGAAATTCAAAAAGGCATCCAGCACGGTGTTCGCAAAGTCAATGTCGATACCGATACGAGACTTGCTATCACTGCGGCTATCCGTAAATTCTTTATGGAACACCCAGATAAATTTGACCCACGAGAATACCTAACAGAAGCAAGAGAAGCCAATAAACAAATGATTGCAGATCGAATGAAAGCCTTCGGACAAACAGGCCACGCAGGAGATTACAAACCAAACCCACTTGAAGAAATGAAAGAATTGTATCAGAATAAATGATATGGGTGAAGGTGGCACAGAATTTGGTGGTTTACCAAAAGAAACAGCTAAATTGCCTCATTACGAAAAAGCACTGAGATCGACAACTCCTGCTCTTCTTTTGGCAAAATGGAATCAAGAAAAACCATGGGAAAGTATAGCTCCCGGCAAGATAGAACAACTATACAATAAAGCGAGAAGACAACCTCAGTTGAATGAATCTCTTCCTGAAATTTATTTCGATCCTAATCCCAAACTAGGCCAAGAAGACAAAATACAGGCACATGGAAAAAGAAGAGATGTCCGTGGATGGATCTTAAAAGAGCTTGGGCTATCAGATACAATGATCAATAATCCTCCCCTTGATCCACTCAAGTCCCAAGAGCTTATCGCAAGAGGTCTGGGAATCTCAGCTTTTCATGCAGCTATACTTGACCATGCAACTCGTAATACAGCTGGTGAAGAAGCGGAGGGAAATTTTACAAGAGCATTAGAGCACCCTGAAACTTTCGCAAAAAAAGGACTTGCTGGATTTGTCAAAATCATAGAAAGATTAGATCAAGCCGGGTGGACACGTGTTGCTACGGAAGAATTACCCCGAGCTATCAATCAATTACATTTTGAAAAGCAAGAAAGAGAGATGAAAGAAAAAAAAGAAGAAAAAGAAATATATATGCAAGCGTTAGAAGATAGAGCCAGAGCTGCTCTTGAAAAAGTATTTGGGGAAAAAGACCCTCCACAAAAAGAAGCCTTACGATTAGTAAAGGTGAGAGGAATGCAAATTCATGAGGGTAGCGCTATACCGGCTGACATTCCTCATATAGACGAGCTTCATCGACATATCCCCGGTGTCACTCGCAAACAAGTTGCTGAATTGATAGGAAATTTTACAGATAAGGCTGCAACAAATAATGGAGACTTTGAGAAATGGGAAAAACAGTTTAAAGAATGACGCTTACTCTTTTACTTTCTCCTCCATCTGTTCTTTTGTGAGAAGTCCTGCCTCAGCACCAATATGTCCAACCACTGATGAAGCATTGACTGTCCCCCATTCCATCGCATCCGCAATACTTAATCCATGTATTGTCGCAGCCAAAAAACCAGTCGTATACGCATCTCCTGCGCCTGTGCGCTCGACAACCTTTCCCGCTGCCATATGATGAGCATAAAATTCTCCCTGATCATCAAGCGCGTATGATCCATGTCTGCCATTGGTAATGACGACAATCTTTGCTCCAATCTTTTGCAATTTTTCGGCAAGAGCTTTGATATAGTCTTGGGTGTTATCAACTTTTTCCCCATAATGATGGAACACTAACTGCTCTGCTTCTTCTTTATTGACGAATAAAATTTCTGTCTTCTCAAGAACGCTTCGTACTGTCTCTTTTCCTTCGTGGATTTGAAGATGCCCTGGATTAAAAGCAACTTTTGCATCACAAGATCCGGCAAAATCCAAAGCAGTTTTGTAAGCATGTTCCCATTTATGACCAAGACTTGTGATGTAAATATATTTTGCTGTGACCTCATCAAAGTGAAATTTATGTTCACGCTCAACATCTTGGACAAAAATTGTCCGATCACTTTTAAAATTAATAATAACTGAAAAACTTGACGGACCTGGTGTTTGGATCATCAAGAGTCGCTCAATTTCTTCTTTGGCCAAACTATTTCGGATTTTTATAGAGAGTTCATCGTCACCTATTTCGCTCACCAAGGTTGCTTTCAAACCAAGTCTCGAGAGCCCAACTGCGACATTGGTAGCATTGCCACCCATTTGAAAATCATACCGCTCCACATTTATCTTCTCGCCATGCTTAAAACAAAGCTCTCCGTCTTCACTCAAATGCACTTTTTCACTGCTATCATGCAACGTCATGAAAGCATCCATAGTTGTCTCACCCATGGTGATCACATCATAATGTCGAGTCATATATTTACGATACATGATCCTTTATAATATGTAAATAACCATGAAGATTATTTTTGAACTCAATAAAGAACAACTAACTGGCTTGGCAAATTTATGTTTTGATATTGCAAAAGGAGCTTTTATTACAGTATTTATTCCGGCGCTATTATTAAAATTGAAAGAAAGTGTTGCAGAATGAATTTTTTAGAACTTTTAAATCAAGCATATAATCTTGGTCTTATTTCTTCTGAAATTTTTTCCAATCACCACTATTAAAACGATTCCTTCCATTGATATGCCAATCATGGGGACTTGCGGTCTGTAATGCCTTCCACATTTTTTTCGCTGATTTGGTGTAGAGTTTTTCTTCACCAACAACTTGTCGTATCTTTTCCCAATCCTTGATAACAGTATTCCCTTCTGCTTTTGCTTCTTGCACTTCAAAATCAACATCAAGATTATCCGCATCTTTGACAATTTTTGCCTCAATACTTTCTCTTTTTTCATATTCCTGCCAAAGTGTAAATAATTCATCTGCTAAAACAGTGTTAGCTAGTATATCCTTAATTCCTTTCTCTTCATCACGGAGAACATATTGTCTCTGGAGATAATTCACATCACCTGTTCTACTCTCTGAGACATCATGCAATAAAGCCATCTTAAGAATTTTATCCGTATTGGCAACTTTCTCCATACGAGCCAAAATGAGTGCAATCCAGACAACACGAAAATGATGTTCTGTAAGATTTTGTCTATTGGGAAGAAATTGTTTCCACGTCCGATCAATAAAACGCAAGGAGCCAATTTCATAAAGAAATTCAAGATCTCGTTTTAGATTCTGCTTTCTCTTCATATCCAGCATTATAGAAATTACTGTTTTGAAAAGCAATGGAAAAAATGAGGGACAGAGTGCTAAAATTGATTTGCGCTATCGGATGATTAACAACCAAAACAAAATCGCCACAATAATCCGATAAATGCCAAATGGAATAAACGTATGATGTTGAATAAAGCGAAGAAAGTATTTGACTGCTAAAAGAGCAGTAATAAATGCGCCAACAAATCCAACAGCCAAGATCCCCCATTCACTGGAACTAAACGAAAAATTACTTTTTACCAAATCAAGTCCTGTTGCAGCAATCATCGTTGGGATCGCAAGGAGAAAAGAAAATTCAACTGCAGGTTTTCTCTTAAGTCCCACAAAAAGTCCACCCAGAATCGTTGCTGCTGAACGAGAAACGCCTGGAATGACGGAAATAGACTGCGCCAAACCAATCAGAACAGCTTTTTTGGGACTAAGCTTTTCGATATCATCAAGATGATGCGGCTGCTCTTTGTAGAATTTTTCTGCGATGATCAAAACAATACCACCGATCAACAACGCCCATAAAGTTACAGCAGTATTACCAAGAAGAAAATTTTTGATTAATTTAAAAAGCACAAACCCAATAACGGCAGTTGGAATAAAAGCAGCAAGAAGTGGCAACCACAATTTTCTTCTCCCAAAAAGTTTTTGGGCATAGAGAACAACGATTGCCAAAATAGCACCAAGTTGAATGATAATTTCAAAGCTTTTGACAAAATCAGTTTGTGCGATTTTCAAAATATCTGAAGCCAAGATAAGATGTCCTGTTGATGAGATTGGTAAAAATTCAGCAATACCTTCGACAATTGCTAAAAGGAGTGATTGCAAGATGTCCACTTTAGTAGTATACCATATGTTTTATTGACCAAGCATTGCTTGATTAAGTTGCTGTGAAAATTGTTGCAAAAACTGCATGAAATAATACGTTGATATGATAAGTGAAAGTATCGTAAGAATGATCGCAATCCATCCAACAACTCTTGTTCTCTGATTACTTTGTCGCACATAACGGAAAGCTGGCCATAAACCAAACGGTGGAAGAAAAAAAGAGAGAAGATAAATACCCATTTGCTGAATGAGAGAAAGAGACAATGGTTTGGTACGAAGCTGTTTGCCACAATTGGGGCAGAAATAAAATTCAGACAGCACAGGAAGAGAACAGTGAGGACAAACTAAAGATGCAACTTCCATATTATTTCATCGCGTACTTATTGTAGTATACAAGATTTTTTCCCAAAACATGCTACAATTTACTTGAGCTATGAAATATCAGGCGCTCGTCAAAAATATTCAGAAAATCTTTACAAAAAAGAATCTTAAGCGATTAATAACAAAAGATTTTTGGTGGCAATTACTTAAACGTCATCATCGCAAGATTTTTTGGGCAGTAGGCGCATTTATTCTCCTTCTTGTTCTCATTTCAATCTTTACTTATATCTATTTTGCCGGTGATCTGAAAGACAAAACAAGTATCACAAGTCATAGTAAAACTGGATTAACGCTTCTTGATGATCAAGGCAAACCTTTCTTCACTTTTTATCATCCCAAAGAAGTAACATATATCCCTCTCTCCGACATGCCAACGTCTGTGCAACAAGCTGTCATCACAGCTGAGGATAAAAATTTTTATACCAACCCTGGATTTTCTGTTCGTGGGATGGCAAGAGCTTTCGTCAGAAATCTTTTGGCTGGGCAAATTGTTGAGGGAGGATCAACCATCAGTCAGGAATTGGTTAAAAATGCATTACTTAATTCTTCTCGCAATATTCTTCGCAAATATCAAGAATTGGTGCTTGCTACTGAGCTTAATCGACGCTTTAGCAAACAAGATATATTGGAAATGTATCTCAATTCTGTTTACTTTGGTGAAGGAGCTTTTGGTGTTGAAAACGCAGCGGAAACATATTTTGGTATTCATGCAAAAGAGTTATCCCTTTCGCAATCAGCTCTGTTGGTTGGATTATTGCCAGCACCATCAGCGCTTTCTCCACTTTCTAACGATCCAGCCAAAGCACTTGCCAAACGAAATATTGTTTTGCAAGAAATGGTACAGGATAAAAATATTACAGCGCAACAAGCAGATCAGGCAGAAAAAGACAAACTCGTTTATAATACCACTCCCAAAGAAGAAACAAATGTCCTCGCCCCTCATTTTGCACTGTATGTCAAAAATCTTTTGATCAAAGAATATGGCGAAGAACGAGTGGTCAGTGAAGGATTTAGAGTAAAAACAACCCTCAATAGTACCTGGCAAGCCTATGCCGAAAAAGTTGTTAAGAACCAAGTTCTCAGTCTAGCCCGAAACAAAGCAACAAATGGCGCGGCTGTTGTGATTGATCCAAAAACTGGAAATATCAAAGTGATGGTTGGAAGTTATGATTGGAATGATGAAACAAATGGAAAAATAAATATGGCACTTGCGCCTCGCCAACCAGGTTCATCTTTCAAACCAATTATCTATGCTGATGCACTTGAACAAAAGTTAATTACCCCTGTCACAATCTTAAAAGATAATCCAATTGCTTATGGTGATTATAAACCACTTGATTATGATAAGAGATTTCGTGGAGATGTCACGGTGAGACGCGCACTTGCAAATTCGCTTAATATTCCTGCCGTTGCAGTGATGAACCAAGTTGGTGTTCCATCAGGACTTGCGACTGCAAAAAAGTTTGGAATTACAACGCTTGGTGACGATGCTTCTAAATATGGATTGTCTTTGGTGCTTGGAAGTGGCGAAGTAAAACTTCTTGAAATGACAGATGCATATGCTTCTTTTGCAGATGAAGGTGTCTATCATGCGCCAAATGCAATCCTTGAAATACAGGATAAATATGGAAAAAATATCAATACACAATCGAACGGCTTTTCCTTGACAACCCTGTTTAATCTCTTCAACCCAGCAAGTATCAATTCTCATTCCTCTTCTTCTGAAAAAATTGTCATAAGCGATGCAACCGCATTTCTGATTTCCTCAATTCTTTCTGATAACAACACCCGCGCTGAAGAATTTGGTGGAGCACTTACCATTTCTCGACCCGCAGCAGTCAAGACAGGAACAACAAATGACTTTCGCGATGCGTTAACGATTGGCTATACACCAAGTATTGTGGTTGGAGTTTGGGTTGGCAATAACGACAACTCACCTATGGATAATATCGCCGGTTCATTAGGCGCAGCACCAATTTGGAGAAGTTTGATGGAGACATTCTTGGCAAGAACAAGGCTTGAACCATTTATCAAACCTGCATCAGTTGTCAAAGCAGCTTTGTGTCTTACACCTGGAAATATTGCCTCAACATCCGCAGAATTCTTCATCCAAGGAACAGAACCAAAAGATTGTACAACGCCAACACCTTCCCCTACCAAATCACCAAGTAGTACTCCAAATCCAACACCCAGCAATCAACCGACTGAGACACCAGTTCTTCCAACGAATAAGCCACAACCAACACAATCACAAACATCACCAACAACGAATCCAACACCAACTGGTATTATTACTCTTCCGAGTATAACGCCTCTACCAACCTAAAAGCATTATTGTAAGAAAATTTTTGCATTGATAATAAAAGTGGTATACCCTAAGTTTGTGTATGGGCATTGAATCTGGAAGTTCTCCTGAAAGAGCATATATTAAAAAAATTAATGAATCTTTGGAGCAGCAACAAGAGTGGACATTATTACCTCCGCGAATTAAATCCTTGGTAACCCGCACAACCTTTCATGCACTCACCAGCCCTTCAGATATACTTTTAAAAAGAGTCCAAGAGCTGGATAAACTTGATAATCCTTATAATAATTACAAAATCAGGCAAGAAGGAACGATTATCAGCAATGATCTTTTGACAAGGCAACATTTAGTAAACGAAAATCTTTGGCTTAATCCAGCAACTAATAATCGTATAGCAGATACAACATTAAGGATAACTTATGCAGAAAGGCTTATTGGCAATCGTTTAGCTAATGTTGTCGGATGGAGTCCAACAACACACTTTGGTATCCATACAGGTCATGCACAAGCCGCTATTGAACTATGCAAAAAAACAGTCCGTAACCTTCCACAATAACATTTTACCTGTTCAGCTTGACTGTAAGAACAAAAATGGATAAAGTTAGTAACAATTACGTAATAAATACGTAAGGATCAGTTCCCGTGTCTCAATTGTCGTTATCACCCATTTCTCAAGACTATCTTGTGGAGAATTTATTCTCCCTTGCTATCATGCAAAAAACAAACTCTACAAAAATTGTTTTACAAGCATTGAGCAATCAAATTGATACCGCTCATCTTCCTTCCATCGTGGACCAACTGCAACGCCATCTTCCCAGTGTGCTTCTTACCACCTGCTTCAACGATGAAAACTTGCCTTTTCTGGTTGAAGTGAAGAAAACAGAAATCGGTCATCTTTTTGAACATATTTTACTTGACTATCTCTGTCAACTAAAAATTGCGAAAGGCTATAATAGTGCAGTTTTTTCTGGCCGGACAAGATGGAATTGGATCAAAGAACCACGAGGAAAATTTCATATTCGGCTTAATTGTGGAACAAAAGATGCAGATATCTTCCCTCTTGCAATCGAAAAAACGATAGCACTTATGAAGACTTTATTGCTTTTGCAACTGCAGAAGTCATAGCTTTCCATTTGCTACTCCTGAAGGAATATCCAAAATTGCTGGTATGCGTATAAATTAGCCAATTCTTCAACCATACGGTTTTTTGCAAATTCATGCCATTTTGTATATATATTTTCGCATTTTTACTTTTTTTCCGCAAGAAAAAATGGTAAGAAAGAAGAAAGAAATGTTATTGCCCAAAGCGTCTTTTTCGTCTCGAAAACTCTTCAAGCGCCTTCTCAAATTCTTTTTCGGTAAAATCCGGCCAGTACACCTTTGGGAAATATAATTCACTATATACAGACTGCCAGGGCAAAAAGCCACTCAGCCGCTCTTCCCCACTTGTTCTAATAATCAAATCAGGATCAGGCTGGTTTTTGGTATACAAAAAAGACGCAAAAGTTTTTTCATCAACTGCTTTTGCATTTGTATAAAGCAAATTGTTTACTGCCCGTAATATTTCTGCTCTTCCACCATAATTAAGCGCAATAGTAACAATTATTTTCGTATTGCCTTTTGTATTTGCAACAATCTTTGTCATATCCGCAACAATATCCTCTGGAAAAGAATCGAGTTCTCCAAGAATTTGGAGACGGATTCCATTATCTTGTAATCGTTTCATAAGCCGGCTTCTAAAAATCCGTCGGAAAATATGCATAAGAACGGTTACTTCTTTCTTATCACGATGCCAATTTTCTGTTGAAAAAGCCCAAAAGGTCAGATACTTAATACCTTTTTTATACGCATAAGCGATAAGTGGTTCAATGGCTTGATATCCTTTTGTATGACCAGCAACAAGCGGCAGTTTGTGTGCTGTTGCCCATCTTCTATTTCCATCCATAATAAATGCAACATGTTTGATCATATTTTTTTATTTTTTAGCAAAAGTGTTGTTTCCTCAATACACCAGGGCGAGTAGCCAATCGGATTATTTTTAATCTCCACAAGCCAGTCTTTCCAGGAAATCCATCTGATTGCTTCCACTTCATCAGGATTTGGTTTTGGTAATGCGTTGGAAAAGCCAATCATCACCGGACAAATTTCATTTTCCACAATGCCATCTTTTTCTACTCGATATCGATAATCAGGAAGAGCCATAGAAATTTCTGTATCAGTGATACCTAGTTCAAAAGCAAGTCGTCTGTGCGCTGCTTCGATTGGTGTTTCACCAAGCATTGGATGACCACAGACTGAATTTGACCAAATACCAGGCCAGGTTTTTTTAGTGAGACTTCGCTGTTGCAGTAATAATTCTTCTTTGTCATTAAAAAGAAACAAAGAAAAGCCTCGATGCAACGGGGTATTGCGAGAATGCGCCGCAAGTTTTTCCATTGTGCCAAGCGGCTCATTCCTAAAATTAACTAAGACAACATACTCATTCATAACTTATACACCACGATAAATAACAATCTGTTTAACGCTATCTTTCTGTCTTTCTCTTTCAAAATAAAATTTTTCTATCTGAAAATCAGAATCAATTACTTTTTGTCGACGCTTGGGGTCTTGATATGCATCCAAAACACGAGCAATTGTTCGATCACGCTGTAAAAAAGTAAGCGCATCACGTGAAAGTGGACGAACTTCTTGATCTAAAAAGTCATCGACAGTGTACCAACCTAAAGGAATTACTTCATTTTTGTCATATGGTTCAAAGTGAGTATGTTTATCTCCATCAAAAACTACCACAGCTAATGTATATGCAACAATGCTCTCCGCATTTGGGTTATCAAAAAGTAGTGTCGGTGTTGACCGAAAGCTATCAGTCGTATACAAATGATTCGCTACGTGAGCAACGGTACTATTATTGACGAGCTCTGCCAAAGCACCTTTTATAGTATCTTCATGGGACTCGCCAGGTTTTCCTGATTCAAAGATTGTCGCAGGCAAGCCACCCTTACGACCTGTTCCTTTATGACTCGACGCATCTATTTGCGTCCAAATATCTCCTTCTAAATTAACCACCATCAAACCAATACCTTGCCGTAAAGATCTATATGGAGAGATGTCTGACTGACGTTCTATTGCTGTAGTCATATTTATCTGATAACAGTTCCCCGAAATTTTTGCATATTTAAAATTACATTCAAGATTCTTTCTTTTTTTCCATTAACAATCCATGTTTCAATACCAGATTGTGCCATCGTAAGTGCATTTTCTACTTTGTGAGCCATACCACCTGTAACATCAACAATGTCATTTTTGAAAATTACTTTTTTTATTTCCGGCCAATTTTCTTTCATAATTTCTGGAATAACATTTCTATGTTTATCCAATACACCATCAACATCAGTCAATTGAATGATTTTTGCAATAACAAATTGTTGCTTTTGTAAATATCGACAAAGTATATTGAGTGTTGTTTCGCCTGAAAAAATCGTTGTCTTTTGCATTGTGTCCCAAATTACATCACCACAAATAACAGGAATGAGTTGTTGCGAAATTGCCTCAACAATTGGATCAAAAAAAGCTTTTTGGAGTTTGCCTTTTTTGGCGATAAGAAAACTTCGCGGGCTAAAAAAAACTGCAGAAAGTCCTTCCTCAAGAAAAATTTCCATGACAATTTGATTAATCGCCTGAACATCATGCGTTACTTTTGCGATTCCCCATTTATTCGTATAACCATTCTTTCCACCATATTTTTGAGCTGATGTATGGGCAAAACTACCAACACCATGGGCTATAAGCAAAGGCTTTTTTATTTTCTTAAGTTCCTGAGCAATCCTGCGGATACTATCTTGATTTGGGGAATAAGGATTTTTTTTGTCTGTAATGACCGACCCACCGAGTTTGATACATAAAATTTCTTGTTTCATTTTTCTCCTACTCTTTAAGTCGTCTTTTTTTGCTAAATCATTCGAAGATATCTATAATACCTCTATGGTAGCTCTTATCGAAAAGATAATACAAGGAGACGAGCAAGCAGTTGTTGCATTTTATCATGAATTTTCCTCACGAATTCTTCGATACTTGCAACACCGCCTTCCAAACGACAAAGCACAAGAAATCCTCAATGATGTTTTTCTCGATGCAATTGATGAACTACCCGTTTTGAAAAAACAAACCAATCTCCATGCATGGCTCTATAAAATTGCTCATAACAAAATTGTTGATTACTACCGCAAGAAAAAAATTAAATCATTTCTTTTCTCACAAATTCCCTATTTGGAATTCCTTGCACAAGATTTACATCAACCAGAATTTATTTTGGAAAAAAATAAAATTCGCGATAATATTGAAGCAACGCTCGTTAGTCTTTCACACAAATATCAAACCATTCTTCGCATGCACTATGAAGACCAACTCCCGATAAAAACAATTGCGCTTGAACTAAACCTTACACCGAAAGCAACAGAGTCATTACTCTTTAGGGCAAGACAACATTTTATCAAAGCCTATGAACGAACGTGAATTTTTGCGAAAACTCCAAGAAAAGGCGCGTGAACAAGAACGCGCCATGAAATCAGTGCCATTCCCGTCTCTTTTTTCTTTTATTGTTGCGTGGTTAAGTCATCATCCATGGCGTTACCTTATTCCTCTCGCATTTATCATTACACTGATTTTGCGAAGCGTCTTGGGAAGTGACTATACTGATTTTATTTTGAGACTATTCAGGGAGATATTATGAAAAAAAGACTTTTTCTTATTTATACCAGTTACATTTGGACCAAAATGCTTCTTGGCCTGACATTTCACCCGTATAAATCAGTCAAAGAAACAATCAAGCGTCCTATTCTCTTGCCGGTTATTTTTTCACCACTTTTGGCAATTGGGTTGTTATTTTTAACTGCAAAGATCGGATCGTTACTGATTGGTGTTTATGGAATAAAACGTGAAATTGTGGCTATTTTTTTGAGTACAACGTTGATCTCAATTATTTTCTGGCAAATTTTGCTGCTCTATTTATTAATTAGTTTTTTGTCTACTATACCAAAAACGGACAAAAGATAAAAAACAAGAAGATAAAGTATATTTTCTATATCATTTTTTTAACCTTCATGCCTTTTTTGGAGTCTTCAATCTCATAACCCATTTTTGCAATTTTTGCTCTGAGCTGATCAGCTGCGTTAAATCGTTTTTGTTTACGAAGACTTTCTCGCTCGTTTACCAATTCCTGAATATGCGTTGGAATAATCCCCTGTGCATTTCGCAATTGTGAACCAATTGCTTTCAGATTAAGACCAAGTACTTCATCCATCTTAAAAAGCGCTCGTGCTTTTGCAGGATTTGGATTGTCAGATTTGACCATTTCCCACATCACCGCAAGTGCTTGTGGCATATTGAGATCTTCATTAATCGCTTCAAGAAATCGCGCTTCATATTGTGCAAAATCGGAAGCAGGTCTCCGTCCAGAGCTATCCCCTGCATCTTCCCATGTTGCGACAATTTCATACAGTTTTTTGAGTGCATTTTCTGCTGCTTCAAGTGCGTTAAAAGTAAAATTCATTTCCTGACGATAGTGAGTTTGTAGATAAAGATAGCGAAGTCCAAGTGGCTCATAGCCTTGTTTTTCTAAATCATACAACGTGTAAATATTGCCAAGACTTTTACTCATTTTTTGTCCCGCAACCAACATAAAAGCAGTATGAACCCAGTAATCAACAAACTTCTTATGTGTTGCCGCTTCTGATTGAGCAATTTCATTGGTGTGATGAATACTAATATGATCGGCGCCACCTGTATGAATATCAATCGTGTCGCCAAGATAGTTCATACTCATTGCACTACATTCAATATGCCATCCAGGAAATCCTTTGACTTTATCTCCGCCTGGCGGGGACCAAGGACTTTTCCATTCCATTTGTCTCTTGGTGCCACTGGGAGAAAACTTCCAAAGTGCAAAATCACGCGGATTGCGTTTTTCCGGATTAACATTTATCCGAGCAAAACTGGCATCTTCCTCACTCTGAGCCTGCCGATTGGATTTGATTTTGTCCAAAGTTGAAAGCTTGCCATAATCTTTACATTTTGCTGTATCAAAATATACTCCGTCAGAGGTGACATATGTGTAGCCTTTTTCTTCAAGAATACGAATCAGATTAATCTGTTCTGTAATATAATCCGTTGCTTTTGCAAAACGTTCAGGTTTGGTATCGTTAAGTTTTTCGTAGTCTTTGATAAAAATATCAGTATAAAAGCGAGCAACTTCCCACGCTGTCTTGCCTTCTTTTTTTGCAGATTTTTCTATTTTGTCTTCACCTGTATCTTCGTCACTTACCAAATGTCCAACATCAGTGATATTCATCAAGAATTTGACAGAAAAATTATTATATTTCAAGACACGAACCAACAAATCAGATGTCGAGTAAGCTCTAAAATTACCAATATGCGCGAAATCATATACCGTTGGTCCACAGGTATACATTGTTACTTTTTCTGGATGAAGCGGCTTAAACTCTTCAATTGTTCGTGAAAGTGTGTTGTAAAGCTTGAGCATATACTTGCATTATAGCTTAAGCGTAGGAGATATTCAAAAAGAGGAACTATTATCCCGCCCCGGGGCGTCTCTCTGATTTACTTCTGGCTTGTTGTACAGCAAGCGGAACATCATTTTTTTTCTGTTCCTCAAGCTCTGTCATTTGTTGCTCTTTCTTTTGTTCTTCTTCTTGTTTTTCTTGTTGATCTTGCTGTTTACGTTTTTGTTCTTCTTGTTTTATTTGCCCTTCCAAATCTCCGCCAAATGTTTTCTGCAAATACTCATCATGGAGTTTTTTTCTCATCTCTGCCAATTTTTGTTCTTCAGAAGTTTGAGGCATTGGATGTTGACCAGATTGTTGTGATTGCGATACTTGAGGATGGACTTGTTGTTGTTGCTGTAAATCTGTATCTGCCTGCGGATCACCTGCTGATGTCGTTGGCCCATAAAGAGCGTCAAGAATTTGATTCGTCGTCTGACTTGCAGCAGCCTTTGTTTGCTGACTTACTTGCTTAGTAATTGTTCCAGCTGCTTGCTTGGTAACATTGGTTGTCGTTTTGACGATTGGATTACTTTCAAAATCATCTTCAAAACCAAAAGGATTTTTCATACGTTTATGATAGCACAAATAATCAATATTCGCTTCTTCCGTCCATTGCCCGCTCAAGTGTTGTGGGATCTGCATATTCCAAATCCGCTCCCGTTGGCAATCCCCTTCCAATTCTTGTGATACGCACTGTTCCATTTTCATTTTTCAGTTGCTTTGCGATATACATCGCTGTCGCTTCCCCTTCCATTGTGGGATTTGTTGCCAAAATAATTTCTTTGATTGGGGAATCTGTCTCTTTCACTCTATGCACCAGTTCACCAATATGAATTTCATCCGGACCAATATTATTGAGCGGATCAATCTTGCCATGCAGGACATGATAAACGCCTTTATATTTTCCATTTTTCTCAAGCGCCAAAACATCAAGGGCTTGTTCGACAACACAGACAATCGAGTGATCTCGCTTGCTATCCGAGCAAATAGAACAAGGATTTGTCTCATCAATTGAAAAACATGTTGAACATATTATGGTATCTTTTTTAAGATTTTGAACTGATAAACTAAACCGATCCAGTTCACCTTGTGGGACATGCAAAAGATAAAATGTCAACCGTTGCGCGGTCTTTGGTCCAATACCAGGCAACCGTTCAAATGATTCAATAACTTGCTGAATTGCTTTTGGAATTTTCATAAATCCTTCGGAGATAATGCATCTGCTACCATTTTTGCAATCGAGATAATTTCTAATTTTGGAAATCGTTTTCCCTGCGGGACAAAAACAGTATCCGTCACAAAAACTTTCTTAACTAATGAGTTTTGCAACAAATCTGATGCTTCTTCACTCAATACCGGATGCGTCACGAAAACAAATATCTCATCAACACCATGTTTTTCAAGCAATTTTGCTGATTCAACAATCGTCCCACCACTTGCGATCATATCATCGACAATAAAAGCTCGTTTCTTAAGACCACTGGTATCTCCTTCAATTGTCTTAATCACAATTTTCCCTGTATCCAAATCCCGATCTTTGACTGTTGCGATCCAGGCCATCCCATCAAGCAGTTCTGATAACTTACTAATCCGACGGAGCCCACCCATATCAGGTGAGACAAGGGTTCCATCTTCTCCAAGCTCTTTGATTTTTTCGGCAAATAACGACAAGGCCGACAACTGCTGTACAGGAACAGTAAAAATTTCAGGAATTTTAATCGAGTGCAGATCCAAAGTAATTACCCTTGCCGCGCCTGTCGCCTCAAGCGCACGAACAACAACATCCAAAGAAACAGCCTCTCCATCACGAAAAATATGATCTTGTCGTTGATAACCAAGATACGGAATTACAACGGTAATCTCACTTGCCCCACTTCTCTTGAGCCCATCAATGATAAACAAAAGCTCCATATAATTCTCAGCGCCAGGTGTGGCGGTGGATTGGACGACGACACAATGTTCATCCACCACATGATCTTGGATCTGGATACGTTTTTCCCCGTCTGGAAAAACAAAAATCTCAATTGGCGACAATACAATACCTAATTCGTGAGCAATTTTTTCTGCAAGGGGTTTATTAGAAGTCCCAGAGAAAATCTTCATGAACCTATTGTACTAAAAAGAATCTGTTGGGACAAGACGCCAGCTCTTTGACCTTTCTCTCAAAATATACTATACTACAGGTCATAGGTATGGATATCAACTGCTAGTTTTGGAGATATTCGCGCTATGATAACTAGCAACAAAGAAAATAAACTGAGAGGTTATATTCTGGATGTCGCAATAGCGATTCTGAAGACAGACTTATCACGGACGATATGATAGATAAATTATTATATAATCGCTAAATGATAGAACAAAGAGTCATATCTCAAATACAAGAATTACGTAAGAGAACCTATAACAAGAACGTTGAAGACTATCTTCAGAAGTCAAAAGGACGAGCACTTCATATAGGAGAATCAGTTCGTATTCCACAAGCATCTTTTAACCCATTGAAAAGAATGGAATATACTATGGGGATACTTGGTTATGGAGCAGCAAATCGTACAATGCAAGATTATCGAACAATGATTTTTGGGGATCAAAAATATGCTAATCCACCAGTTTGGGATGGCACGCCAACAGTATCACAAAATACAGAAAGACTTGCTGGAGGAGAAGAAGATGCATTTGCACCTGGGAAAATTGTAGTTGATTTGGGGAGTGGAAGAGCTGTCGCTTTGTTTGAATTTGCTCGGCTCTATCCGCAAACAACAATTATTGGTATAGATAATTGCTATACAGAATCCAGAAAATTGAATCTGGAAAAACCTGGTCTGCAACTTACAAAAGATGATTGGAAAACCTTAGGTTCACTCCCAAATAAAAGTGTTGACACTATCCTCTCTGTTATAGGCGTCATTCCCTATGGAATAGATACAAAACAACCAGATTCAGCACAAGTTGTCGATACAATAACTCGTATTGCAAAACCGGGAGGGATATTTCGTTTTACAATCGATACTCATCTCCAAAGAGAAGAGACGCAACAGAGAGATTTTATTACTGATCTCTTATCTCAAAGATGATGGAAAGTTGACCCGGTCTATGATAACAAAAATAATATAAAACAAACCCTTGTGGCTATAAATCAACAATAATCACCTAGCTTATAAAATAAGATCCTTACTAATGGACTCTCCGCTTTTGATGCGTTTTATTGCCTCAGCAATCAGTGGCGCGACGGAAACAATCGTCATTTTTTTGCTGTTACGTATTTCCGGACGATGGGAAATCGTGTCTGTCGTAATGACCTCAGAAATTGCAGAACTGTTTATCTTTTGAAGTGCGTCTCCTGAAAAAATGCCATGTGTTGCGACAACTCGTACACTTTTTGCGCCTTTTTTGTGAATATGATTGGCTGCATTGACTATTGTCCCAGCCGTATCAATCATGTCATCGACAAGCAAAACGTCTTTATCCTTAACGTTGCCGATCATCGCCAGCGTATTTGAAACATTGTTGAGCATAATATCGCGTTTTTTATAGACCAGTGCAATTTCATCAACGCCCAAAAGTTTGGCATAACCTGTTGCTTGAAGCATTCCCCCTTTATCAGGTGCCGCGACAACAACATTAGAAAGATTCTTTTTTTTAATTGCCGGAAGAAGCGAATAACTGCCATAAATATTATCCCAAGGTTTTTTGACAAATCCCTCTTGCTGTTCAGAATGAATATCAATCGTAAAAATACGGTCTGCACCGGCATTTGCAATCGATGAAGCAACCACAGAAGAACTGATCGGCACACGTGACATTTCTTTTCTGTCTTGTCTTCCATAACCATAATATGGCAATATTGCAGTGATTTCTGAGGCGGAAGCTCTTTTGGCAGCATCAATCATAAAGAGAAGCTCCATGATGTGATCATTCACAGGTGTTGCTGTTGGCTGGATGATAAATACCATCCGTCTTCTCAAATTTTTGGAGATGCGGACTCTGATCTCACCATCAGAAAAAATACTGATTGGCTCCAAAACTTCAACACCTAAAATCTTACCGATTGCATGAGAAAGCTCCGGATTTGCCCGACCGGTCAATAAAATAAAATCATCGTGGTTTTGTCTAGGCATTTATTTCCCTCCCAACATGCCAGCAAGTCCTCCCAAACCTCCGGTCATTGATTGCAGTTTTTTGGCTGCAACTTCTTGGGATTTTTTGACTGCTTCGTTTACTGCTTCTTTAATATCATTGTCAGATTTGCCGTTGGATTTTATTTCCCAAATTTTTTGATCAGCACTGATTTTGACGTAAACACCGTGTTTACTGACTTCAACAATTTCTTGTTGGAGTTGTTTTTGGATCTGCATTGCTTGATCCCGCATTTTTTTAATTTCTCCAAGTTGTGAAAATGGATTATTCATATGAATCACCTCTTTTCAAATCTCATGATTTGAAAAGATCCTGAACTCCACCGAGCGAAGGACCTTTCCTATTAATTTAATCGTAGGTTAAGGACTTTTCAATTCTACCTCAATTGCAACTTCATTTCCAGTCAGCATTTTTGAAACTTTACTTAAAGCTTCACGCGTTTTCATATCGTCAAGTCGTTCTTTATGAAATTTGTAGTTTGTTTGAATAATAAGCCTCTTCTTGTCATAACTTTTGATAACACATCCGCGCAAAAGTCCAGCAATTGTATGATTATACTGTTTCATTTCAGCAATAATATTCTTCCACAAACTATCGAGCCATTCTTTAGTAATTTCATCATTTGGAGAAGCTTTCATCAATTCAACTGAAGTTGTCTCAACTGTTATTTTTTCTTCTTTTGCTGCCTTTGCTTCACCATAAAGCGCCTCTTTTTTTTTCATCGCTCCAACTTGTTTGCGAAGACTAGAGACAGTAACTCCTTGTTGTGTCATCTCGACCGATCCTGTCTCGACCTTGCTCGAAATGACATTTTGCGTTGTATATTCAATTATCGCCAACTCTAATGGCAATTGCGGCAAAACAGCATACTTCATATCAACATATGCTTTTGTTAAAAAAGAAACTATTTCTTTTATTTCTTCTAAAGTAAAGTCTGACGATGCAGGTTGTCCGTTAGCGGTAATGCGAACTAGTAATAAACTATGCAATGCTTCTATGAGTTGTTGAAGAAAAAATTTCATATCAATTCCTTGCTCTGTCGTTTTTTTGACAATCTCTAAACTCGCAACAACATCTTTTTTATGAAGACTTTTTACTAAAGCCTCAACCAAATTACTGCTACTTGTTAGCTTATATTTTGTTTCAATCAACTCCTTGGTAATCTTCTTTCCATCTGAAAGAGCTACCAATTCTTCAAGCAGTTTTGCTGCATCTCGAAATCCTCCATCTGCCATCTTTGCAATTTCTACCAACGCATTATCAGCAATCTCTAATTGCTCACCGGTAGCGACCCGCTTGAGTGATCTGACGATCTCTTCATCAGTTGCAAGATTAAAATTAATATGGAAACATCGCGACAAAATGGTAGAAGGAATCTTGTGCGGCTCTGTCGTACAGAGGATAAACATAGCATGACTTGGCGGTTCTTCAAGTGTCTTTAAAAGTGCATTAAACGCTTCTGTCGTTAACATGTGAACTTCATCAATGATGTACACTTTTTTCTTTACAGAAAGTGGTGAAAGCCGAATTTTTTCTTTCAACTCACGAATTTCATCAATACCACGATTAGAAGCTGCATCAATTTCCAAAACATCCATATTGGTGCCATTCGTAATCGAAACACAGTGTTCACAGGTATTACAAGGCTCAAAACCATTTGTACGTTTCTTTTCAGATGTCGTGCAGTTCACAACTTTTGCGATAATTCTTGCCGCAGAAGTTTTTCCAAGACCTTTTGGTCCGGTAAAAAGGAACGCATGCGTTGCGTCTTTTTTTAAAACAGCTGAGAGTAACTCCCGAACAGCAGCATTATCCAAATCGTCAATTATTTGTGGGCGATACTTGCGGTAATAAACCATAACAATTACTCATGATGTAACCCAAGGAGATGGAGCATCCCATGTTGCACCAGCTCATCAACTCTGTCATCAACCAACATATCTTGCTCTGCTGATTCTTTAATAACCATTGGATAGGAAATGACAATATCACCAAGCCTCGTGACATCTTGTGGAAGAGGTGACTGCTTTCCTTCACTCAGTGGAAACGACAAAATATTGGTTGTTCCCTCTTTGTCGCGATATTGTTTGTTAAGCTTGGTCATTTTCCGATCACCAACAATCGCAATTGAAACTTCGATTGGACTTTGGACCTTATTTTCTTCCAACACAGAAGTAATAGCAGATTTTATCTTCTTGCGGTTGATTTTATATCTGCTCTCAACATATATAAGGACTCGTGGGTTTTGCATTAGAATAGTTTAATCCTTGCTGCTTCTTCTTGTTTGAGCTTTTTGCGAAGCTTTTTCGCAAGAGAAGGTTTGAGGTAAAATTTACGACGTTTTGCCTCTTGCACGATACCAGCATCCATCACCTTCTTTGAGAAGTTACGGATGAGCTGGTCGTCTGATTGTCCTGGTAATTTTTTAACACGTACCATAAAAAAACACCCCCTTTAAAAAGTAGTACCTCATTTTACTCTAAAAGGAGCTTCGTGTAAACACCTAAGGCTATTTGTGGTAAAATACAGGCAGCATTATGAATAAAAATCAGGAACAAATCAAAATTGTTTGCCTTGGTGGAGGTATCGGCACGAGTACTTTATTAAAAGGACTAAAACTCTACAATCCAAAACTTACGGTTGTAACGTCTATGGTCGATGATGGCGGCTCATCCGGAAGAATCCGCAAAGGGTACAATATGATGCCGCCGGGTGATATTATTTCCTGCATTGCAGCACTTATTCCTGATGAACAAAAAGAACTTGCAGAGCTTCTTACCTACCGATTTCCAGGATTTGATAAAACGAACAAAACACTTGGTGGACATAAATTGGGAAATTTAATTATGCTTGCTGAATTTCTCCGCACGGGAGATTTCTATAAAGCACTTGCGAAAACAAAAGAAATTTTTGGCATTACAGCAGAGCTTTTCCCCGCAACAGATATCAGGACACATTTGTCTGCAACAACCAAAGATGGCAGACGGATTCATACCGAAGAGACTCTCGATCTAGCACTTTATAGTGAACCGTATGGTTTGAAAAAAATCTATGTCTCTCCCAAAAATGCTCCAGTCAATGAAAAAATAATAACCAATATTATGCAAGCAGATATCATTATCAGTGGCCCGGGCGATTTGTATACCAACCAACTACCCGTTTTGGTTGTCCCGAAAATTAAAGAGGCATTTCTCAAAAGTCCAGCTAAAAAAATCTTTGTTTTAAATATTGCAAACAAACCTTTTGAAACGAAAAATTTTACATTGAAAAATTTTCTTGTCGCAATTACAGACCATCTTGGGACTTTTCCTTTTGATACAATTATTGCGAATAATAATCATACCCTTAAGATTCCAAAAAAATATCGTTACAAATATATTAAGATTGATAAGGAATTTACAGAACACAAACAGCCGTTTACGTTAATCCAGAAAGATTTAGTAAATGAAGATTTTCCTCTTTATCACAATGCAAAAAAACTTGCTGAAGTGGTAATCAAAAACATATAAAACCTTAAATCTTTACTGTTTTATCAAGAGGACCTGTCAGATGAATATGGAGATGTTGAACAAGTTGTGCTCCTCCACCATTGATTGTCACACGATATCCTTTTTTCTCCAGTCCTTGTTCTTTGACCATTTTTTGAACAACGATAAAAAGTTTTTGAAAAAGTGTTGGGTCTGTAACGGTTATAAGCTCTGAGAAGTGTTGTTTAGGAATGATCAAGAGATGGACAGGACGCACAGGATGAATATCAGGAAAAACCATGACATCATCATCTTCATAGGTAAATTCTTTTGGTATTTCTCTTTTGGCAATTTTACAAAAAATACAATTTCCCATTAGATTTTCGCAACCACCTTTATTATATCACCCAAACTCAAACTCGTTGGTATCATTTTGGGATTTTTTGGCGTACCATTGAGAAGCATCTTTTTTGAAACGTGAAGAAACCACGTCGCTTGCGGATCGATCTTTTTTAACTGCTCGTAGACAAGTGTCAAATCAGCACCCTTCTTACCCTCTTGATCAGGAAGTGTTTTTATACGCACATAGCCTTTGCGAGGATCTTTTCGAATTACCATCACATAACCCATCTTTTGAGAAAGCTTGAGAACAGTATCATTGAGCGTTTCAAAACCAATTCCCGGACCAAAACGAGTTTCAAACTTCATCCCTTTTTCCTCAATTTCTTTCTCTGCCCAAATACGATTCTCAAATTCCGCCACCAACGCATTGAGACACTGAATCCCAAACTCCAAATAAAACTTATCTTGATTTGGCTTTTCATACTTTAATCCCTCCATCAAACCAAGCAAAGAGAATTCATGATAATCAGCAGCCGGTTCTTTCCAGAAAACTTCTTTAAAGTGATCAGTATCGACAATAATCTTCACCAGTCGCGAGATAGCATCTTCATGTTGAAATGTTAAAGTATCGCCTGACTTCTTTAACTCCGCCCGTACATAATCCCAAGTTCGTGATGCAGCAGAGACTGTCGTGTCTTGAGTTTGGTGATGGTCCAATGGACCAAGGCCTGTATCGACATGAATCACTTCATCGCCATTTATTATCTCAATAACTGTATCAAAACCTGGAGTAGCGGGTTTAGAACTTCCTTGAAGTCTCTGACCTGCGGGAACAAACTTCACCACAGCATCCTGCCATCCTGCTAAATATTTTTTGATAAGCCAAACTGAGGTAATTGCATCCCAATCAGGAGAAATATGAGCAACAACAATCTTCATATACATGAGTAGTATACACCAGTCTGAGGCCAGATTAAAGCATGAACTCTTGACAAGAACTCTAAAATCCGAGATGATAAACTTACACTATTTTATGGATCCAAACTCATTAAACAATCTTGACCCAAAATTACGAGAAACATACGAACGTGTGATGGGTACGACGACTCCTCCTGCTTCTGCAGCGACCGTTCCGGATCAAACACCTCAAGCAAATCCTCAACAAACCACAACTCCAACACCAAATACGACAAGTAGTCCAAGTGCTCCGCCAAATATGGTGCCGGATAATGCTCCTGTTTCTCCTATGAATGCCTACACTTCAGATAATTTACGTTTTCAGGCATCAATTCAAGCACCGCTTGCCGGAGGCACACTAGCAACACCAGAGACACATACCCAAGCAGCCCAATCAAATTCTTCTCTTTTAAGGATACTTTATATTATTGGAGCAATTGTTTTCTTTATTGTTTATACAATCTTTTGGATCAAGATTTTTAAACTTCCAGCTCCTTTCTAAAAAGTAGGTTTACATGAAAAATTTACTGCGTAAAAACTTCTTAGTTTTACTGGTAGTATTATTTTTTTTATTGGGGCTCTGCTGCTTTTACTTTTTTCGTTTCCAAACACCTCTCAAACCTCACCAACTTACAACAAGCGCTCCTGAATTATCACTAAAGGAATATAAAACTGAACGAGATAAATATATTTTCCTTTTGATGAAACAAAATCCTCATATTGCATTAAACACGCTTCGTGAAGAAACCAAAACAAATAATGCTCTTGCTCGCTCGTGTCATGCGTTAACGCATGAACTGGGTTTTGCTGCGTATACCAAATACAAAAACTTCGCTACAGCTATGAAATATCAAGATGATGTTTGTAACTCAGGCTATCTGCATGGCATTATTGAAAGCTATTTCTCAAATACCAATGATATTTTTACTACAATGAAAACAATCTGCTCAAACTATTCTCCAACAAGTTTTATTGGCTGGGAATGTTATCATGGCATCGGTCATGGATTGATGTATTTTACCGGCAACGCCTTGCCTTGGTCGCTTTCACTTTGTCATTCCTATACTGACAGAACGATGCGTTCTGCTTGTGTTAACGGTGTTTTTATGGAAAATTTTAATACCGACCAAAAACTCCATCCATCTCGCTATCTCAAATCAAACGATCCATTGTATCCATGTCAAAAACAAATTACAGAAGATAAAGATACGTGCTATCTGTATGCACCAACTTACTACCTGAGTCTTCATAAAAATGAGTATCAACAGACAATCGTCTGGTGCAAAAAAGCTGAAGATTCATATCGACAGACATGTATCACAGGAGTCGGCGGTCAAATGATGAAAGAAAATAGTAACAATCCAACATTTGTTGAAAAAACCTGTATGAATGCCAATCAGTCGGGAAAAGACTCATGCATCGCCGGAATGGTTGGGTTGTATATTAATCATGTGGGAAATATTACTGAAGCAAAAACATTGTGTCCAAAACTTAAAAAAGAAAACCAAGCAATTTGTGAACAGGTTATCTTTTCAGAACAAGGAATGTTTGAGAATTAGTGTCTTTTTCAACATATTCTAACCTTGCAACCGCTTGAGGACTTCATCAAGTGAGAGTAATGCTGTTTCTTTTTTATCTCGCTCTTTCCATTCAATGCTTTCCCCTGTTTTGGGAGAAATAACTAGCCGAACAGGAATACCTATAAGATCAGCATCAGCAAACTTCTGCCCTGTGCTTACTCCTTCTCGATCATCGTACAAAACTTCAATACCTACCTTTGTTAAATCCTCATAAACCTTTTCTGCTTTTTCCCTGATGCTTGCTTCTTGATTCGTGATTCCAACCAGATGCACACCAAACGGTGCGATAGCTTTTGGCCAGACAATTCCTTTATCATCATGATGCTTCTCAACAACTGTTGTCAGCGTTCGAGCAAGTCCAAATCCATAACACCCCATATAGAAAGGCTGCTTCTGTCCTTTTTCGTCCACGAACATCGCATCTCGCATTTTCGATGAATAATGATGACCCAACTGAAAAATATTGCCGATTTCAATACCGCGTTTTTCTATAAGCGGTTTTCCCTTTTCTGCAATATAACCTGCTTTTGCCAATGTAAAATCATAAAATTCTTTTGGTTCTGGCAGGTCGCGACCAAAGTTAACATTAATCGAGTGATAATTTGTTCTATTGGCTCCCATTTCAAAATTTTTTCGTCCTTTCATCGATTCATCCATAAAAATCCGCACTTCTTTTGGCAAGTTCAAAAGTCCCGCATAGCCAACTTCTGCACCGGTTACTCGATTAACTGTTTCTGCCGAGGCGAGTTTCAGTTGGTGTACTTTTGCAACATGCATCAACTTTGCTTCATTAATATCGTATCCTCCCCGAACAGCTGCTGCGATAACATTTCCTTTCTCATCTTCAAAAAGAATTGTTTTTGTTGTTTTCTCAACTGGAATTTGTAAATAATCCGCCAATTCTTCAACACCAATAATGCCTGTTCCTTCTACTTCTGCCATTGGCTTTTCCTCTTCGTTGTCACTCATTTCCGGCACAACAAATTTGGCTACTTCTTCATGCGCGGCATACGATCCATCTTCTGTCATGAAAAATTTACTTTCCCCTGCTTGACTCTCCACCACAAATTCATGACAGTAGTCTCCGCCTATATAGCCATTATCCGATTCGACAACGACTGTTTTTAAATCAAGCCGTTCACAAATTTTTGTGTAAGTCTGCCACATTGTTTGGTATTCTTTTTTAAAATCTTCTTCAGTCGCATGAAACGAATAAGCATCCTTCATCACAAATTCTCGAAGTCGAAGCAGTCCCCCGCGTGCTCTCATTTCGTCCCTGAACTTCGTTGAAAACTGATACAGATTAAATGGCAAATCTTTGTAACTGATCTGGAATTTGCGGACAAGATCAACCAACATCTCCTCAGCTGTTCCTCCAAGAACAAACTCAAATTCGTTGCGATCTTTAATACTCATCAACTCAAATCCAACCGATGATGTCCGATTGGTCTCTTCCCAGAGATATTTTGGATGAAGAATTGGCGTCACGATCTCCTGTGCACCAGTAGCATCCATTTCCTCCTTAATAATTGCTTTAATTTTGTCGTGTACTCTGATACCAAGTGGCAAAAGATAGTATCGACCTGCTGTACTCTCGCGGATAAATCCAGCCTGATACAAAAGTTTGTGCGATGCGAGGGTTGCATCTTTTGGTGTATCTTTCAATGTTTTTCCAAATAATTTTGAATATTTCATATAGTTTAGTATATCATGTCACTTCAATGCTGATATAAGATCTTTTGGATTAGTAAGCACCGGTGTGAGATGTAACTCTTCACCGATATGATATTTTTTCGCAAGTTCATACGTTAACCGAAGAGCAGAATAATCCTCTAATGCAATCCCAACCGAATCAAAAAGCGTTATTTCCTCATCAGTATCCCGACCTGTTTTTATACCAGCAATAAGCTCATACATTTCGGCGTAAACAAGCCTTTCTGCTTCTTGTCTACTTAAAGACTGCATTTCTCCTTCAACAAATGCCTGGTCAAAATATTCAACAACAATTCGAGAACGTTGTAAAATAGTTTGTTCTAATTCAGTTTTCCCCACTGTATCTCCTCCAAGAGCATTGATATGAACCCCATTCGTAATCCAATCGTTTTTAAGAACAGCAACATGTGCTTTACATGCAGTACAAACAGTAATAATATCCGCACCACTTACTGCTTCTTTGATACTTTTACATCTTACCAAACGAAATGGCTTATCTTGCATATTTTTTTCAAATTTATCCATAGCTAGTGCATCACTATCAAAATATCTGATTTCATGGATATCCCGAACCAATTGCAAACCTTGCACTTGAAACTCGCTTTGTGCACCTGTTCCGATAATTGCTACTGTATGTGCATTTCTACGACTCATAAGATCTGTAGCCAATGCAGCCATTGCGGCAGTACGAAGTGCTGTAAGTATCGTCATTTCACTAAATAATAACGGATACCCAGTATCAATTCGTGAAAGTTGTCCAGTCGCGACGACGGTTTGTTGTCCGATTAATGGATTTTTCGGATGGCAATTTACATACTTAAACGTATAATACATTTCATTATCACAAATCGGCATCAACTCCAAAACACCTCCTGGCACATGCATTGCAGGACGAGGCATTTTGGTAAAGGACTGCCAACGACCAAAATCTCTTTTCAGAGCAGTCATAAGATCTTGCAAATAACGAGCAAAACCATGACGATTAATAAGTTGTGTTACTGCTTCAACAGATATTATTTTCATATTTTAATTTTATAGCTAAGCTAGCCCTTACTATGATTGGACAAAATTGTTATATCCAATCACAAAAAAAGCCCTTGCAAAACCACCACAACTGTGATGATCTTACAAGGGCCCCTTTTCAGGACGGTACCACCTTGCTTTAATTACTCAATAGCTGTTCTTCCGAACACTATGAATAATTCTCTTTGCAAATGCTTTGTCGAAACAACACATTCTGGATATATTTTACGGTATCCTTCCGTACTGCTCATCGCAATCAGCGCTTCGATGCACTCAGCATCAAAACTTCGTTTGGCGGGAAACCAAACTCAAACGCTTTATATCAATTGGTACTATTATAAAAAACAGACTCACTCTTGTCAAGCTATGCCACATTTTGTGAAAAGCTGAGCTTGACATTTCTGGACGATATCGATATTATTGCAACTTATGATAGAAATAGAAGCAGGAAGTAGCAGAAGAAATTTTGAACAAACCATCACTCGCTTCGCACAAGAAGAGATGGAACGAGCAGCAGAAGCAGCAGTAACGCAAGCGCACAGAAAACAATATGGGTTGTTCGGGAGAGATAGAGATACAGATCTAATAGATAAAGCAATTCAACAAAGAAACTTAGTTGAGGAAATTGCAAAATTGACTTATACAGAAAATAATAACACACAAAAAATTGGTGGTATACTTCCAGATGGCACAACCCTTAGTCTCACTATTACAAGAATCCCAGGGGTTATTTGGAGTTCAAGACCAGATAGTCAAACCAGCTATGAAGGAACTATCAATAAAAAAGATATAGTAACAAAAGAGGCTTCAGATCTTGCTAATCGGTATCTCCCAGTTCTGCAAGAACGGCATCGACAAGTAAGAGAACTTATCTCTCAGCCAATGCGAAACAAGTAGGATAGCTTTATCATTTACAAATATGGAACTATTTAGCTTCTTAAGATAGCCAGTGATCGTTTTATCGCATCGAAGTTATAAGAAAAGGGTTGAATAAGATGCGGATAGTAAATCTCAAAAGTGAGTAAGCCTTTATACTGATTCTTCTCTAACGCCTGCATAAATGGTTTTGTCTGAAAGTCACCAAGGTAAAGCGGCAAATGATTTTTGTCCTTAGCAAAGCTGCTCAAATGAATATTACCAACTTTTGGAAGTAATTTTTGAAACCATGATTCTTTTTGAGGAGCACGAAGACGGAGATGATCGATATCAAGATTTAATTTAAAACCAAATTCATCAACAACTTTACTCAATTGTTGTATATCACTTCCCGAATCATTAAGCGGGAAAAAAGTACTTAACAATTTAAGCCCATAACTGTTCGGTAAATTTTCAAGAAATACTTCAATTTTTTTCTTTTCTTGTATTTGTGCAAGTCGTCTAAAGTAGCTACGCATGCGTTTATCTGTCAATGAAACTTTGGGAAGTGGATGAAAGACAATTTTGTTTGTCCCAACTGCCTTAGCAAAATCAATAAAATCTTCATCAAAATAAAGTCCCAATCCTCCCCAGGCGGGTTGGTGAATACTGGTAATAGGAAGATGATATTTGCGTGATAATTCTCGTAGTTTGCTACTTCTAAAGCGTGATTTTATGCCAATCACCAACTCAACACCATCAACACCGGTCTCACAAAGACCCCGAAAAAGATATTCCAAATCGAAAAATAAAGGAGCAAAATCAGTAATCGAGGTGCTTATCCGAAGCATAGAAAATAAAGTTATTGTGAGGTGCTACTCTTCCCTTCCTCATGACCACCAAATTCATGCCGCATAGCTTGTACCAATTTTGCAGTAAAAGTATCTTGAATTGCTTTATCATAGGAAGATTTATTACGAAATTCCAATGCCTTTTCAATAACATCAACCGGCATCTGTTCCTCTTTTCCCTGCTCAACCGTCCAAGCTCCTTCGCCATTTTGACCAATAACACCATCAGTTTGTGCAAGTGTTGGATCTTTTGAAAGAGCATCAATAACCATATCAATCAAAAAACTTGAAACAATACTTCCCTCTTGCCAAGTATTTGCGATATCAATTAAGTTAAAATTGTATTTTGTTTTAGAAAGAATACCAAAACCTTCAGCAATTGCTTGCATCATGCCATATTCAACACCATTGTGAATCATTTTGACAAAATGCCCAGACCCGCCAGGACCAAAGTAAGTAAAAATACCACTTGGCTGACTCAGACTTTCAAGAAGAGGTTGCATATATGCATAAGCATCTTGGTCACCACCAACCATTAATGAGAACCCGTTTTCCAAACCATGAATTCCACCTGATACGCCAATACCTAAAAATTTTATACCTCTTGTCTTAAACATTTCAGCTCTTCGATCTGTATCTTTGTAATTGGCATTTCCCCCATCAATGACAATGTCTCCGCCTTCAGCAAATGTGCTAACTTCTTGCAAAACTGCTTCTGTTGCCTCACCTGCTGGAAGCATTGACCAAATAACACGGGGCTTAAGAAGTGTTGTTCGTAATTCTGCAATAGAATGGACTATTGCTAATTGTTGATTGACGATAAGTTCTGCTTTTTCAATACGAAGTTTTCCCAAAACTTCAGGCGACCTATTCCAAACAACAACTTTGTGGCCCTGACCTATCAGTTTCTCTACAATACTTCTCCCCATTTTCCCAAGACCTAAGAGCGCAATTTGCATAGTAATTTTATTATAACCACTTTCTTCCATCTTTTTCAATAAGATGAGAGGCATTAGCTGGACCAAAACTTCCAGCATCATAGTGAGAAGGTTCGGATTTATTGTTTTCCCAGCCTTCTAAAATTGTTGAAATAAGTTGCCAAGAACTTTCTAACTCATCCGAACGATTAAACAACATCTGGTCTCCTGCCATAATATCCAGAAGCACCTTTTCATAAGCACTAACAATATAACTCCCAAAAGTATGCTTATACGAAAACTGCATCGAAACCGTATCAAGACTCAGACTTGTTCCTGGTTTTTTGGCGATAACACGAAGATCTATTCCTTCATCAGGTTGAATACGAATAGTAAGCACATTTCCTATTTCCGGACAGCCTGCTTCTTTAAAAAGCACGTGGCACGTTTGTCGAAAAACAACTTTGATATCAACTCGATTTTCTGCCAATGCCTTTCCTGCACGAAGATAAAAAGGCACATCATAAAAACGATCAGTGTCAACGGAGAGTTTCATGCCGACAAAAGTCTCTGTTTGTGAACCAGGAACAACATCTTTTTCATCCAGATAGCCGTCGTACTGTCCACGAACAACATATTTATCAACATCCTCAAGGGCAATCGGACGAATAGCAGTAATTGCATTTGCCCTCGCATCTCGGACACTTTCTCTGGAAAAGCTTTTTGGCTGTTCCATTGCAACGGTTGCAAGAAGCTGTAATAAATGATTTTGGGCAACATCACGAAGGATACCGACACCATCAAAAAATTTGCCTCGATTGCTAATACCTTTTTTTTCAGCCCAGGTAATCTGCACATGATCGATATAATCTTTGTTCCAGACTGGCTCAAAAATACTATTGGCAAAACGAAAAGCAATCATATTCTGTACTGTTTCTTTACCAAGATAATGATCAACACGAAAAATTTGCTTTTCTTCAAAGATCTCTGCCAATCTTTTATCCAAGTTGCGAGCGGTTGTAATATCTTTTCCGAACGGTTTTTCAATTACCAAACGAGTCCACTTTTCTGAACCCTGCCCACAGCCTTCAGACAATTTTGTCTCGTGTAAGTTTTTGAGAATTGGCTCATAATTATCAGGAGGCGTTGCCAAATAAAATAATCGAGTAATGCATGCTCCAATTTTTTGATCAAAGGTGTTTAATTTTTGAATTAATGCTTCATAGCCTTCTTTTTCATCAAATAAACCTTGTTGATAATAAATATTTTTGGCAAAAGATTCCCAGTCTGGATCTTCGTGCAAAAGATCCAATTCGTCACAAAGCATGTTGCTATATTCTTGATTCGTGAAAGGTCTTCTGGCAAATCCGACCATAAAAAATTCTTGACCGAGTAAGTTTTGTTTATACAAAGAAAACAGTGCCGGTAACAATTTATGCTTTGCCAAATCACCTGTTCCACCAAAGAGAATAAAAACAAAAGGAGATGTCATATAATAATTTAGCTTTTTGACGGAAGATCTAATTCATTTTTGCTAATAGGATCTTCTTTTCTTGAGCTGCTAATCTTTTATCTAATTTTGCTTCTAAAGACTGGATATCTCCCTTACTAGCTAAATCGTTTCGCAATCGCTTCTCCATTTTTTGTAGATCTTGCTTGGTTGCCATATCCTTGATATCGTCTTTCGTGGCCATATTCTTTATATCATCCTTTGTCGCCATATCCTTACGGATTCTTGCTTCGGAGGCTTTGATTTCATCTTTAATATAAGATTTCAAATTAATCTCAAACGTCTTAAATCTAGCATCAATCATCTCGCCTATAGCTTTTATAAATGATTTCCATTCATCTTGTTTGGTCGGCATAGTAGACTAATAATACACATGTCATTTCTTGACTGCAAGGAGGAAAACAACTCAAATTTTTTGATCCGTTATAAGAATTGTCTTTGGAGCGATGTCTGGCCGTTTAAAAAATCTTGCTGGCAGTTGCTCCTCCGGTCCGTTTTCGAACAACAAGGTAATGACATTTTGCTTTTCAGAACCAAACGCCAACACGACAAAAAAATCAAGCATTGATAGCCCCAAAAAAGTCATGCCAACTCGCTCTCCATAAAAACTATTGAGATCAGCAAATTCTGAAACAAACAAATGTTTTTGTGCATCTGAAAACATTGGATTTTGAAAATCTGTTCTATTTGGCGCAAGACTTGCGGTATGTCCATCAAGCCCAATACCAAGAAGTGCGATACTTTTTTGAAATGTTGCGTGAAGAGATCTGACTTGTTGATCATAGACTTGGGCAGTTGCTTCTCGTTTTTTCCCTTGTAAAATCGGATAAAAAGGAATGTCGCGCATTTGCAGATAACGAAAAAAGCCTGTCTCACGGATCATTGTTTCATTACTCTTCTCATGAAATTTTTCTCCATATCGCTCATCAACCATCCCAACTGCTCCGGGAGTAATTTGTTCAGCTGTTGCGAATCGCTTATATAACTCTTTTGGGGTACTTCCTCCTGATAAATACAAAACTGTCTTAGTATCAACAAGTCTTGTAAAAATATTTTCTGCCAGCAGAAACCCTTTTTGCATATTTTCAACCGTTGCAATGGTTATGCCAGTGTTACGATGTGAAAGAATATTATTTTCTTTGAGGATTTTTTGAATTTGATTTAACATTTTGATCTTTTCATCCCAAGCGCAGTAAGAGATCTATTGATAAAAGATGCTGAAAAATGCAGCATGACATTATACTATTTCAAAAAAAATTGTCCGATATCTTTAAACGTAACCAAAATAATAAGCGCGATCAAAAGTACCATCCCAACTGCATGCGCATAGCCTTCGATTCTTGGGCTTACTTTTCTCCTAAATACTGCCTCGATAATGATAAAAAACAATCTTCCCCCATCAAGACCAGGAATAGGAAGTACGTTGAAAAAGGCTAAGGAAATTGATAACAGACCTGCCAAATTTAAAAGTTGCAAAAAACGCTCTTTCGCATTCGGAATATCAATAATTGTCCCAACCAATGAGTAAATCCCAACAGGCCCTGAGACACCTTCACTAATTGGAGCAACTGTTTTTTCTTTAAGAGATACATCGATAAGGCTTTTTAATACATCAAAATTATATGCCATCAGATCTGCTGGATGAGTAATACCTGAAAAGACTTTTTGGACAGGTGTATCGTAGGAAAGCACAACTGTTTCTGCTGGGAAAAATGAGATACCAAGTGAACCTTCATTTTTGGGAGGACTTACACGCGGCACAAGTGTTGCTTTATGATGCTGTTGAGATGTTTCATTTTGCCATTCTAAAACAATTTTTTTACCTTTATTATCTTTTACTGATTGCACAAAAGAAGCAATTGATACTATTTTTTTGCCATTAAGAGAAATCAGTTTGGAAAGTGGCGTAATGCCTGCTTTTGCTGCGGGAGAATTTTTTGAGACCTCACTAATTAAAATGTCTGTTTTGACTTGCTGATTAACGAGAAAAAACGTATGATGCCCAAGAAGTGGTAACTCTGTTCTGAAGTTGCCGACAAACATAAAAATGTAGTAAATAAAAATCGCGAGAAGTGTATTCATGACTACACCAGCTACAATAACTGCTGCACGCTGACCAATTGATCGGGAGAAAAAAGCTCGATCAATGTCTTTTGTAGGATGCGTTGTCTTTGGTGCTTCAATTCGCCCAGCACCTGCATCATCTTCTCCATAAAGCTTGACAAACCCACCGATCGGAAGCCAATTGAGTGAATAAATTGTCTCACCTTTCTTCTTGCCCCAAATTCTTGGTGGAAGACCAAAACCAAACTCTTCGACTTTTATACCAAATTTTTTAGCGACAAAATAGTGACCTGCTTCGTGGATCAGTACAAGGACAGAAAGAATAAGAAGAAAAACAATTCCAGTAAGTATCATTCTCTTTAATTATAGCATCTTACCTTTTGAATGGCGAATAGAAAAGAATTAATGCTTGTAGTATCAAGATTGTGTTTGTAGTAAAATTCTTCCACGTAATTTACCGCTCTCTAAATATTTATGTGCTTTTTGCACCTCATTAAAAGCAAAAATTTTGGAAGAAGGTAAGGATAGTTTTCCTTCCTTTAAAGAAGCAACTATCTCTTGCGCTGCTTTATGAACGAGCTCTGGTCGTACAGAATTAAACAATCCTAAATTGAAACCATAGACGCTGAGTTGATTAAACCATACTGTCCGAGATGAGATATTTGATGGCGCATCGGAAGTAACATTTCCTGCCACAACAATTCTCCCAAACGGTTTCAAAGAGTCTATACTTGTTCGGCGAATATCTCCACCAACTGGATCAAAAATCATATCATAGCGTTCACCATCAGCAATACTCTTATTAAATTCCTCAACCATAAGTACTTGATCCGCTCCTAAATCAGTAACATACGATTTTTTATCAGCATCTCTAATCACACCAATTATTTTTGTTTGGGGATAAAATTGTTTGGCTACACTGACAACAGCTCCTCCGAGTCCCCCTGCAGGAGCATGGACAATAAGACTTTCTTTTGCTTGTGGTGCAAGTTTTTGCAAAGTTAGCAAAGCAGTTGTAGGATTGATCAAGGAAGCGCCATCCTTGAGATCTACTTCATTAGGTAAAAGAACAATTCTTTCTGCTTTAACTCGTACTACTTCTGCATAGCCACCAAGATCAAAAAAGAGGAGACCAGCAACTCGTTGCCCTTTTTGTATATTTGTAACTTCTTTTCCGACGGCCACAACTTCTCCCGATACTTCCAACCCCGGTACAAAGGGTGGACGGACATTATTTTCTCCTAAATCTCCACGTCGCAAAATTGCATCTATTGCTCCAATACCCACATACGTTACCTTTACAAGCACTTCATCACTCAGAGGTGTCGGTGAAGGAATCTCAGCAAGTTTCAAAACTTCCGGAGTACCAAATTGTTCTACAACAACATGTTTCATAAAGAAATATATTTATATCAATTTTTTCTCAGTGAAGCAAGAGTTTCTATGCTGGGGATTTTATTTATTACAAAATTCTTACTGTTTATTAGATTTGCAGCAGCTCTTGTTCTTTCTGTTTGCCAATGTCGTCAATTGTTCCCATTGTATCATCAACCAATTTTTGTACTTCTTTTTCAAGCCGTTTAATATCATCTTCTCGGCCTTCAAATTCTTTTTTGATATCTTCCATTGCTTCATGACGGACTTGTCTAATCATAATACGACCATTTTCAAGTTTGTGTTTCATTGCCTTAATAAGTTCTTCGCGTCTCTCTTGTGAAAGTGGTGGAATGCTGATGCGAATAAGAGTGCCATCAATAACTGGGGTAAATCCTGCATTTGCTGCCTCAATGCCTTTTTGAATTTCATTAATAATAGACGGGTCAAAAGGTGTGATAACAACTGTTTTCGTATCAGTCGTCCCAATAGTTGCCAATTCCATAACTTTCAGTTTGGCACTACCACCATAAGCATTAATAACAATATTTTCAACAAGAGCTGGGGTGGCGCGACCGGTACGAATGGTTGAGAGATCTCCTTTGAGGACATCGAGAACTTTTTCAATTTTTTTCTTCGTTTCTACTGCAAGTTGATCCATAGATATATATCAGCTCGACGAATGCTCGAAATGACAAGCTAAATTTCAAAACGAGTAAATCTTTTAACGATTATATTCTCTCCCGTTTTTCCTACTGCTGCTTTAACAAGTGATTCAATTGTCTGACTACCATCTCTAATATACTCCTGTTTGAGAAGCGTTTCAACATCTGTTGGATTCATGGCTGCAACTTGCATACCGATTTCTTTTGCCAAATGTTTGAATTCGTCAGTTTTTGCAACGAAGTCTGTTTCGCAAAGAAGTTCAACCAAAACCCCAACTTTACCACCTTGATGGATATATGCTTCAATAATACCTTCTGATGTCTCACGATCCGCCTTTTTGGCAGCAATTTCTGCTGCTCTTTTCTTAAGCCATTCAAGTGCTTTATCGTAGTTGCCATTTGCAGCATCCAGAGCACGACGACAATCCGCAATCGACGCGGATGTTTCGTCACGAAGTTTTTTGATGAGTTTGAGATCAATATTTGCCATAAATTAAGAATCACGAATTATGAATCAAGGTTAAACTTCATTCTTCTCTTCTTTGGTTTTTGTTGCCTTTTTTACAGATTTCGTAGTTGTTTTTTTCTTTTCAAGTTCTTCCCCTTGACTCATGCTTTTTACTTCTTCATTCTCTTTAACCTTTTCTTCCTTTTTCGCAGCTTCTTTTGCTAATTTTGCTTCTTCTTGTCCCTGAGCTTTTTTCCCCTCAATCCACGCATCAAAAATAAATTTGATAATCAGTTCCAAACTTCCCTTTGCGTCGTCATTTGCTGGGATTGGATAATCAATAATCGTTGGATCTGAATTGGTATCAGTGATACCAACAGTTGGTACACCCATTTTGAGTGCTTCCTTCACAGCAACATCTTCAATATGTGTATCTACGATAAATAACGCATCAGGAGCTTTGGTAAGATCTTGCGTTCCACCATAAAATCCTTCTAACTTAATACGTGTCTTATCCCAATCGCCAATTTCTTTCTTTGTATATTTTGCTTTTTCAAAATCATTTTTGAGTCTTGCAGTAATATCTTTAAGCTTTTTGTAATTTTTGGCAACTTCTTGAAAATTGGTAAGTGTGCCACCAATCCAACGCTGTGTAACGAGGGAAAGTCCTTCTGCTCCTGCGTCCTGCGCTCGTTTTATTTCTTCTTTCAGAAGTTCTTGTGCCTGTTTTTTTGTGCCGAGCACAAGAAGTGTGCCGCCTTTTTGAGCGAGTTGTTTGACAAAAGCACCTGCATCTTCAAGTCCTTCTTTAGTTTTTTCAAGATCAATAATATGGATCCCATCTCGAGCTTCGAAGATAAAATCTCGTGCTTTGGGGTTTTGACGGGTTACTTGGTGGCCAAAATGGCAACCTGCTTCCAATAATTCTTCAAGTGTTATATTTTTCATAAATCCTTAAACCTCCATTCAGTCTCTTGTGTTCTGCTGGACCTGTTTCAGCATCTTCAGGATTTACAACTGAATGTGTGTAATAAAAAGCATTATACTATAATGAACGTAAATCTGCAAGAATAAATGAGAAAAAGAACACAAAAGATTAAAAAAGTATTATTAATAAAAGCCGAAACGCTTCTTGACAATCTTGCCGCAGGATGGTTGTTCTTAGCTGCTACCTCAATCCAATCTTGGCAAGGGTTGCTTATTAGTCTTATCCTTGCTATAGTATGTTTAGGAATATCAATTACGATTACTCTTTTACTTAAAAATGATTAATATTAATATTCACGATATTATACAAGGCGGTACAATTATCACTTCTCTTATTGTTATTGGAACAATACTTCTCTTAGCTTCTTATATACAGGATCAAAAACGTCTCCACAAATCCAAACATAAAGCTAAATAGTAGTTACTCAGATAATTTATTTTATTTTCCCCAAAATGATTTAAGAATTTTTTGTAGCTGTATAAGTACGAACAACTTCCTTCTGTTGTTGCTGACGGGCAAAATCACAGACATCTTTTAATGTCGCACTATCTGGATGGGGTTTATACTCTCCATAAACCCAGTCGGTAAACTCTCTAAATTGCTCACGACCAATTGGTATATAGCCGAATTTACAATCTGCTTCTATTGGCCGCACAGCTGTTCCGTGGGGAACGACAAACGTAAGCTGAGACTCTTCTGGAAATAATATTTCTCTCTCTTTTACTGTTGCAAACCGCCTATGCTGTCGTCGAAATTTCCCTTTTTGACCTGATAAGGTATATTCCATAGCGCCCACAATTTCTTCACTTTTCTCACTAACGACGATTCCATCAGGTTGTCCATGACGCTGTACAACAGCAACACCAAAAGGATGATGAGTTACAGGCTCTGTAGGATATAAATAGGTGTGATAGATCTCATGGACACTTTCTGGCGGAAGAAGAATGCGACCTTTTTGTGCTTGCTGAGCAGTCATATACGCAGATCCTAGTGTCTCAAAAACATTACCTGCAAGCAGCTTACGATATTCTGCTTCAACTAAACCAGCTTGTGCATCTGCGCCTTCGCTTACCGCTTTTGTGTAAACGTCCTTAAAGAAAGGACTCTCTACAAAAGTCTCAAGTAATTTTTCTCCTACTCCTGTACCTTTCCCAATCCCTTGAAATCGTGTAAATGCTCCTTTTTCTATTAATGCTTTCTGATCTGCAATAAGAGGATCTAAAACGGTGTGAAGACGTTGCCTCTCAGCAGAAGTAAGTGTTACTGTTCTCTCTTTAGGTTTGGGAGTATAGTCTGTACTTAATTCTCGTTGCGAACGAAAACCTTTTCCATAAGAGATTACTCTTTCTAATCTACTCATAGGTAACTCAACAATTATAGGCTTTTTATTCCCAATTTACAATATTGTTGAGTTTAATTACGGTACGGGGAATTTGCTGCAGAAGGATTTGATTTCCTTTGCAATTGCGTGAAGCTTTTTGTTTTTGATAATTTCTTCCTTCTGCTTCTTCCAAAATGCTGTCCGTGCCTCTTTTTCAGTTGGCATCTCTTGTCCTGTAACAACTGACACCGCATCGTTCATCCATTTGGCTATTTTTTTCATATCCTTCTCTTTCATACCGCGAGTGGTTATCGCAGGCGTCCCAAGCCGAATACCTGATGGATAAAATGGTGGCATCGGATCAAATGGCACACCGTTTTTATTAAGCACAATCCCTGCTACTTCCAGAGCCAAAGCAGCAGACGTGCCACTCACCTTTTTGTTTCGAAGATCAATTAAGATAAGATGATTATCAGTTCCCCCACTTACCAAATCAAAACCATACGTCAGTAACTCCTCAGCTAATGCCTTCGCATTTTTTACAATTTGTTCTCCATATTTTTGAAATTGTTTACCCTGAGCTTCGCGAAGAGCGACAGCAATCGCGGCGGTTTGATTATCATGTGGACCTCCCTGAAGGCCTGGAATGATTGCTGTATCAATTTTTTTAGGCAAATTAGGATCTTTCAAAAGACCCTTTTCTGTCACCATAATCAGTGCGCCTCGTGGACCACGAAGCGTCTTGTGTGTTGTTGTTGTTACAATATGCGCATATTCAACTGGATTTGGATGGACTCCAGCAACAATCAAACCAGTAATATGTGAAATATCTGCCAGTAAATATGCACCAACTTTATCAGCGATTTTGGCAAACTTTGCAAAATCGATCATTCGAGGATACGCGGTAAATCCACAAACGATAATATCTGGTTTTTCCTTCACTGCTTGTTCTTCAATCGCTTTAAAATCGAGCATGCCATCGTTTCCTAATTCATAGAGTGTCGATTTAAAGAAACGGCCGGTTGCTGACTGTGGTTGGCCGTGAGTTAGATGTCCACCAAATGCTAGAGAAAGCCCCATAATTTTGCCTTTTCCAGGCTCTAAAAGTGCGGTGTAGACCGCCAAATTTGCTGGTGAACCTGATAATGCTTGGACATTGACATACGGTACGCCAAATAATTGTTTTGCACGTTCTTGCGCAAGTGTTTCTACTTCATCAGCCACTGCATTTCCTTGATAGTAACGCTTCTTAGGATAACCTTCTGAGTATTTATTGGTAAGAACAGTTCCGAGTGCTTCCATAACAGCTTGTGAAGTGTAATTTTCTGAGGGAATCATTTCGAGTACATCTTTTTGTCGTTTTTCTTCTGCTTTTATAAAATTGTAGATTTGAGGATCTGTTTTTTTGAGGTTAATCATTTCGATTAGAGTATAAACACAGCAAAAATATTTTGCAAGAAGGAAATTATTTCTCTAAATCCAAAAATGCATACTGATACCCATCTTCTTCGTGCTCTTCTTTTTTCAAAACTTTTGTAAACATCGAATAATCAGGGAAAAATGTATCCGCATCATAATCCCCCTTTACGATTGTCAAATATAATCTATCTACCAAACCTTTTTCAATTGCTTCTGTAAAGAGCTGCCCCCCACCGAAAATGAAAATTTCCCCAGTATTGTCATTCTGAGACGTAGTTATAGAGTCTTTTTTGTGCTTTAGATCCTTCGATTCACTCAGGATGACACTTTTTGCAACTTCCAAACCTTCCTCCAAGGAAGCAACAACAATTGCTCCATCAATCTTAAATGATGTATCTCTCGTCACAATAATATTTGTTCTCTTTGGCAGTACCCTGCCTATAGATTCAAATGTTTTACGTCCCATGATAATTGGATGCCCAGTTGTAAGCTGTTGCATCCGATTAAAATCTTCTGGAATACGAAAGAGAAGATCATTGTTTCTCCCGATCCCATAATTTTCATCCATTGCAACAATAATTGAAATTCTTGGTTTATTCATTTTTATGCGTGATTATATATACAAATTATGCCATTTTGCCAGTCTTTGGATCGTAGAGTCCACCGGCAACAGTAAGCTCTGCTTTCATCATTGGATACGGATCATAATTTTCTAAAACAACATCTTCTGGCTTAAAATCATCAATGTCTTTAAGCTCTCGACCAATAGTTACTTTTGGAAACGATCGTGGCTTGCGAGTCAATTGCTCTTTCACTTGCTCAAGATGATTTTCATAAATATGCACATCCCCAAACGTATGGATAAATTCTCCTGGCTCAAGACCGGCAATTTTTGCCAAAATAATCGTGAGCAATGAGTAACTTGCTATATTAAATGGTACTCCCAAGAATAAATCTGCACTTCGTTGATAAAGTTGTAAAGATAACTTTCCATTTCGATTTGAAATTTGATACATATTGTGACAAATAGGAAAACGTGACGCATCTTCATTTGTTGCCATCGTATAGAGATATTCTGGGTTCCAGGAATTAACAATCAAATTTTTGGCATCGGGATCGTCTTTCATTTCTTGCATCACCCATTTGAGTTGATCGATTGTCCGACCGCTTTTGGTCGGCCAATGTCGCCACATCTCTCCATAAATTCGTGGCAAATCTCCATACTTCTTTGCAAATATCTCATCCGTTCTAATCTTCTCCACAAACTCTTCTTTACTGAATAATTTTTGGGATTTAATTTTTGATTTTTGATTTTTATATATCTTGTACGGATAGTCATCCCAGATATGGACATTGTTATCAACGAGGTATTTGATATTGGTTTGCCCTGACATAAACCAATAGAGTTCATGTAAGACGCCTTTCCAATAGACTTTTTTGGTCGTCAACAAAGGAAAACCCTGCGACAAATCATAGCGTGTCTGTCTGCCAAAAAGGCTATACAACACGATATCAGTGCCGCGATCAATTTTTCTGACACCAGTATCAAGCACTTCTTGGAGCAAATTAAGATATTGATATTCTGGAGGCAATGATTTCTTAGCATTCATAAATGTGCAGAATTGTTTTTATATGTTATTTTATAGATTTTTTGAACAAATTTTACAAGTAGCAAAACAGGACGATTAACGCGCTTCTCACATTCGAAGGCTTTTTATTGCATTTTCAACTTGCTTGCTGACAATGTGAGGAAAAGCAATATCCTGATTTTTTTGCACATACCACAGTAATGGCTCTTTGGGTGTTTCATCCGGATCAGTTATCTTAACGACGTTCATACGAACCAAATTATCTAATATACCTTTCGTAAATTCAGTCTTTTTTTCATCCGAAAAATGATATTGTTCCCCAGCAATAGTATCTGCAATGGTAACAATATGTTTTGCATAAGCAAGAATTGCCTTATCTCGCTCGTCTTTGTCATGCATATAAATACCAGCTTTCCCTGCATGTGTTTCTCCCATCACAATCGCTCCTTTTGCTTTTTCATCTATTGCATTTTTTTCTCTGAGAAAATCCATACCGTCTTCATGTTTGGCGATCATCAGGGCTGTTCGTCCATCACCCCAAACATTTTCAGGTATTGCATCTAAATAAGTAATAACATTCTGCCATAATGCTGCGTCTTTTTCTTGTGGAGCACGTACCTCTTGAGGCAGCGCAGCATTTACTCCTAAGGAACGAAAAACTTTCGTTGCTCGATGAACACCATAGAGAGCTGATGCACCTAATATACTTCCCAAAATAGCTCGACGACTTACTTTTGAAGCAGCCGCTGTGGCAGGTTTTCCCTCTTCTGTTTGTTGGTCTATATACTTGTTTATAAGTGTGGTTAAAACAACAAGTGCAGCAGAAACACCAATAGAAGTTCCCTCAATGAAGTTACGTTTGTCTCTGGCTTGAGGATCCATATCAGTGTAAGCTTGCTCAATATCCTGTCCTTCTTGAAAAACTAGCTTGTGAGTTAAAGTAGGATCAGTTGATAAATCTGCATATATTTTATCGGCAGCTATAGCAAAAATCTGCTTTTTTGAAGGATTAAGACGTGCAGGTCGAGCAGGCAAACCAAGCCAGGTACTTTTTTTATCATATGTTCCATAATCGAGAGGCAATGTTATACCATCTACCGTGAGTACCTCCGGCTGGTCTGCGATAAGCCTATGCCTAAGCTCGGGACTTGGATACCAAACATTGACATTAGGATCATCATTATCAAAAGCACCTAAAACTTGGTTATACTCACGAGGCAAACAATGATCACCCAATGCAAGAATATTACGAGGATCAATTTTTGTGAGTAACTCAGTACTTTTCGAGACACCTCTTGCTATTTCCGGCGCACTACCAATAACTGCTCCAACAGCTAATGCGACACTTCTTGTGTGATCTTTTTTTGGAGCCGTTGAGATAACAGGCTCTTCAGGGGTTGTGGGTACATCTCTAGGAATTGGTACTTCAGTTGTTAGTTCAGCCATGTTATACCTGTTTTTCTTTTTTAGTCGTTGTGACTCTGCCACCTTGCCATTGACCTCTGTAGTTGTTGCCGCCACCTTTGACCTCGTGAAATTGGATGTGCACAATTCGCGCGCCAAGTTCTATCGTGACAGGAACGGGTCCTTCATTTTTGAGACCAAAGTTGAGTCCACCGCAATAGCCTGGAGGACAATTGCCGGTACGGATAAAAATGCCACTTCGATAGGTCGTTGAACGAGGAGTAATACTTGCAGTGAGATTCTCCGGCATGTTGACGGTCTCAATCGTTTTAATCAAATAAAACTCCCCAGGTTTTATCACAATTTCTTGATTTTTGATTTTTGATTTTTGTTCTTCAAATTTCGCAACCAGCGAAATTTCAGCGGTATGCCTCTCTGTCACACCAAGAAATGCCTTACCGGAAATTTTGTAGACTTCCCCAAGTCGCAAATCAAATCCCGCACCTTCAGGATTGGTAAGTTCTCTTTCAGAAAGATTCTCAACGAGTTTTACTTTTTTTACTAATTGTAGTAATGCTTTTGGACCGAGTATCATAATGCATTATTCCTGATTCGTCGGATTATTTCTTCCGTTACGTCATCAACAGATTTTGTTGCGTCTATCACAATAAACTCTTTTGGAAATTTTTTCAAGAGCCATTCATAGCCCTTGATTGTTTTAGCAAGAATTTCCTGATTTTCATAAATTTCTTTTTTCTTCTCATCTTTATCCAAACGTTCCATTGCCACATCCAAGGGAATATCCAAATAAAAAGTATAGTCAGGAATTGTAAACTGATGATACATCGAGAGAATACTTTGTGCTGTTAGCATATATTCTCCGGTATTTTCATCAAGATTTCCACCCAAATCCATAATGCCATAAGGCACAACTGACCAAAAACATCTATCAGAAATGACTATTTTGCCACCTTGTAATGAAGGTTTGATAAGTTCTTCATGATGCATTTCTCGATCTGCGCTAAAGAGATATTGAAAGGCAACTGGCGGGATTGTCGTCTTGCCATGTAAAATTTTTTGAATGAGTTCTCCAATTAAACCTTCATCTTTACGAGGTTCTCTTGTTCTGACTACATTTTTCCCTTGTTTGGCAAAATACGCAACGAGTTTTTCTACTTGCGTAGTCTTACCACTGCCATCAATACCTTCAATAGCAATATATAACCCTTCTGAAGTATTTCTCTTAAAATCAATATCAAATTCGACGTGGTACTTCATCGCTCTTCGTGGATCCTACTTTCTTCCGGACCTTGTTGGAATTTATATTTCGCAAATTTCTTACTGGTGTATGGTACGTCTGCTGGTGAAGAAAGCTCTTCAAAGGTCATTGCGCAAATTCGCATGCCAACAGTCAGTTTTATTGCCATCCGGCCAAGATTGCCAAGTTCTAAGACAGGCTTCCCATCCCAACCCGGATCAAAAATTGAGGCCGTTGAATGAACTACCAACCCAAGTCTTCCAAGAGACGATCGTCCTTCAAGCCGTCCCATTAAATCTTTCGGAATTGTTACTTGTTCAAGGGTCACAGCCAAAACAAATTCACCAGGTTGCATGATAAAGGTATCTCCATCTTTTACTTCAATCACTTTGGTAATCTCATTACTGTAATCTTTTTGTGCTGGGTCAATGTAGGGATATTTGCTATGGTCAAAAACTCTAAAGGTATTACCAAGACGAAGATCGATCGAGCAGCTACCAAGTTGGGTTGTCAAATCAGGAGCGGGATCTATCACAATTCTTTTTTCATCAAGTGCTTTTTTGATATCCCGATCTGACAGAACCATATGCAAAGAGTGTAGCAAAATAATGAAAAATTAACAATTACCACTATAATTTTATATACTATATCCAATCTAGATCGGTCAATAACTGTAGATATAAACATGATTTGATCTAGATCTGCATTTTTGCCTCTTGACAAATAACTAACTATGGGTTTATGATAGCATCATGGCGATTGAGACAGGAAGAACTGGAACACCTGAAAGAGGATCATCAGCGGTATCAGAATTAAGATCTGGATCTGGGCCAAAGGATCTGAGACATTCTATACCCCACACCGACATATTAAAACAGGGTCCGACTCCGCTTACTGAAGAGCAAGTAGGAAAAAGAAGAAGAATAATTGGTATAAGTGCAGGTACAGCAACATTAGGAGTAGTATTAGGCGTCACGCTTGGTGCCGGTGAAAATGCGCCACAAGCAACTTTTGAGCCACCTATTCAACCAGAAAGATCAACTTCTTCACTTAATTGGCAAGATGTCCCACATACCATACGCACAGACAATAGTGGAAACCCAATATTTCCTGTCTATCCTCGACGATAATATAATTTCCTTTCTCGTAATATAATATTGACAATATTTCCCCTCTCAAGTACGCTAAAGAAAGTGAAACGAACGCTTAGTTTTCTGTTTTTTATTTTTGCTTTCTTTTTTTTCTTTTACCATACTCCACCTCATGCTTGCGCACAGCTTATTGGTCAGCCGGCATGTACAGCACAAGGTGGCACATGTTATTTTGATGATAGTGCCGTTACTTGTACTAATCAGGGCCTCTCTTTTGCCTTTCCACCATGTGATCCTGCACGTTTTGGTTTCCCTCCAGGATTTGCTTATCCTGGTTATGCTTGCTGTACGCCACCAGGAGGCGGCGGCGGGGGGGGTGGACCACCTCCACCTCCTCCTCCACCAACCTATTGGATTTCAGGGACTGTTTTTTTAGATAATAATCATAATGGGGCACGAGATGGTGGGGACGGTATCTATACAGGGGCAACTGTTCGAATCTCAAGTGGTGGTAATGCGACAACCAATGGATCTGGTGTTTATACCTTTAATGGACTTCTTGCCGGTACTTATACAGTCACCGTCACTGTGCCTGGAGGCTATGCAAATACTACAGCTGTTTCCCGAGTTGTAAGAATTGGACCTGGAAGCTCAAATAATAATTTTGGCATTGCGAGGCTTTATACAATTACAGGCAGTGTCTTTAATGATAAAAATAAAAATAGATTAAAAGAAGGTGGCGAAACAAAAGATTGGGCGGGAAATATCACAATTACTTCAACTGGTGGCGCTGTCACAACTGACTCAAATGCAGGAACCTTTAGCATAAGCAATCTATTTGCAGGAACAT
>Ga0137404_10000092_pt1 | contig 51168 bp, 46 predicted proteins | sample CZOMad2_1_16fung_FD_108285 | JGI IMG/M metagenome (GOLD analysis project Ga0137404, IMG submission 108285) | Vadose zone soil fungal communities from Angelo Coast Range Reserve, California, USA - CZOMad2_1_16fungal (Illumina Assembly) | ecosystem: Environmental > Terrestrial > Soil > Vadose... | reverse complement strand
CGCCTGGTCCAATCAAGGACGTGCCGGCAGACAAACTACGCAGCATGCTGGGTTTGACGGCGGTGACGTATGTCTCGAACGATAGCCCGCTGGCCGTCGTAGACTCGACGCTCGGTTAGCTCAAAAAAAATACACCAGCTGTCTCCCCGACCCGCAATACATGACCGGAACCAAAGGAGAAGTTTGATGAACCAGTTCAATCCAGTGAAAAGACCCAGCACTAGAATGGGAAAGCCCACGGTGTTACTTACTTTGATTTCGTTGTTGCTGGGCCACGTTGCAGCGCTCACTAACAAGGCTGTTGCGCAGCAGATACAGCCGCCCGCGCCGTGTCACCCGAATCCAAGTGCCACCCAAGACATGGCTACGGTTCGTAATCGCGACGATGTTAAGAACCTTCCTGCTCCGCTGAAAGATCGGCTAGCAATACTGGCGGGTCGCCCGCACAGTATTCTTCCTGTCCAAGCCTTCGCAGAAGCTGACAAGCCCAGCCAACTCTTCCAGTACTACCTTCTGGACACACACGGCTTTGAGCCGAACGTTTTCACCAGCAGAATTCCGGGCGTCAATGACGCGGCCCAATTGACCGTCACTGGAGCCGACTGTGGTCTGGACACCATCGGTGTCGTCCGCTTAGTGCTCGAACCGAAGCCCGATTTACCTACCGACCCAAATAACCCGCGAGCGTTCATAGATGTTTTTACAGACATCTCCGGGCTGTTCGTAATTAATAATGAATCAGGCTGGTATGAAGGCTGGATGATCCACGACCTCACGGTGCCGGCTGTAGCCAGGCCGCGACCGGACGGCCATGCCCAATTCGGCACAATCACCAAAGCCGATGCGGATGAGCTCGCTGAGATGGGACGAGGCAACAACGTTCCCGGTCATATATTCACGATGGATGGGAAGGCGGTTCATTTCCCTAGCGAGGCCGATCACTTTCCGGATAAGCAGACGAACGTTGTTCCACTCCAGATGAGTATGGGTACGTATAACTCTTTCCAGCAGAGCGACGCTCACTCTTACTGGGAATTCAACTACCTGGGAACCAACTGGATACATCCACTATATGAGTTGCCCTTTACTGGTGGTTTTCCGGATAGCTTCGGTGGCAAACCGGATGCCTTCCAGGATGGAGAAATCGGCGCACTGCAGTCGATCGTTCCCGGCTCTGGGCCTGCTGGGGTGAAGAATAGTCCCGTCACGCACGGCGATAATCCGAACCTTCCGCGTGATCCCGATAAATTTGACGGCACCGTCGATGCGCAACGGGAATTTCGCCAACGAGGTATTCCGAGCGGCTTGGCGAATGAGATCTTCCTGGATGTCTACGAAAGGCCAGTATCGTTTGAACCTCACGTAACCAGCTTAGAGAGACGTTTGAATGACGCCTATGCCGCAGAGGTTGCGCGGGTGGCCCAGAATGGCGATGGCGTAATCTCGGCTCTTGAAGGTGATATCGACACGCCATCCGATGGTTTTCCCGACAATGAGCGTCTGTTCCTGGCGCCCACGGTCTTCAACCGCTTTGCGGTAACAAGAGAGATTAACGACGGTTTGCTGGCACCACGCTTCGCGCCGAGCCAACGAGCCTGGGTGATGACGGGTTTCCGAGTGAGCGTGGATCCCGCCGTTCCCGCCTCGGCCGGCCGGGATTCCGACGATCGTTGATTACTAATTCGAGAATGCGGCGACGGGATCCACCATCTGTCTCGTCGTCGCCTTTCGCGAATTAAAAAATCAGAGCACTACTCACCCGCGTTGCTAGCTTGTTGACTGTTGCCTGGTTTCGGAGCATTATCGTTGCCTCAATAGTTTTCCAAGCTGGTTCCAGCGCCTGCGGTCTTCTCGCATCCCTCCTGAGCAGCGCAGCCTATCCGACGATCAACTGCGCTTCTTCTCCTATTAGAAGTGTTTTTTACCGGCAAGGAGCTCTCCCATGTTTTCGTTGCTGAATTCAATCCTTCTCACTGCTCACTTGTTAGAACGGCTACTTTTGACTCTTCTAGCCCTGTTGCTGTTCACGGCCGCGCCCCGGGTCGTAGCGCAACCACCGATTCGCAATGAACAACAACGCGGGCTTGGTCTAGCGTCAGCTACCACTGAAAAGCGGGTAGCGCTAGTCATTGGCAACAGCCATTACGAAGCGTCGCCGCTGCGTAACCCTGTTAATGATGCCAACCTGGTCGCCGCTACGCTCCGCGAGATGGGCTTTGACGTCATCGCGCGCACTGATGTAAGCCTTCGCGAGATGCAGTCAGCGGTCAAAGAGTTCAGCCGCAAGATCCATAACGGATCCATTGGCCTTTTTTACTATGCGGGTCACGGGATGCAGTCCGGGGGTAGTAACTTTCTGATTCCAATTGGAGCGCAGATTGAAACCGAGGGCGACGTAGTGTTGGAAGCGCTGGATTTGAACTCAGTTCTGACGCAGATGGGTCAGGCACAAAATCGGCTCAACATAGTCATTCTCGACGCTTGTCGAAATAATCCTTTTGTGCGCGGAGCGCGCGGAGGCTCGCAAGGTCTGGCTCAGGTCAGTGCCCCTGCCGGGACGTTTATCGCGTATGCCACCGCGCCAGGCCAGACGGCCAGCGATGGCAAAGGCCAAAACGGCCTGTACACTCAAGAGCTCATGGCAAATATGCGCACCCCTGGATTGGCGATCGAGGAAGTTTTCAAACGTGTTCGTGCAAAGGTAAGACAAAAGAGTAACGGACAGCAGATTCCCTGGGATGCTTCTTCGCTCGAGGGCTCGTTCTCTTTCGTGCCCGGGGCCGGTGCGGGCGGCGCACCGCCGCCTGTAGCAAGTGAGTCGTTCGCGACCACACAACCCACAACCTCGCCTGGCTCATCTCGTTCCGCCACTATCAGCTTCGATCTGATTGAAAGCAACTTCCAAAGCAATCTGCTGGACGAAGTGATCAAAGACGGAGAGTTGTTCCTGGCAGGCCAGCCCGATCATGTGCGTGCCAACTTGCGCGTAGGGCAGAGTTACTTCCGCAAGAACCGGTATAGTGATGCGATGCCGTACCTGGAAAAGGCTTTTCTCGCTGGTGAATCGATCACCCTTCCCGTGAAGCGACATCGCAAGCAGTTGGGCGTCTATGACGCGCTCGAAGATGGCAACATCAATGTCACCTCCACCGGCTTGGAAATGCAGTTCGGAAGCGACACCTATAAGGCCGCGTTCGCGCAAATAGAAAGATTGGAAGCGCAAACTGATCCGGTCCGAGGGATGTTGATTTACTTTAAAGGGACCGTTGTCAATAAGTCCGGCAAGACGGAGAACAAGGACTGCAAACTTTTCGCTCCGACCGCAGTAATTGTCCAGACGCGGGGAAACGCCGGCAACCCGGCTCCAATGGCGATCGTAATTTCCCCTACACGGACAAACACCGGCAACTCGGCTCCGGTGGCCATTTGTAAGAATTGCGAATCGTGGACGACGGAAGTCGTCAAGTTCATTAATCGCAGCAAGAATTCTGGGGCAGCCAAAACCAACTAATAAGAGACACCGTCTCCAACAAGTACTAAAGAACGCCCTCGGCGTGATGATCGCCTTCGGCGTGATGAATATCTCCGTGGGCACCCCTACATAAAATCAGAGCAACTACCCCCGAGAGGGTAGTGCTCCGTTAGCGTGTTGCTGCGAAAGAAAGGCCGATCGCTGGAGAGTTATCTCGAGGCGATGAGGTCATCAGTACCACTTCGCGGTAGCGGGTCCGTGTGCTTAAAGATCGCGCTGCGCTTTATTTACCCGCTACCAGCGACGGGTGGAAACTTGGCAATGGAGCATGAATTATTCGATTGCTGTGGCCCCTCAATACGGTACCGAGAGCGAAGCGACCGGATGCCGGCACTCAACCGCCGCTTTAAGAATGCTTGCGATTATCGAGTGCCGGCATCCGGTCGCTTCGCTCGCGGTACCGTATTGAGTGGCAATCATGTTGGTATCCTTTCTCATTCGACTGATGAGCACTACCCCCCGAGAGTGCTACCTTGACTTCCTTCCTTACGTGAAACAAGATCTGTTCGCAACTTGGAGATTGGTTTCGACTTGTTGGTTTATGCGCCATTTTCCGCGAGCAAATCTTTGAGTAGCACAATTCGACTTTTGAAGTGGCTATCGTCTTCAATAGTCCTCGGAACCGTCGCTCGGACTCCTGTTCCGGGCTTTTTACTTGCTGTCCGGTTTAGCTGAACGAATCTGTCTTCAGCCGATTGAGCAGCCGCGGGAAGAAATGGCATGTCGGGCGCTGGGCCAAAAAGGGGAAGACCGCAAACTCAACCTCCTTCAGAAGACGCGACGGAGCGGAGGCGAACGGAGGAGGCCTTGCGTAAGAGTGAGGAGCGATGGCGATCTGTCTTTGAGAATTCGGCCATTGGCGTTGCGCTCACCGATCTGAATGGCCGCTTCCTGGCCACAAATCCCACCTACCAAGAAATGCTGGGTTACACGGAGGAAGAATTCCAAACCCTTTCATTTCTCGAGATTACGCACGAGGACTACCGCGAAGCTAACGGGGCTCTGGCTGCGGAACTGCTGGAAGGAAAACGAGAGCAGTTTCAAATCGAGAAGCAGTACCGGCGTAAGGATGGCAGTCTTGTCTGGGTAAGGAACAATGTCTCTCTGGTTCCGGGCACCGAGAGAACGCCGCGATTCATCATGGCGCTCTCAGAGGACATCACTGAACGGAAACAGGCAGAAGAAGCCCTGCAAAAAAGCGAGGAGCGAGTCCGCCTTATTCTTGACTCCTCCGCTGAGGGGATCTTTGGTTGCGATCCTGAGGGCACCTGTCTCTTCTGCAATCGGGCAGCAGTTCGCTTGCTCGGTTACGACCAACCCGTCGAATTGCTCGGCAAGAACATGCATGCGCTGGAACACCACACTCGCAAAGACGGCATCACCTTTCCCATCGACGAGTGTCCCATTTACGTGGGTTTTCATAAGAACCTTGGCGTTCATATTGACGATGACATTTTTTGGAGAAAGGATGGCACCAGTTTCCCGGTAGAGTATTGGTCCCATCCCATGGTTCGTGATGGCAAAACCGTCGGAGCGGTCATAACCTTCTTTGATATCACTGAGCGAAAAAAGGCGGAAGAAGCGCTGCGGAAGAGCGAGCAAAGAAAATGCAGTCTTCTCGAGATCAACAATGCCATCATCAACAACCTCACGCAAGAAGCGCTCTTTACTTCGGCCTACGAAGCTATTCGCCACGTTGTCTCCTTCGACCGGGCTGCTTTCCTTCTTTACCGCCCGGAAACGAAAACCCTGAGGCTCCTCTCTATGGACAACGACGCTGAGTCTGAGTTCTTCCGTCTGGGAAAGGACTATGATCTGGAAGAAACGCGCATTTCGGCATGGGTTCTTGATCAGCAGCAGTCGGTTGTGCGTGGTGATCTCGAAAAGGAACAGCAGTCCCCCGGCGACCGGCGTCTCGTCGCTGAAGGTATTCAGTCCTATTGCGTCGTACCACTTGTGGCGATGGGCAAGAGCATCGGCACGTTTACAGTGTGGAGTGAGACTAAGAACCGATACTCCGAGGCAGATGCCGAGTTGCTCCAGGAAGTTGCGAATCAGATCGCATTAGCGATCGCAAACATGAAATCGTATGAAGAGATCACAGCGTTGAAAGCAAGGCTCGAGAAAGAGAATATTTATCTTCAGGAGGAGATTCGCACCGTACATAACTTTGAGGAGATCGTGGGTAGCAGCCCAACGCTTCTTGAGCTGTTGCGCCGGGTCGACCAGGTCGCCCCCACGGATTCCAGCGTGCTCATCTATGGTGAGACGGGGACCGGGAAGGAACTGATAGCGCGGGCCATCCATGACCGGAGCGCGCGTAAGAATCGTCCCCTGGTAAAGGTGAACTGTAGTGCCATCTCCGCGGGTTTGGTGGAGAGTGAACTGTTCGGGCACGTGAAGGGTGCTTTCACCGGCGCCTTTGAGCGGCGCATTGGCCGCTTCGAACTCGCCGATGGCGGGACAATTTTTCTTGACGAAGTGGGGGAATTGCCTTTGGAGACCCAGGTTAAGTTACTGCGGGTTCTCCAGGAACGTGAGTTCGAGCCTGTCGGCAGCAACCGTTCCGTGCGCGTTGACGTGCGGATCATCGCCGCCACAAATCGGAATCTTGAGGAGTCTATTAGCTCCGGCAAGTTCCGCTCGGACCTCTATTATCGATTGAACGTAATCCCGCTCGAAGTACCACCGTTGCGTGAGCGTGGCGCCGATATTCCTCAACTTGCGATGTTCTTCCTTTCACGATCCGCCCGGAAGCTCGGAAAAAGGATGGAGGGCATCTCACCGGCGGCCACTGAAAGGCTCATCCGCTACTCCTGGCCCGGTAACGTCCGAGAACTGCAAAACGTTATTGAGCGCGCTTTGATTCTTTCCCACGGCTCGATTCTCGAGTTAGACAACGATCTAATCAGCGTCTCTGCCTCCGAGGCCCATCGCGACAAAGCGGAAGGCGCGGAAGCAATGCACATTTCTGGGCCATCTTCTGCGTTTAAGACTTTGGAAGATGTTGAACGAGCCCATATCTGCGCCGTACTGCAACAAACTCGCGGCGTGATAGAAGGCGCAAACGGCGCCGCGAAGACTCTGGGTATGCATCCGAATACGCTGCGACACAGAATGGAGAAGTTGGGTATTAAGCGCTCCGCCCACCGCATATCGTAGCTCAACTACCAAGGGCTATCTCTTTAGCTACTAAATACAATAGTTCGGTTTTGCTGGTTGCGGTCTATCCTAAACCCGCCTGCACCTCAAGTTCTTACCTCTCCAATAATTAAAATGGGAAGCTGGAAGCGAGATTTCGCTGTCTTGCTGCGCGGCACGTAATCTGCACTCAGGGCAACTCGCGACACATTCCAAAGAGGGACACACACGAATGTCAGATCTGTTTCATCGAGTCAACTCGATCACATTAGAGAGGATATGCAACCATGAAAAAGTACGCGCTTTTAACGTTCGCCACCGTTTTTGGCTTGTTATCGATTACCCTGATCGCAATTCGTCCGAGCCAGGCTCAGGACAACACAACCAGAGATTTTGTTCCACCGACTGTGTTCCAGGCTGCTGGGCCAAACGCCGCCTCGATTCAAAGCTCGGTCGATGCGTACCGCGCTGCTCTGGGGAACCCCAACAACGGCAACGCGCCGGGGCCACTTGCAACGGGTCGCCGCGAGATCAATTGGGATGGAGGCGGTGGCGTTAACACTACTACGGCTCCAGTAACGCCATTCAACGTATTTCTGAACACGCGGGGAAGCCAGTTCACCACACCGGGAATCGGACTTTCGCAAGCACCTCCATCGGGGGGGCCGCAGGGCGGCCTCGCAGCGCTCTTCAACAATCCGAGCTACGGCACTATTTTCAAGGCCTTCAGCCCTTTGCGCCTTTTCACGCCGGTAGGGAGCAATATCACCAACGCATTGTTCTTTGTACCCGGTTCAAATGGAAATACTCCAGCAACAGTTAGTGGCTTCGGCGCAGTCTTCACTGACGTCGATCAACCGGATGGGAGTGGCCCCGGCGAAAAGCACGGCAACCGCGGAGCCAGCACGCTGATGGAGTTTTTCGGGGCCAACGGCCAGCTGTTGTTCAGCAGTTTTGTCCCGGCATCACCTGGCGATGGAAGTCTGTCTTTCTTCGGCGTCATTTATAACGACGCTCGGATCGCACGCGTGCGGATCACGACAGGAGACGCCGCGCCAGGTCCGGACGATGACATCAAGAATGACATCGTCATGATGGATGACTTTATCTATGGCGAGCCCCAAGCGCTTCCGTAAAACTACCAATACGAAAGGTTGAAAAAGGAGGTCCTGCACTCGGTAGGCGAGACAGCAGCCAACGTTCCAACGGCGCGCTGAACTTCGCTTACCGAATGCGAGGGGCAAGACCTACATGTAAAACGCACCGAGTGTAGTGCTCGCTCCCACGGGCAATGCGCATCGCAGGCCTTGCTCCTTCACCCCACTCAGACGGGGGATCTTTGCAAGCGAAAAGGCTGATATCAGACACGTCGTTCGGTAATCAATCGGCACTGAGTCCGCACGACATGCCACAAATTTCGAAGAGAGACCCTGAATGCTGAAGATCACAAGAGTTGCTCAGTCAGACCAGGAAGTTACCCTGCAATTGGATGGTCGGGTCGCCGGCCAATGGATGGAGTTATTAGACGAGTCTGCCGAGTCGGTGTTGGATGAAGGACTGCGGCTTACGCTTGATTTGAAGAACATCTGCTTCATCGATTGTGAAGGACTCGCGCTTATCAAGAGTCTGATGGGTCGCGGAGTTCGACAGGTAAACGCTCCGCTCTTTGTGGCCGATCAACTTAGAAAGTGTGAGGCTGCGGAAGGTGATTGAGCTCCAACGGGCAATGCTCGAATAACGCTACTATATGGAAGGCCTGCTACAGAGTTTTGAAGAAGCCGCACTGCCACATTTGGGGGCGGCATACAATCTGGCCCGCTGGCTCACTCGGGACGAAACGGATGCCGAGGACGTGGTCCAGGAAGCCTACCTGCGCGCCTTTAAACACTTCGGCAGTTTTCACGGCGGTGACTTCCGGCCCTGGTTGCTCGCGATCGTTCGAAACACTTGCTACACCTGGATGCAGCATAACCGTTCGCCCGAATTGATGATCCCCTTCGATGAGGAGGCGCACGAGATTGAGAGCGAAGATTTAAATCCGGAAGCCCTCTTACTGCAAAGGGCAGACACAGTAATGATTAGACAGGCACTGGAAGAGCTGCCGGCTGAATTTCGCGAGGTAATAGTGTTGCGAGAATTCGAAGGATTATCCTATAAACAAATCGCGGACGTAACGGAGATTCCTGTAGGAACTGTGATGTCGCGCCTTGCGCGTGCCCGCAAACGTCTCCAAGAAAGGCTGGCCAGTCACAGAGACAAAACGGTAACGCAAGCTGTTAGCTTGCGTCGAGCCATGGGCAGTTGAATCTGTCGGAATACGCAAGCTAACAGCTTGCGTTACTAAAGCGGCCCTTGTTGGACCAGACGTGCAAACTCATGCAACTCAACACCATTCAGATCGGATATGGCCCAGTAATTCATGCCCGAGCTGGTCCAATGGATCAGGTTATAGCCCTGGCGTTGCGTCGTCTTTTCGCCTGTCGCGACAGCTTGCTCCGCCGGCCAGATATATAGATTGATATAATGCAAGCGGCGTTGGTAAACAAGTGTAGCCACAGTTCTGTTATTCAAGTATTCCAATCGACCGCCGTAGAGACGAAAATCCTGACTGGCAAAGTCTTTAACCGGGGGAGCAAAATCCACCTTGCCGTCGAACCAGGGCTTGACCGTATGCTGATCGGAAGAAAGCACATCGGTGAGATGACCAGGCATCTGTAATGAGCGGACGTGATCGGAAACGATCTCCTGGGCCAGAAGCTCATCGCCGGAGGGACGAATAGACCTCGGCACAAATCTCCACACGACCACACCAATCAAAAGCATGAAAGCCAGCGAAGCCCCCACCGTAAGCCAGCGCCAGCCGAATGCGCGCGGGAACACTTCGGACTTGGCCTCCTTGCGCAACGAGGACTGAATGCGCTTCTGCAGCTTCTCTGGCGCCCGATAGTAGAGCGAGTCGTCCTTCAGAGATGAACGCAACGTTGTTTGGCTGCGATAAGCGCGTGCGCAGGTTTCACATTCACGCATGTGCTGCTCGACCTCCAGACTTCTCGCCAGATCCAGCTCGCCATCTAAATAGCCATGAATCAATTCATCCGCTCTTTGACAACTCAACTTAAAACCTCCGCGTGCATCTGATTTGTAAGAGCTAGCTGCAACCTCTTGCGACCACGAGCCAGACGAGACATGACTGTGCCTAGCGGCAAATCCGTAATGCTAGCTATGTCTTTGTAAGACATTTCTTCCAATTCGCGCAACACCAACACTTCGCGAAATTCCATTGGCAATTCTTCCAGTGCTTGTCTGACCATCAGCGTGTCCGCCCTTTGTACCAGGAGGGCCTCTGGATCCAAATCTTTACTCTCAATCTCGTGCAACTCATCGTCGAGGGGAACACTCAATTCGGGCGAGCGGTTGTGCTGCATCCAGGTGTAGCAAGTATTGCGCACAATCGCCAGCAGCCAGGAGCGCCCGTCCGCACCATGGAAACCGCCGAAGAACTTAAAGGCCCTCAGGTAGGCCTCCTGCACCACGTCCTCAGCGTCCGTGTCATTGCGCGTCAGCCAGTGCGCCAGGTTATAGGCGGCGTTCAGGTGCGGTAAGACTGCTTCCTCAAAAGTGGCGAGTTTGTTTTGCTTCTGCAATCGCTCTTCCTGTTTGTACCTCTACGCCATCCATCATTAAGACCGGTTTCTCGCCACTTTTATTCCCGCCTTAACCGATCTTTTGTCCGGGAATATTGATCGCGTAAGGGCGGTATAACGGGTGAAAGCGCTCGGAGTCACTAAACGAGAACGGAAAACGCATTTTGAGATCACTTTGAGCTGCTGCAGTGGAATCCAGTCGAGGAGGAATTATGGCAATCAATGATCCGGTCAAGGACGAAGGAAGGATACGAGGCGATCTACAGCCTTTCGAGGAACTCTTCAAGCTTCATCACGGAAAGGTCTTTGCTGTGTGCTTGCGGATGACTGGAAATACTGCGGAGGCGGAAGATCTGACGCAAGAGGTCTTCGTTCAGGTATTTCGCAAGCTGGGAACCTTTCGGGGGGAAAGTACTTTTAGCACGTGGCTGCACCGCCTGACCGTTAATCATGTGCTTATGTACTTTCGCAAAAGGCGCAGCAGAAGAGAGCAACTTACCGAAGACGGGGAAATGCCTGAGCTGACAATTAAAGGTCGAAATGTTCTTACGAGCATGCCTTTGCTCGATCGGCTTGCGCTGGAGGAAGCAATTGTCCAACTGCCGCCTGGATATCGCGCCGTCTTTCTGCTTCACGATGTTGAAGGATTAGAACATACCGAGATCGCACACATCCGGGGCTGCTCGGTAGGCACATCCAAGTCGCAACTGCACAAAGCCCGGATGAAAATGCGTTGTCTGCTCCGGAAAACAACTCATCCCGGCCAGCCTGCGAAAACGTCTCCAGGAGTCAACCTAAGATTAGGGAGATTATCTCCTTCCAAACCGCGGCCTCAAGCAGTCCTGCTACCAGCAAACTGATAGCTATCCACTCGCTTGCACATGAGCAGCTTTTGTTGGCCTCCCTCTGGACGTTCAGTAATGAATCTTCAGCTTCATCACAATTTTTTTGCTGCTGAGCGGGGAATATTAAGGCCTGCCGAACGGTATAGAGTGGTGCAATGGCACGGTTCCGTGAAGACGCGATCATACTTGCTGGAGTTCCGCATGTGCTTTAACGGCGACGATCACATCGAGTTCTTCGAATGAACATGGGACTCAAGGGGCGAGCGCCCATGTTCCAGAGTGGGTGGACTTGGAGCTTGATGGTCATCTCCAGGTCCACCCGCTCGCCACGATTATTCTTCTCTCGCGCAATACTTGCAACAAAAGCCGAATCAGTAGAACTGTAACCCTGCGTGGCAACCCTCCTGCGTCGCCGGAGCTCACGTGGCTGCCACTCGGCTTCTTTGGTACAGGTCGAATCACCTTCTGTTACTAATCTTTCGCCGGCTATAAATGCCCCGAAAGCGCGGAGATAGTTCGGGGGAATAAATTAGCTGCTGAGCAGGTCTTATCCAATAGCAGTTCGAGATGGCTTGCACAAAAAGTCATAACTACGGCCACGTGAAGTGCTCAGACAGTACCGCGAGCGAAGCGACCGGATGTTGCGCTTCAACTAACTAATTGACGGGGTGCCAGTCATGAGAATCATATCGGGAAGTCGAGTCTAACATCCGGTCGCTTCGCTCGCGGTACTGTACAGACCATCGCATGTTTTTGTGCAAGGCCGTTCGACATTGATTATGAACATAGCGATCCAAGATGAGGAAGGAATACTATGAAGCAAATTATTATCCGTATGTTTGTTGCTCTCATCATGTGTGCTGTAACGAGCGTTATCCGATTTACGAGCTTCATAGTCATTTCAGCCACACAACAAGTGCACACCGAGACCATCTGGATCTTGAGGCTGATCCTGGCTTCTGTCCTCTCTCCCGTCTTGTACAGTTTTCTTGATAAGCGCACTTCAAACTGGGCCATCCGAGCAAAGCATAAGCCCGAACCGAGTACAGTGATGCTCTCAACCAAATTAAATCACTGGGAATTGCCAATAGCACGACCGCTACGGCGGACGAAGCCTTGACCGGCCGCTTTTGGAATGGAGCCATTCAGAATTATTGGAACGAAATCTCGCAGACAGCATCGGTGGCGCATGGCTTGACGACAGCGGCGAACGCTCGGCTGTTTGCCCTTCTTAATCTGAGCTTCGCCGATGGGGTAATCGCGTTCTACGAGGCCAAATACACATATAACTTTTGGCGGCCAGTGATCGCCATTCGGGCTGCCGATACCGACAACAACTCGGAGACAGCGGCGGATCTGAATTGGCTTCCCCGGCTGGCAAGACCGCACCCGAGCCATCCTATCCAGGGTGCTCATGCCGTCATCAGTGCAGTATTGGTTCTGAACCTACGTAATCTGTGGATGAGAAATCAAACATGAACAATCCATGAATCCGTTGTATATTAAGTCCCAGTAGGTGAGACGGCGTGGCGACACAGGCAGACAAGCTGGCATCTGAAATCCGAGCTCTACCAGAGGAAGAGAAGCTTCGGCTGCTCGACGCTATCCTCACAGATCTAGACAAGCCCGATCCTGAAATCGATCACGTTTGGGCTGTTGAAGCGCGTAAGCGATGGACTGCCTATAAAGCCGGCCGACTTCCGACAGTTTCGTACGAAGAATTGATGGCTAAATACAACCGATAGTGAACGTCCGATTCCTCACACTCGCTCAGCAAGAAGTTGATGAAGCTTTCATCTGGTTTGATGAAAGGACCGACGGTAAAGGTCTGGACTTCCTCGATGAGCTCGACCGAGTTGTTCGACTTGTCAAAGCTTATCCGTTGGCATCACCAGAAATCGAGCCGGAAATTCGCAGATGTCTCTTCGCTCGCTTCCCCTACTCTCTAGTGTATGGCATCGACGATGAAACGATCGTCATCATCGCCGTCGCCCACTCTCATCGCGAACCTCGCTACTGGGTGGACCACCTCAGCTAACGAAGGTGATGCCACTCAACGCTTTTGAATGTATTGTTCTGAATCCCGCGCATACTTATTTTCAAACGAAGGGCGGCGTCTTTTAGTGGAAATTAATGGCACTCTGGCTATTTGCTTTTGCGTTTCGATGTAAGCTTCTTCGGCCGGCCGGGCTTGCGATTCTTCACGAGTGCAAGGTCCTTCTCGTTAATCATGTATGCCGTACCAAATTTACGACCAGGCAGCTTTCCCGACTTAATCAGGGCCTGAATTCTCCTTACGCTTAAGCCAAGCCTGTCTGCAGCCTCTTTGCTGGAAATTATCGCCACACCCGCAGTCTACCATTGCAAAAACTATTCGTCCAGGCGTTGCTTTTTGATTGACGAAGTCCTCAAGAATCCAATGACTACTAAATAATCGGAAAGGATGCGCATGCCGCGTTCGGAGGCGCCGCACCTTAGAGCAAGCGCTTGAGATGTTTCGCGCCCTTCACCGATGGCTGTGAAGAGATCGAGTTCGATGGCAGCTTTGATTGCCGCAGTGCGCTGATAGGAGTTGACCGTATCAAGGAACAGGGCCGGGGAGAGCCGGTTCATCATTAGCGATTGAATACTTGAGCGTTGACCAATGCGGCTGGAGGCTAACTTCAGAAGGCATCTGAGAAAATGTTTTCTCATATACAGAGGTCTACACCTCTTTAAATAGAGCTTTAAATGTGATCCTCGGATCGGGCCGGCGCCTTTCTTTAAACTCGGCCACCCATCCGGAGACGCTACAAATCAACTCGGCCTTCGGATCCTTCACGGGCTTCTCACTTGGCACTGGTGCCGCCTGCGACTCGAGGGTATTGCTTGCGGTTTCTTGCTTGATGATTCTTATTTGTGTCTTTCTACCAGTTTCCATATGTACGACCTCGATCACCTTCTCAGATAACGGAATCTCTCTCTTGTACTTACCTCGTTTCGTTTCTAAATATTCCCGAAGTCTCGAAGCGTTGGGTTCGCGCCTCAGAAAAGGAATCAGGCAGATTGACCTGGCGGCACGGAATAACGGCGCGGGTCAGACGGTAATTATCGATGAGAGGGATCAGCTCGGTCGTTAGGTTATGACGATCGCTAGGTTGCAGAGCATATGACTATGGCAGGCAACGGACTCAATAAATCACGTGAACGCCGCGAAGATTAAAGCCCTGTATAGCAAACCCAGTTATCTGCGTTCTAGCATGATCGGACTGCTGTCTGGTTTTGTGAGCAGCTTCGTTCTCGCCACGACACTGGAAAGCATTCCTGTCGCAGTTCTACTTGGATCGGTCATCGGTATCGCGTATGTGGTCGCCTTTCGCAACATACAACGCCTGTACATCGACAGCGTAATGACAGCTGCCGCCCTCGGCATACCGCTTTGGGCCTTTGTCAGCGTAGTTTTATTCCCTGTTATCAGTGGGCAGCCACCCCAGTGGACGGCCGAGGGAATGAGAACAATGCTGCCGCAGTTGATTGCATGGGTGTGGTATGGCGCTGTACTCGGCTTGGCTGCAGAGACTCTGTGCAGGATAACAGCTTCGTGGCCAGGTCCTGACTCTATCTTACCCAAGTCGCCGAGGGTACCGACAGAGCAGATTGTGATTCTCGGAGGTGGTTTCGCGGGCATGGCTACCGCTGAACGATTAGAGCGGGTATTTGGGGCAAATCATAAGGTAACCTTCACACTTGTCAGTGACACAAACGCACTGCTCTTTACTCCTATGCTGGCGGAAGTTGCTGGGAGCAGCTTGGAGCCTAACCACATTAGCAGCCCTCTCCGTACGAGTTTGCGGAGGACGCAAGTCGTGCGCGGACGTGTCGTCGGCATAGACCTGGAGAAGCACCGCGTTTTCCTGGCAATGAACGGACGCTCGCGCGGGCCCTCCACTCCAGGCGACGTCACTCACGAGCTCCTCTTCGATCATCTTGTTTTAGCTCTTGGTTCTGTCACCAATTATCCGAGCGCGATGCAGAACGTCAAGGAGTTTGCGCTTGACTTCAAGACCCTTCCTGATGCCATGCGCATTCGTAACCGAGTGATAGACATGTTCGAACGCGCCGATCGCGAATCCGATCCGGGCCGACGCCACGAGTTGCTGACGTTTGTGATCGCCGGCGGCGGATTTGCCGGCGTCGAGTTGGCAGGCGCCTTAAACGACTTTGCTCGCGGCATCCTGGCTGACTTTCTCAACCTTCGCGCCGCAGATGTGCGTGTCATCCTCGTTCATACGCGCGATCGTATCCTCCCAGAGCTGAGCGAAAAGTTGGGCCGTTACGCGCTTGAACGAATGACCGGGCGGGGTGTCACTTTTAAGCTCAATGATCGTTTGGCTGACGCGTGTGCGGACGCTGTGGTCCTTGAGTCGGGTGAAGAGATTCGAACGCAGACACTAGTATGGACGGCGGGCACTGTCCCTAACCCTCTGCTTCGCTTGCTCCCAATCAATCGGGATAAACGGGGCGCAGTGATCGTCGACAGCACACTGGCAGTGCCAGGCCATCAGGGATTGTGGGCTCTGGGAGACTGCGCCGCCTGCCGCGACGGCAAGACAGGCAGACCGTTTCCGCCTACTGCGCAATTTGCAATGCGTGAAGCGCGCGCGGTGGCCCACAACATTCATGCCAGCTTCAACGGAAAAGAGCTCAAGCCATTTCGCTTTCGCTCGCGGGGAGCGTTGTGCGTCATTGGTCACCATACAGCGTGTGCCGAGCTGACAGTACCGTTTGTGAGAGAGAAGGCAGTTCAATTCTCGGGCCTCTTTGCCTGGTTAATGTGGCGCGGAATCTATCTGAGCAAACTACCGGGACTCGATCGCAAAGTGCGCGTACTGACGGATTGGGTCATCGAACTCTTCTTTCCTCGCGACATCGTCCAGACGATTGAGCTGCATGACAGGGGGGCGCACGATGGAAACCTCATCTGAAATTCTCGCTCCAGCTAACATTGAAATCCAGCCTTTGGTGGGAACTCCGCTGGTGATTGCGATAATTATTTGCATCTTTACAGGAGTAATAGGAGGCGCAGCTTGCTCCGCTGTGGTTACTGTCTCGCTCCCAGCCAGCCTCATGCTTGGCGGGATCTACGGATTAGTTTTTGCTGTCTTATCCCACCGGCGTTCAGTGAGTCCCGGTGCTGGTTTGATCTGGGGACTTGGATTTGCTCTGCTGCTCTGGCTCGTTGTTCCCGCCGGAGTCGTGCATGTAATAGCGGAGGGGATGTCAGCAATTGGTAGAGTCGATTCCCTGCGTGCTCAGTTTCCCCAGTTGGTAGCTTATGTGCTGCTCTTCGGCATGCCTCTCGGAATGGTTCTCGGAATCTGGGGTGGCCTTCGAGTCCGTCCGACACAGTCAACCTTTAGCTTCAGGCGCGCCCTGGTTGCTGGTGGACTGGCCGGTTGCTTTGGCGGTTGGGTCTTCGGCAGATGGATGGATAAGGTCGATCTCTTTCCGGTCATCGGCGGACTGGTCAATTCTCACACTCGGGTGTCAGGTTTAGCAGTTCACTCATTAGTTGCGATGGTCATCGGCGCTAGCTTCGGCCTGTTGTTTCAGAGTGATATCCGCGGCTATGGATCTAGCTTGGGATGGGGAGTGACCTACGGAATTTTATGGTGGTTCCTGGGGCCGATGACGATTCTGCCGCTGCTCGAGGGTAGGCCTCTGGACTGGTCGTACCAACATGGTGGTGCGTTATTTGGTTCTTTCGTAGGACACATTGTCTATGGGCTCATCGTCGGACTGATTTACGCGGTCGCCGATCGGTTTTGGGTCGGGTTCTTTACGGACTCTGATCCAATCAATCGTGAGCCAGAAGGTCCAGGAGCGAGAACTATGTATTCGCTTGGGTGGGGAGCCGCGGCAAGCTTAGCCGGTGGCCTACTCTTCAGTATAGTCATGCTTGCCACAGGTGCTCTGCCACGTGTCGCTCGTTTGGTCGGCGGCACGTCGCCATTGTTAGGCTTTGTGGTCCATCTCGTGATCAGCGCAATCATCGGTATGAGCTACGGGCTGCTCTTCCGGCGTGAAGCTCCGGATAAGGGGTCGGGGGTGGCATGGGGACTGTTGTACGGACTGGTTTGGTGGTTCCTTGGGCCTTTGACCTTGTACCCGGTTCTCCTGGGGGGCTCATTAACCTGGACGACTCAAGCTGCAGGTCTGGCACTGCCATCGCTTATCGGCCACCTCATGTATGGTGCGGCAACAGCGCTTGCGTTCATAGTGCTTGAACGACGCCATGATGAATGGGTGAGACTCGATCCGCGATTGGCCGCTCGAGAAGTTCGTTTGCGTAGACCAATCGGTACCCCCGCGCCTGCAATCTGGCTCTTTGTGCTGGGTTTGGGCGTACTGCTGCCGATACTCTTAGGTTAGTTAAGCTGATCAAGGCCACCGAGGAGTATCTACTTCTGCTGATTTGCCGGCAGGACTCTCTTTCAGCTCAATGCTTGCACGACTTGCACGATGACGATGCCTACACCAGCTTCTGATCGTTTGGCTGGGCCTCACTTATCAAACAGACCACAAAGCCAGATTGACGACCGCGGGAATATTTCCGAAGCCAAGTCGGTATGTTTAGATGGCGGACATTTTGAGTCACAACATTGGTTCGTCAGGAGGATACAGATGGGCGAAATGGACAGGCGCGGTTTCATAAAGCTCGCGGGTTTGGGCGGCGGGATCGTATTTGCTTCAAGTCTGGGTCTTAACACCCTTGGCTCAGTCCTGGATTATGCAAACGGCTATGCAGGCAAAAAGGTTGAAAAGGATTTCTACTTTGTCCAACTCTCGGATACGCACTGGGGTTTCTCGGGACCAAAGGTGAATCCGGATGCTGAAGGCACGCTTAAGAAAGCGGTACAGGTCGTCAATAGCCTCGAAGAGCAGCCGGATTTCATCGTTTTTACGGGTGACCTTACGCACACCACCGACGACGTCCAGGTTCGCAAAGACAGAATGGCGCAGTTCAAAGACATCGTTGGAAGACTAAAGGTTCCTACTGTTCATTTCATGGCCGGCGAGCACGACGCTTCGCTCGATCGTGGTGATGCGTATCAGCAGTTCTTCGGCAAACTCAATTACACATTTGATCACAAGGATGTCCATTTCATAGTCCTCGATAATGTCTCCGATCCGGGGGCTATCGTTGGCGATTCGCAGCTTAACTGGCTCAAAGCAGACTTGAAGCAACAGAAGCCAGATGCGCGCATTGTGGTGCTAACACATCGGCCGCTATTCGATCTGTATCCCGATTGGGACTGGGCGACCAAGGATGGCGCCGCGGTGATTGATGCGCTAATGCCGCACACGAATGTAACGGTGTTCTACGGGCACATTCATCAGGAGCACCACCAAATGACGGGCCACATAGCGCATCACTCGGCGAAGTCACTGATGTTTCCTTTGCCGGCTCCCGGCTCCGTGCCCAAGAAAGCTGCAATACCGTGGGACGCGAGCGCACCCTATAAGGGGCTCGGCTTGAGAAATATCGAAGCTCAAGTAAGGCAGGCGAAGTACGGCATAACGGAACTTAATCTTAGTGGAGGATAATTTGATGCATCGGAAAAAACGAGTCTTAATCGCAGGCGCTCTATTCATTACTGCGACGATCGTATCGGGGTTAGCTTTTTACGTCCGCGCGGATGCGCTCCCGGCGGAAAGAGAGATTCACATAACCGCGAAGAAATTCGAATTCACGCCTGAGACGATCACCTTGAAGAAGGGCGAGCCAGTTGTGTTGGTGCTCTCTTCCCAGGATCGCAAGCACGGATTCCACTTGCGCGAGTTTGGGATTCGCGCGGACGTCAACCCGGGAGAGACAGCCCGTATTCAATTCACCCCCAACAAGACAGGCAAGTTCATTTTTTCATGTGACGTATTCTGCGGCGAAGGTCATGAGGACATGACGGGAACGATGGTCGTTACTGAGTGACTCTCTAGATGATTCACATTTCATTGACGTTCGACGGGCCGCGGTTGCGGCCAGCCGGGAGCGAGCTGAGGAGAAAGACGTGAGAAAAGTTCTGTTAGGTGCGGTTCTGATGTTAGTGCTATTGCTGCTATCGGCTCTCGCGGTAATGCGGCTCGGGTTAATGCCTGTGAATGCAGACGGGACCCACTCAAATCTTGAAGCGAGGATCATGCCCCTGGTGCTTCGCGCTTCGATCGCCAGGCATGCTTCCGCAGATACGAATCCTATTTCAGTCAACGAAGAGAATCTGAAGGCGGGAGCGAGCACGTATAAAGCGATGTGCGCGCGCTGCCACAGCACACCTGCAGGCAATCCAAGTGTCTACGGGCAATCGTTCTATCCGCCGGCGCCGCAGCTCCTTGGAGGAATGCCGAATTACACAGACTCGCAACTCTTCTGGACCATCAAGCACGGAATAAGGAATACCGGCATGCTGGCGTGGGGAAGCATGCTATCCGATGAGGAGATCTGGCAGATTGTAAGCCTCTTGAAGAACTCTCAAGATCTACCTCCGTCGGTTGAAGCCGAATGGCAGGCGCCGAAGAACAGGGCCGCGCCATAGTGGATCCTGAACTAGATGTGATCAAGTTTGGCGATGCTGGAAACAGATCAAATGTGGAGGACAAAACTGATTCGCTTTTGCGGGCTGGCCGCAATAGTCGCAGGAGTGCTGCGCGGAATTGCCTCTGTCATACCTGGCACGACTCCCCGAATCATGGCGCTGTATTTCTTTACCGATGTGTTCCTCCTGTTTGGAAGCATCGGCATATACGGTTTCCAGCATGAAGAAATTGGATTGACGGGTACTCTTGGATTTCTTCTGCAGGTAGTCGGCTCCCTGATACTAATTACACGTGATGTGGCAGTTCTCGGCTCCGGCGCCTATTTAGTTGGAGCGCTCATGTTTACCGCGGGTCTGGACTTACTTGCAGCTGGCTCCTGGAAAGTAAAGAGGTTTCCGCGCTGGATTCTGATTCTTTGGGTCCTCTCCACAATCGTAGGACCAATCGGATATTTTACCGCCGGCCTATCCGTTTTATTTATGGTCTCGGGAATGCTCTTTGGTATTGCTTTCGCCTGGGGCGGCATCACGGTTTTGTTCAGCGCTGCTACCAACTCAATAGTCGCTAAGTGCGACAATTTTTCAACCGTTGTCTGAACTTCAAGAAAGATCCCAACCATCAATGGAGTCAACGACAAAGACTGTCACATTTGGAGCGTTTGCGGTGTTACTCCACAAAGTCGTAATTCACGCTGAGACTAGTGTTTGTTGCGGACAATATTTCCGCGCGAATGGTCACGAAACTGGATCCGTCGATAGGCTGCTAACGAACCAAGGATTGGAAAATGACAAGTTTGCTTCAGGATGCACGCTACAGCGTTCGAATGCTAAGAAGGAGTGGTACGAAGTCGTTGGCGTAGTAAGTGACATGGGATTTCCCGGCGATCTGCGTGAACCCTATACGCGCTACGAAGCGTTCATACCGATGGCGCAATCTGCTCCAGGCTATCTGACAATTGCATTGCGCACCTCGGCAACTCCCGAAGCAATCGGGAATAGTTTACGGAGCGCTGTGGCAGGACTTGACTCCAGTCTGCCAGTTTACAGAGTTCGCACAGCCGCAACGCCGTGGACCAGGGACTGGGAAATATTTCGCTACGTGGAAACCTGTTGGGCGCATTTGCAGCGTTAGGACTCGTGCTCGCAGCGATTGGAATTTATGGAGTTATCTCGTACATAGTGGTTCAACGCACCGGCGAGTTCGGAATTCGTCTGGCGCTGGGCGCCCAAGGTCGCGACGTGCTCTGGTTGGTATTGCGAAAAGGTGCAGTATTGATCCTGATGGGCGCTATGCTTGGCGGCGCTGGCGCCTATGCTGTCGCCAGGTTGCTGAGCGCTGCGGTTCCATCTCTTCCGACCCGCGATCCAGTTGCCCTGGCGGCCACCAGCTTTGTACTTATCGTGGTTGCCCTCATTGCTTGTTACCTCCCCGCACGCCGCGCGACGAAGGTTGATCCGCTCGTGGCGCTGCGTTACGAATGAAAGGTCGGAGTCACTTTCAACTGCCGTCCGAATCAGCGAGATTGGATATGGCTGTCGCAGGCCTTGCACAAAAAGATGCGATGGTGTGTACAGTACCGCGAGCGAAGCGACCGGATGTTACGCTCGACTTCCCGATGTGATTCTCATAATTGGCAGGCAGTCAATTAGTTAGTTGAAGCGCAACATCCGGTCGCTTCGCTCGCGGAACGGTGTTCTCGGGACCTCCTTCGCTTGACCGGGCCCTCGACGGGTGCTTAACTTCAGCGTCCCATTTAATGCAGAGGAAAAACTGTCATGGTTCATGTTTACCGTTTGTCAGAGAGCGCGTTGGAGAATGTGTCCGCCGCATCGAAGATCGCAACAGAGGTTTTGCTGCCAAACGCTGCCGACGTAGATGCTAAGGGTCGCTATCCTGCCGAGAGTTTGAAAGCGCTGGCGGATGCGGGCCTTTTTGGTCTCTGCCTGCGTGGCGACATTGGCGGCATGGGCGAAGGAATGCGCGCATTTGCCGGAGTCGTCGAAGAACTGTCCGGCGTGTGTGCTTCCACCGCGATGGTCTACGTGATGCACGTTGCGGCGTCGCAGGCGATTGCCACCTCATCAACCCTGGGTGATCGCGATTCGATTTTGAGAGAGATTGCCGGCGGAAAGCATCTGACGACGCTTGCTTTTTCTGAGCGCGGATCGAGATCGCAGTTCTGGGCGCCTGTTTCAAAATTGGAAGAGCGGAATGGTCACTATCGGACCTCGGCCTCAAAATCATGGGTGACGGCCGCCGGACACGCAGACTCTTACGTTTCAACTTCGCAAACGCCAAATGCTGTTTCCCATTTGGAATCCACCGTTTATCTCGTACGCACCAAAGCAGAGGGAGTTCGTGTCACTTCGGCTTTCAACGGCCTCGGCCTTCGTGGGAACGACTCGGCGCCAGTCTCGCTAGAGCAGATCAGAATCAATAAAGCTGATCTCATTTCCGCGCCGGGTGAAGGGCCTAAGGTAGTTCTTGAAGTCGTCTTGCCCTGGTTCGCGATCGGGAGCGCGGCGATGGCCAACGGCCTTTGTCGAGCTGCCGTGCAGCGAACGACAGAGCACTTAATCTCCACTGGATTTGAGCACGATGGTTCCAAGTTGTGCGATCTGCCGAACTTGCGAGCGCGCCTGGCAGAGATGAGTGTGCGTACCGAACAATCGCGCAGCCTGCTGGGCCACACGCTGGATCAAATCGAAAGTCCCAGCGAAGTGACACCGTTATTTGTTTTGCAAACCAGGCTGGCTGCGCTGCAAGCGGCGGTCGATGTTACCGATTTGGCAATGAAAACCTGCGGCGGCGCAGCGTTCTCGCGGCATCTGGGTATTGAGCGTTTGTTTCGCGACTCGCGCGCCGGCTGGGTGATGGCCCCGACTGTAGATCACCTAAACGATTTCATTGGAAGGGCGTTGACCGGCTTGCCGCTGTTCTGAATTTCTTTCGCATCTCTAAAGGCAAAATGAGTAACGATAAAACAATTCTCCTGGGGGCGGTCGCTTACGATCCAAAAGTCGTGACGATCTGGGAAGGTATCCGCGAACACTTCCTGGAACAGGGCGTGCCCTTGGATTTTTGCCCTCTTCTCAAATTACGAACGTCAGGTAGAAGAACTGCTGAAGGGCCACATCGATATTGCCTGGAACACGCCGCTCGCTCACGTGCGGGTGCGACAACGTACGGGCAGTCGTTAGGTTGAAAGTTCGGTAAGTTCAAGGCGCCCCCGCTCAACGTCGAATGCCGGTGCTTATCCTTATCAGTCAAGCCTCTGGGTTTACTGCACTGATTAATTGATTCGATGATGAAGCCTCGGAAACTTGAGCGGGGGCGCCTTGAACTTACCGAACCCTCAACCTAACGACTACCCCTTCCCCACCTGCGAATTTACGCAGCTTGAACCACGTATTAACCAGTTGGACCGAAGAATCTCCATGTCTTGGGAGGTGTAAACTCAACTTGAAGACTGCCGGTAAGCTTCTGCCCAGAACCTGGCTCTTATTTTATGTCAGGGAAACAATCAGGGACTAGAAATGTGAACGATACTCACGGCCCGATCTCGAAAGCGGCTGATTCACTCAGCTCCCTATCGGTGCGCCACGAGGCGTTCGCCGAGCTGGTGCTCCGTTTTTAAGACATGGCTTTTGCCTGTGCCTATGCCGTGCTCGGGGACGCTTATCTTGCTGAAGATGTCGCTCAGGACGCCTTTGTCGTCGCCTGGCAAAAGCTTGATCAACTTCGTGAACCTAATGCTTTTCCCGGTTGGTTCAAGCGCATCGTGTTGAGCCAATGTAATCGCCTGACGCGAGGAAAACGGCTACAAATTGTGCCTCTCGACGCTGGCGCCCACAGTCCAACCACTGATCCCGGGCCGCACATCATCGCCGAAAAGCATGAGCTATTGAATAAAGTGCTCAGAGCGATCAAGGCATTACCCGATAACGAGCGCCTTGTAACCACCCTCTTTTACGTGAACGGCTATACCCAGGCAGACATCGGCCACTTTCTTGAGGTTCCCGTATCCACCGTGAACAAGCGCCTTTATACGGCTCGTCAGCGGCTGAAGGAAAGTGTCGAAGTGTTCAAAGACAATCTTCAAAATCAACGTCCCTCGCGCGACAGCACTTTTTCTGACCGAGTTAATGCGAGACTTCGTCCAATGGTTGATAGGGATTGGCCACCGATTATGACCATGGCCTATGCCCGAGAGCAGAGCGACGTTCCCGGTAATGATCTATGGCTGCATCGTCGACAGAATTTTGACGAAGCTCATTATTTCCGACGGCAATATGTGGCAGAGGATGCGAACGGCGGACAGATTCTTGGGTTTGGTTCCATTGAACAGACGATCTATTTGCCCAAGTACCGGCTATTCGTTGTAACCGATCCACGCTGGCTCAAACTTGGTGTTGGCGATCTTTTACTGGAACGCCTGATGAATGATCTAAGAGCAGCAAACGCCGTGAGTATCTCCTGCAGGGAGTATGCTTCGCAGACTGACCTTTTGGCATTCCTCATAGCCCGTGGTTTCAAAGAAGTGGACAGAGTATTGGATTTGCGCTGGCAAGTCGCTGAAGCAGACGTTTCACCATTTTTGAGCATTGTAGAAAGAGTGAAAGATCGCGGTATCACAATTACTTCGCTTGCGGAAGAACGCCGTCGCGATCCGCGCTGCGTCGAGAAACTTTACGAGTTAACGAGCCTTCTGCATGAGGACGATCCTAGCCGCGAGCCGTTCGCGCCGCCGGGTTATAACGCGCGCGAAGCGCTGCTCTGGCTGGATATGCCTTACGTTTTGCCGGATGCCTACTTTATCGCCAAGTATGGAAGTCAGTATGTTGGTGTCAGCGACATAAGCGTGTTCGAAGCTCTCCCGGGCGGAGTCACTCAGGGCTTTACCGGCGTGCGGCGTGAGTATCGCAGGCAGGGAATCGCCACCTCACTGAAGCTGCGGGAGATTGAGTATGCCAGGACAAATAGTTACAAGGTCATTCAATCCTTCAACCGTCCCGCCCAATCGGCAGTTCTGGCGTTGAACCAGAGACTCGGCTTTCAGGTTCTATCCAGCAACGTCACGCTGGAAAAATGTCTGAAAGAAGTGATCGAGCTGGACCCGAGGGTTTACGACGAATACGCCGGTCACTATCGAGATGATGAACGCAGGCCGGATGTAGAGTTGATCGTGCGAAATGAAGGCGGCAGGCTGACGATTGAGGCGGTGGGACAAAAGGTCGAACTGTTTCCCCTCTCGGAGACGCAGTTCTTTGTTAGGCAGTTCTACGGCGAGGCAACTTTTGTCCGTGACGAGCAAGGCAGCATCAATCTCCTGAAGTTCGTGATGCCGGAATACAAAAGTCGACAAGCAAGTATCCAACACGCTAAGAGGATTACCTGTAATGAGTCAAAATAAAGCCAATGCAAATGCTCGAAACTCCATGAAAAATCATCCCTGGTTTTTGCTTGTACTCTTCACCGTGCCTATGCTCGGGCTTGTTGGTTTGGGGGAGAGCGGAATTACGGCCGCCGAAAACGAGCCAAACGTCTCAAGGCGATTGCCAACGGCACAACTGACACCTGATCAGGGAATCAAAGTCGCCGAACAGGTATACAAGAATATTCAAGTCTTCAAAGCACTGCCCGCTGCAGAGTTGGAGCCGACAATGGCATTCATCTCTGGTTCACTCGGAGTCAAATGCAACTATTGTCATGTGAACCCCTTCGAGAAAGATGACAAACCCACCAAGCAGACTGCGCGACAAATGATCCGGATGCTGTTTGACCTGAACAAAGGAAGCTTCAGAGGAGAGAAGGCCGTTAGCTGCTTTACATGCCATCGGGGTAAGCCGCAGCCGGTTTCCGTTCCCGCAGTCGGACAGAATCTTTGGCAGCCGAACCCAACACCCGTAAAGGAAAGTCCTTTACCAACCGTGGAGCATGTATTAGACAGATACGTGCAAGCGGTAGGCGGGGAGCAGGCCTTACGGAAAATAACCAGCCGCGTAGTGAAGGGGTCGCGGATAGGCGCGGATGGCGTGCTCGTCCCTGAGGACGTCTATCAGAAAGCGCCGAATAAAATACTCACTATCACTATTTATCCCGATGTTGCTTTCAGTACTGGCTTTAACGGAATGGCAGGCTGGGGGACTAGCAGCAAGGGCGGCGCGAGGGAGTTACCCGGCCCGGTGTTGGCGCAGCTCAAACGCGATTCAGAGTTCTACAAGGAGATTAGAACCAAAGAGCTGTATTGGAAACTTAACCTGGTGGGCAAATCAACGATTGGCGATAGCGAAGCTTATGTTATAGATGCTACTCCTATGAGTGGCAGTCCTGAGAAGCTATTCTTCGATGTCCGGACCGGACTGTTGGTGCGACGGTATATGGAATCTGAAACCTCTCTGGGCAAGTTTCCGCTGCAAACTGATTATGAAGACTATCGAGAGGTTGATGGAATCAAACAGCCTTTCCTGATCTACTGGTCCATGCCCGGCAGAATTTGGGGCCGCAAGATTGCAGAGATAAAACAGAACGTGCCCGTCGATGATGCACAATTCAATCCACCTTCATCCAAACCATGAACTAAACGACATCGTTCAGTACTTGGCTTCAATTGAAAGCGGCTCACTTGTGATGCGATTAATTGTCAGTCATTTGGGGGAGGATAGAGTCGCTCGAACTCCGGGTTACCGTGAAGCAGTGCGAGGTCGGGATCCTGGCGGGTCCATATCGGATCGCGGTAACCCGACTCCCACGCCTTCTTGATCGCGATCAGCGCGTCGCTGACATTGTTCATGCCGCAGTAGACGCAGGCGGCGTTGTATAGAATCATCGAATCGTCGGGACGCAGGACCATGCCCATGTCCGCTTCCCGCTTGGCCTCTTCGAATCGGCCCTGCCTGGCGTAGTCACCAGCCAGCAGCACGCGGGCGCGGGCGTCCTCGGGCACTTTCTTCACTTGCTCCTCGTAGATAGCGATCTCGCGATGAACGTAGTTTTTGAGCGCCTCTTTCTTTCCCAGCGCCCCGAGTGAGTTATGAATCGGAATGCTCGTGTTGTAGTTCTCGCCGGCGTGCGCCAGCGCTTCCTCCATGATGTCCACGACTTCCTGATATCGTCCGGCCGAGAAAAGCGCGCGTCCCAACAAGTAGTAGCCCCCATCGAGATCTGGATTCCGGCTGAGCGCCATCCGCATCTTCTGCGCGGCCTCGTCATAACGCCCCTCGGCGAAAATCACCCACGCCTCGGCGCACTGGATCTCCGGCGCGTCGTGGCCATGTGCGCTCGCCTTCTGCGTTGCCGCAATCGCCCGATCGATCCACTGCTGCTGGCGCTCGAAGTGGTAGTAGTACTGGGCGCAGACGTTGGCCAGTGCGGCATGAGCGAGCGCGAACGCCGGATCGAGTGCGACAGCGTTCTCGTACATCTGAAGAGCAAACTGTAGATCCTGCCGGGCGACGCGACGGGCATAATTTCTCCCCCTAAGATAGAGATCGTAGGCCTGCAGATCCTCGGTCGGTTTCGCGGAAAGAGCCTGCTGTTCCTGCGGCGAGAGCGTAATCCGCAATGCGGCGGCAATCTTCTGCGCGATCTCGTCCTGCACTTCGAACACGTCCTTCATCTCGCGGTCATATCGTTCCGACCACAGCGGAAAATCTGTGGCGGCGTCGACGAGCTGAGCGTTAATGCGCAGGCGCGCGCCTGCTCGACGCAGACTGCCGACCAGCACGTACGACGCGCCGAGCTCCTTTCCAACCTGTCCGGCCGTCACCGATTTGTCGCGGTAAGCAAGCACCATTGCCCGGGAAAAGGTCTTCAGCCCTTTGATCTTTGACAGCTCCGTAGTGATGTCCTCGGTGATGCCGTCCCGTAAGTATTCGTCCTCTTTCATTCCGCTCAGATTCTCGAAGTAGAGAACGGCGATGGAGTGCTCCTGGAGCGTTGGCGCAGCTCGTCGCATTGAACTCGAATCAGCGACATGTCGTCCCGAATCGAGATCGCGTTTCAACCTTTTGAGCGCTGTCTTTAAATCGGTGGCGCTCTGATATCGCAGGTCGCGGTCCTTCTCCAACGCCTGCCCGATGATCCGGCTGAGCTCCGGCGGCAGCGACGGATTGAGCTGATTTACGGGCAGCGGATCTCGATTGAGGATGGATTCAAATACGACCGCTGATGTCTCCCCCTGGAAGGGAAGAGTCCCTGTAGCCATCTGATAGAGGACGGCGCCGAAGGAAAAGAGATCGGTGCGCATGTCCGTGACCTGTCCTCGCACCTGCTCGGGCGACATGTACGACACCGTACCCAGGGTAGAGCCTGCTTCGGTCAGGTCCTTTGGGCGCACTGCTGTCGGCAGCTCAGAGTCAGCCTTGGCGCTCATCGCCAGGCGATCCATCTTGTCAATTTTAGCCAAGCCGAAGTCGAGGATCTTTGCCTGACCGCGTGAAGTCACGAAGATGTTTGCTGGTTTCAGATCGCGATGCACGATCCCTTTGGAGTGTGCTGACTCGAGCGCGTCCACGATCTGCACTCCCAGCGTCAGGATCGAATCTATGTCGAGGGGACCACGACGAATGCGGTCGGCCAGCGACTCGCCGTCCAGCAGCTCCATGACGATGAAATGCTCCGACTCAAACTGCTCGATGCCGTGGATCGTGCAGATGTTGGGATGATTAAGTGACGAGGCCGCGCGCGCCTCTCGTTGAAAGCGCTGAAGCAGACTCTCGTCGCCGGCCATCGCCGGTGTCAGGAATTTCAACGCGACATGTCGGCCAAGGTTGGTGTCTTCAGCTTCATATACGACTCCCATCCCGCCCTCGCCGAGCTGCGACGTGATGTGGTAGTGGGAGATAGTTCTGCCAAGCATGGGGGCGGCCTCCGGAATTAAGGAGAATCCTGGATGAGCGGGCATAGTAGTATAGCCGCATACAGGCATCAAGCAGGGGCAGCTCCAGAAGAAAATCAGGCGAGATTTTGTGCGAGGGTTGGTGGACCCCTAAGCTGAAAGCGTTCGCTAATTCAAGCTGCGTAAATTCGCAGGTCGGGAAGGGGGCAGTCGCTAGGTTAAAGGTTCGGTAAGTTCAAGCCGCCCCCGCTCAAGTTTCCGAGGCTTCATCATCGAATCAATCACTCAGTGCAGTAAACCCAGAGGTTTAAGTGATAGGGATAAGCTCTGGCATTCAAGCTTGAGCGGGGGCGCCTTGAACTTACCGAACCTTTAACCTAGCGACTGCCCCCTTCCCGACCTGCGAATTTACGCAGCTCGAGTTGTCCAGTCGCGACTGCAGATTCTTCGGAGTTTTGACGATCTGAAAAGCGGTATCCAGAAAGGCCAGGTAGCCCTGCATGTCCTGACAGGTGCGACCTATTTCTCTAATTTCGAAATTCGGACGACGCCCGATGCGGTCTGGGAACGGCGCCTGCCGCCGATGCCGCCGGGCACTCTGACCAAGTGGAGCCTGTCACCTTCGTACGATGCACTCGCACGTAATCTGGAGCTTCCGCTCGCGCCCTCGGAGAGCGATGCGATGCATTGGCAGGATGTGGAGGCAGAGCCTCCGGGCTTTGTGGTCCTCTATCGCTATCGCGAGGCCCCGCATTTGAGGGTCTCTTTTGCGAGCGACTTTTCGAAGCGCCTCGAACCCCAACCGGGAACGAAGGTGGTGTATGCGCGGACGAGCATCGAATCCGATCGCGACCAGGTGAAAAAGCTGTACATCGGATATTCCGACGACGTGAGCGTGTTCTTGAATGGCAAGATTCTTTTCCGCGGCCGAAGCGCCCAGAATTTTCGCGACCCCGGGTTCCTCGGCATCGTTAACCCGGAAAACGACGCCGTCTATCTTCCACTGAAGAAGGGCAGCAATGAATTAATGCTGGCGGTCAGCGAACTCGGTGGCGGCTGGGGATTCATTTGCCGCTTGGTGGACACAACTTAAGACCTGACGAGATTACTCTCCGATCCTCATTCACTGCGATCCCGTCTTATCGAATCTGGCTTGAGATCAAGCTCTCGTTGGACGGACCGATTCGCTTTTAGTGGCCAGCGGGCACACCAATGCGCGCTAACGCCTCTGCCGATGCGCCTTCATGATACAGCCTCACAAGTTCATCAGGATCGAAGACGTAACCGAAGGGCGGCCTGCCGATCTCTGCCATCTGCTCGCTTCGCACAAAAGCGTCACACTCTGTCTTCGTGGGGAAATTATCAACACTCAACTCAACCGCGTTGCCGTCGGGGTCGTGGTAATAGAGCGAGGTCGTGAACCTGTGATTGAGCGGCAGGAATGGCGTAATGCCATCAGCCTTAAGGCGCTCGTAAGTAGCCACCAAGTCACCGAAGCTCGCAAACCCATAGCCGACGTGATCGATCCCGGCGGCATTCTCCGGCTTCGCTACCGTCGCCGCATCTTCGAAGATCACGAGCCGGTGGTGCTCTTCGTCGAAGGTCATGAAGGCGAGGAATTCGTTCTCATGCTGAATCTTCGCGCGGAAGACCGTTTTGTACCATTGGATCATGTCTCTGTACTGCCTGGCGCGAATGCCGTAGTGCGAGATGTAGGTGGGCTTGGTGGCCGCGTCTGTCGGGTTTCTTTCGAGGGATTCAACGTGGTTCATGATTTTCTCTCCTCCGAAGTTTCAATTACGCTGGCCGCCCCAACGCATTATGCATTACAGCCTCATCATAATATTCCCATTTGCGGTGTTATGCTCACCTCGTGCTCGTTCGCGCTGCGCCTTTTCACTAAAAGCCCAAATCCCACCCACGGGCGAAGCTCTGAAAAAACTAGAATCGATCCTGGATACTACTCAAGATACAGAAATTCGCAGGTTGGGAAGGTGGGCTTGCCCCCGCTCAAGATCCGCGCCCATTCAACACTGAAATTGACAGCCCAAGCTGAGGAACTCTTCGCAACCTTCAGGGTGGATCTCAGTGTTGAGTGCGTGCGGATCTTGAGCGGGGGCAAGCCCACCTTCCCAACCTGCGAATTTCCGCTCCTTGAGTGATATCTCAAACCTATACTAATTTTTCACAGCTTCGGCTGGATGTTTCAGATCCCTTCTACACCAGAGGGCCTCGTTTACTTTTGCGCGCGGAGCGCGTTGGTTTTTAAGAGGACGCATTGTAGACAGGATCTGAACAGTCCACACACTTCCGTGTGTGGATTAATCATGAAACTCGGTTCAATGACGTCTGAGATGTGGGCGCTCTTATCCCTCAAGAGCCCTCCTTAAGGCTGCTCTCGCGAGCAGGCGTGTCGAATCTAAGGTCGGTAAAGGAGTGTCGTCAGGCCGCACGATTAGAGGTATCTCAGTGCAGGCGAGGACAACTGCGTCACACCCACGCGCCCTTAACTTGTCCGCCACTTCATTAAAGTATAGCCGGGAGGCTTCCAGGAAGATGCCGTTTACTAACTCCTTGAAAATAATCTCGTTGATTCTTTCCCTATCCGCTTCATCAGGTATTTTGCGCTCTATCCTGAATTCCTCTAACGCCTCGGGGTAGACAGGGCCTTCCATCAGATACTTTGTCCCTAAGATACCGAGCCGCACGTAGCCTACACGGTGGGCCTCTTTAGCGACCGACCCGGCGATATGTAGCCACGGGATAGGAGAGCGCGGAATTAAGTACTCAAACGCCTGGTGGTATGTGTTATCGGGGCAGATGGCGAAGTCGGCCCCGGCCCGCGCTACCTTATGCGCGGAAGCTATCAGAGCCTCGGCTACCGCCTCCCAGTTGTTCGCGCGGATGTGGCGCATGTGCTCGGCCATCGGCATCGAGTTCATTGTGATCTCTGGGTGGTTATGCTCACCCATGATGGCAGGTGCCTCCAGGCAGATTGTTCGGTAACAGAGGGCAGCGCCCTCGGCGCTGCCGGCCACGATACCGATGTGTTGGGTCACGACTCGTTACCTCCGCTTCTCTAAGGATCGGACTACTAAGGGGAGCATCTGACACTAATTATGCCTCGCATACAAATTTTTAGCATGATAGAGATGATCACGATCTTAAAAGCGGTCTAGTCGTGTATCATCGGCGGCAAATTTTGTCCCGGTGAGGATTCTCCTATGTCAAAACACCTTCTATCAATGTTTCTTTCTTGCTTCCTTGTGGGCCATCTATCCGCGCAGGTCCCACAAAACCCGGTTGCGGATGATTACAACAGCATTCTCAAAACAGTGAAGTGGCGGTCCATCGGCCCATTTCGCGGCGGCCGTTCAAATGCTGCCTGCGGAGTGGTGGGAGATCCCAAGACTTATTATATGGGGACCACGGGTGGCGGTCTTTGGAAAACAGATGACATGGGAATCAGCTGGCGGAATGTCTCAGATGGGTACTTCAAAACCGGTTCCATTGGTGCTGTGGCGGTTGCTGAAAGCGATCCGAATGTCGTCTATGTCGGTATGGGAGAGCACGCGGTACGAGGTGTGATGACCCATCCAGGGGACGGCGTATATAAGTCAACTGATGCGGGAAAGACATGGAAGAAGATTGGATTGGAATTAACGCAGCATATCTCGCGGATCGTCATCCATCCTAAAGACCCCAACATAGTCCTGGTCGCAGCACAGGGCACCCTGTATAGCCACTCACAGCAAAGAGGTATCTATAAATCCACTGATGGCGGAGCGAGTTGGAAGAGCGTTTTATTTGTGGACGATAAGACCGGCGCAGCGGAACTATCGATGGACATGAATAATCCACGAATACTTTATGCGGCGATGTGGGAACACGGCCGGCTCCCCTGGAAGGTGATCAGCGGCGGTCCGGGCAGCGGTCTGTATAAATCCACCGACAGCGGCGATACTTGGGAGAAAATGAAAGACGGATTGCCGGAAGAGATGGGCAAGATGGCGATTGCGGTAAGCCGCTCGAATCCTGAAAAAGTATATGCACTGATCGAAAGCGATTCTGATAAAGAAGCCGGCGGTTTATTTGTCTCGACCAACGCCGGTAAGAAGTGGAGCCGTATTACAAACGACCACCGGCTGTTGCAGCGAGCCTGGTATTACATTGAGCTATTCATTGACCCAAAGAATGAAGACACTATTTATGTTATGAGCGCATCTGCATTGCGTTCGACGGATGGCGGTAAAACATGGGAGACCCTGTCCGGCACACACGGTGATTTTCATGATCTCTGGATCAATCCCGATAATCCCAACAACTTTATCATCTCCAACGATGGTGGTTCCGCAATAACTTTCAACGGCGGAAGAAGCTTTAGTACGCAAAGCAATATGCCGACCGGGCAGTTCTATCGCATCAACGTAGACAACCAGTTTCCATATCGCATTTATGGAGGACAACAGGACAACACATCTGTTTCCATTGCCAGCCGTGAGTTAGGAAGCGGCGGGATTACAACTGCGAGTTGGACATATTCTGCCGGCGGTGAGAGTGCTTTTCTCGCATTTGATCCGGATGATCCCAAATATGTTTTGGGCGACAGTTATCAGGGAACGATCGAGGTGCTCGATGTCAGAGCGCAAGCTGGCACGAACATTATGGCTGCGCCCATTCAGTACCTTGGTATGGATGCGAAAGACATTAAGTATCGATTTAACTGGAATTCGCCAATCATCTGGAGCAAACACGAACCCGACACTTACTACCATGGATCTCAGTACGTGCTGAAGACAAGTGATATGGGCAGATCGTGGAAGGATGTCTCACCTGATCTCACTCGCAACGAAAAAGAAAAACAAGGAAGACCCGGTGGGCCATACACAAACGAAGCAGTGGGCGCCGAAAACTATGGCACGCTGAGTTACATCATGGAGTCACCTCACGAAAAAGGGGTGATCTGGACAGGCAGTGACGACGGGCTTGTCTACCTGACTCGAGACGGTGGCGCGAACTGGAAAAATGTAACGCCGCAGGGTTTACCAGAATGTTTGATCAATGCCATTGAAGTATCCCCGCACGACAAAGCAACTGCCTACATAGCAACAACCCGATATAAGTTCAACGACCACACTCCAGGTCTATATAAAACGACAGATTATGGAAACACCTGGACAAAGATTATTAATGGACTACCTGCTAATGCGTTTACAAGGGTAGTGCGTGAGGATGACGTTCGCAGGGACCTTTTATTCGCGGGTACCGAACTCGGTCTATTTTTGTCCTGGAATGGGGGAAGGGACTGGGCGCCTTTTCAATTGAACTTGCCCGTTACTCCAATAACCGATTTGCGCATACATAAAGGAAATCTGATCGCAGCCACGTCGGGCCGAGGGTTCTGGATACTGGATGATTTGGGTCTAATTCGTCAGTACAAAAAGGACGTGGCTTCCTTTGCTATCTATCGACCCGAGAGCGCTTACTTGGTAAATGGATCCAGCGAACTGGATGAGACGAGTGATGATTTTAAGGGAGCTAACAGATTCAGGGGTGTAAATCCCGCAACCGGAGTGGTTGTTTACTACCAACTACCCGAGCTGAAAAAGACTGACGAAATTACGATGGAGATCAAGGACGCGGCAGGAATTACTGTTCGCAGCTTTTCTTCAAAGGCTGATGAAAAGTATACAGAATACGATGGCGCTCCAAAGCGGGAACCGCTTCTGCCCAAAGCTAAAGGACTGAACAGGTTTGTGTGGGAAATGCGTTATTCAACGATGCCGGGCGTGCCCGGGGTTCACATCGAAGGCGGTTATGCCGGACACAAAGCCCCACCGGGAAAATACAACATCACCGTAAAGATGGGTGAACAAACGCTCTCAACCGAAACTGAGATACTTCCCAATCCTCTCTACCCAACAAGCGCCGCGACATATATGGAATATCATCAGATCATGTTGGGTATGGAGAGCGAAGTGACGTCGATGCACCGAACGATCAACACCATGTACGAAAAACAGAAACAGCTGGAATCGCTTCTCACTTCATTGCCAGCAGGAGATAAATTTAGTGTCGTTAAGAAAGAAGGCGATGCGCTGTTAAAGAAAATGAAGGCCTGGGATGAGGATATGGTGCAGCGTAAATCAAAGGCGTACGACGATGTTGAGAACTTCCCAAATAAGTTCACTGCGAATTATCTGTTCCTGATCAACCAGACAGAAAGTGATATTCCGAGAGTGAATCAGCCATCGCTGGATCGGCTGAAGCAACTCAATGTGGAATGGGTTGCGTTGAAAGCAAGGGCCGATGAAATTCTTAACAAGGATGTTCTGTCGCTTAATAAACGACTGTGGGAAGTCGGATTGGGAGCTATTTGGAAAGATTAGATGCTTTAGAAGGCTATCCGCAGATTACGCAGATTACGCAGATTACGCAGATTGGAGCAAATACTGTTAACTTGAAGAGCGCGCGCTGACTCAAGCTTCCTTTTTTAGCTCTTAAATCGGTGTAATCGGCGTAATCTGTGGATGATTCGTTGGCATGTTGGAAAGATTAGATGCTTTAGAAGGCTATCCGCAGATTACGCAGATTACGCAGATTGGAGCAAATACAGTTAACTTGAAGAGCGCGCGCTGACTCAAGCTTCCTTTTTTAGCTCTTAAATCGGTGTAATCTGTGTAATCTGTGGATGATTTGTTGGCATGTCACTAGCGGGCCTGCAAAAGCTTCATCCCCTCGACTAGCGGTGGGAATTCAACGAGAGCATCCTTGTTTACTCCCCAGGTGGTGAACATGTAGCCGAGCAGTTTTGGGCCAGCGTGTAATCGGCTGAACTCGATTAACGCCTTTGTTGCATCGACGTTATTCCAGCCCGCCGGCAACACTCGGAAACCTTTTTCTATGAACATGGGTATCGATGCGTAATTGTCCTTCAGTTCGTAGTGCCATGGGCAGACAATAATGTCTTTCGGGATCGAGTCGACGGCCGCAGCCGTTCCGTTTGTTGATGCTTCCCACTCACCAAGGTCGTACTTCTTGCCATCGATCAAGCGATCGCCCCACATCAGCATCTCGACGTGACGTTTGCGCACGAGATGACCGTATATTTCGTTCACTGCTTTCGCGAAGAGTACTCCCGGATCTTTGCCCTTCGTCGATGGCGAGAGTTCCGAACCAAGTAAAAAGATCTCATCCAACCCCGCGTGAAGGGCGTCGGCACGAAACGCGTCAATTATCTCGTCCATCAACTGGAAGACGACCCTCCAGACATCTGGGTTAAGCGGATCCCATTCACGGCAGTAGATACCCTCGTTGTTCGAAAATGCTCCCGGTGTGGTGTCGAAGGCTGGATAGGCGGTGAGAAGAGGAAAAGTTTCAGCCTTCCAGGACTGATGACCGAGCGATTGAAACTCAGGGATTAGCCGGACGTTGAACTTCTTACACAGCGCTGCAAATCGTCGCGCTCCATCGCGTGTAATCGAATTTGTTCCACGCCTGAGTTCCGGGTGAGACTTAAACGTGAAGTTATAGTCAACTTCGAGAATGATTACGTTGATGCCCTGCTTCGCCAGGGTTTCAATACTCTGCCCGAGTGCGTCGAGTGCGCTATCGCTGTTGTAGTCGAGGAGGTGTAACGCACGCCACGGTTTCGACTGCTTTGCGTCGACACCTGCAGCGACAGGTGACCAGACGGCGCATATTAGAAGGAAACCAACCACGCTGAAGTAACGCAGCAATTCCATGATTTAATCCACACACGGGAGTGTGTGGATTGTTCAGATCCTTTCTAGAGGGACGTAACTTAAAGCTCAACGCGCTTGGCGCGCAACAATAAATTAGGCAGTACTTGAAGTAGCGCACAGGGAATTGAGCCTTTCGTGTGATTTGTTTTTCGTTTCGTGTGATTTCGTGGATCGATTTGTTTACTCCGCAAAAAAAAGCTGCTCAAGAAAACAAGAAGTTGCCGGTTGCTTCGCAGATTAGCAAGAAACCGAAATGGGCGTCCAGGAATTGCTTGAAAGAAATCAGTGTAACAACGTCAGACCTTCTTTTTTTTGAGAAGGTTTTTTTGCGAGAAAACAAATCGATCCACAAAATTACACGAAACGAAAAACAAACTCACACGAAATGTTCCTCTATTTATTTCGAGTGATGCGCGTGGATCGATTTGTGGTTGCGGCTCTGCTGCGCTGTGTAATCTGTGGATTCACTCGTATCGTAGCGCCACCAGCGGATTGACCTTCGTTGCTCGATGGGCGGGAATCAAACATGCCAGCAACGCAATGACAAACAGGAGAATCGCTACTCCAAAAAATGTCAACGGGTCTGTTGTGCCCACGCCCAATAATAGACTCGCGAACACGCGCGTCAATGCAAATGCGCCCGCTAAGCCCAGCACCAGCCCGACGAGCACCATGCGCATTCCCTGACTGACAATCATTCGCAGCACATCTTTCAAAGTTGCGCCGAGAGCCATACGAATGCCGATCTCGCGCGTGCGTTGGGTCACGACATACATCATCACGCTGTACAGTCCCATCGTGGCCAATACCAACGCCAGTACTCCAAACGTCGAAGCCATGCCTGCTGCGACACGCGGTCCCCAATACGGTATCGCCAGATTTTCGTCCTCTATCATCAAGCCCACAACCGGCAGGCGGGTATCAAGTCGCGAGATTTCGCGACGCGCGTTTTCCGCCACTGCGTGAAAGTCGCCGGCGGATTGCGCACTAATCACCAAAGTCACCCCTCCGTGGGACTGCTGATAGAGAGGCAGAAACATGTACGGTCGCCTGTCTTCGTACAGAGTGCGATAAAGCCCGTCTTCGGCGATGCCAATAATCTCCATCAACGGCGTCCCTTGCTCGAAGCGAAAGCGCTTTCCCATTGCATTCTCGCCGCTGCCATAAAACCGCCGCGCAAATTCCTGATTAACGATCACAACAGGAGCAGACTCGGCATCATCTCGATCCGTGAATTCCCGCCCGAGCAACGGCGTCCGCATGGTGTCGAAATACTTCGGCGAAACATAATTGCATTTGGAGATGAAGCCCTGATTCGGCGGTGGGTCGGCTTCTCCCTCCTTCACAATGGGCCCACGCGAAAGATCGCCTGCCTGGAGCGGCAACTCATCGGTGAGCGCAGCCATACGCACGCCAGGCTGCGTTTCGATACGACGCAGGAGTTCCGGAAAAAATCGCCAGATTGCTTTCTGATCATAGCCCAACAATCTCGGGTTAATCATCATCGTGACCATATTCTCAGTCTTGAAGCCAGGATCTGTTTCCAGGACTTTACGCAAGCTACGGATAAACAGACCGGCACAAATCAAAACAATGATCGAAATCGTGACCTGTGCTACTACGAGCGCACTCCGCAGATTCCACCGACGACGCTTTCGCGATTGTCCTGCCGCTCCTTTGATCACTGCGATCAGATCAGTTCGCGAAGCCCACAGTGCGGGAGCTAACCCAAAGATCACACCGGTTATCAAAGCGACCAACATCATCCACTTCAGCACGTAAGCATCCGGTGCAAAGTCAAGAGTAATCGGGTACGGAACGGGCGGAAAACTTTTCTGTATCACATCAGTTCCCCAATACGCCAACGCCCAGCCCAACACGCCTCCCAGCAACGCCAGCAACACGCTTTCCGTTAATAGTTGCCGTATGATCCGCCCGCGGCTGGCGCCAATCGCCAGGCGAGTGCCGATCTCCCTGGCACGCGCGGCAGCCCTTGCCAACATCAGATTCGCTACGTTGGCGCAGGCCAGCAACACCACCAAGCAGGAGACAAGCCAAGCCAACAAACCGCCGTACTGGATCATCCTGGTTGCAGCATCGTACCGGCCATCCACTTCCGTCGTGAGGTTGATTTTGGTGCCGGCATCCTCGTTGGGATACAGTTGCCCCAAACTGCCGGCAACCTGATTCAAATCAATTTCTGCTTGTGCGATCGTCACGCCCGGTTTCAGACGTCCGTATAATCTGAATAACGCAGAGCTGCGATCCGTGTTCCATTCCGGGCGCCGGCCAAACTTCTGGGCCATCATTGCAGGCACCCAGAACGAATGGCGGAGAAAATATGTCGAGCCCAGAAACGATTTCGGCATGACGCCAATGATTGTGAATTGCTGGCCGTTGATGTAGATATTCTTTCCCACAACGGCCGCGTCTGATTTGAAGTGCTGCTCCCACACCGGCTGACTAATCACCGTCACCAGATGAGCATTCGGTGCGAAGTTTTCTTCCGGCAAAAACCCGCGCCCCAGAATCGGCTTGACGCCCATCACGTCAAAATAATTGCTGGTGACCAATTCGCCCCAGACGACCTCGGCACGTTCATCGTCGCCGCCACTGCGACTCTCGCCGAAACTGATCCCGCCCGAAGTCTCTCTCCACGCACACAGGTCGGAAAACGTTTTGTTCTGCTCGCGCAAATCCACGTAGTTTGCATAAGAAAACTCTCCCCAAACACGCGCGTCTTTTTTGCTGCCCCAAAACGGCGCCATTAACTCCGTCGGGTTTGCCACGGCTAGCGGGCGCAGGACCATGCCGTTCACCGCACTCAAAGCGGCCGTGTTCACGCCGATTCCCAAAGCCAGCGCCAGCACAGCAACCGCCGTAAAGCCCGGCGCTTTGCGCATCATTCGTACGCCATAGCGAATGTCTTGCAACATCGCGTCCTCCCAACGGTAGGTTTGCATCCACAGCGCATCCCAAAAGGCGCCTGCGCTGCGTCGCACCAAATTAATTTTTGTCCGCCAGTTCAATTGCTCCCATTCAGCAAGCATCGCTTCGCGGTGACGCAGCTCTGCCTCCCACTCCTGGCGCCAGTCTGCGCGCAGACGCCCTGGCACGATCACACCGATGAACGAGATCAGCCAGAGCCATGGTCGTCTGCGAAGTTGCTTTGACACGAGACTTGTCTCAGCCTTTCTGTCGCGCGGGTTTGTCGGTACCAATCGGCTCGAGCTGTGACAGGAGACGAAAGCGTTGACGCGCTTCTGCCAGAGCCGTGCGGCCTTGTTTTGTCACTTCGTAATACTTGCGGGGCGGACGCTGTTCGGCCTGGGCGATCGATTGTCGTTCCCATTTGGAGGCGACAAAATCCGCGTTTTCCAGCCGGCGCAACGCCGGGTATACCGTCCCACTGGCCAAACCTGTAACGGTCATGATGTCGAAGCCGTAGCCGTAACCGTTCTCAATCGCCTGTAGAGTTAAGGCCATAGTGTAGGACAGGTAATTTTTTTTCATCTTATCTTCGGCCTTCAGTCTTGGGTTTTTGGTCTTCGATCCTCGGATTTAGCAGCCCCCAGTTACTAGATGCCTATACATATAATTATCTACATAGCCCTGTCAAGCACGTTTGAATACGAGGGTCCGCCGGCGCAAGTTTCATGAAGATTACAGAATCAGCAACTTCTTGTTTTCTTGAAGAGGTTTTTTGCGGATAATTTCCCTATAAGCGCTCGCGCAACACCCACGCGAATGCGTTTTATGGTTTCTTAAAAAGAATGCCGCGACCTCCATCGCGGCATCCATTCAAGTAAGTGACCCCTAGTGGGCTTAGTGGCGGAACCCGTCGCTGTAACCACGCTGGAAGCCTGCCAAGTAGTCCTCCGGAAAGTTGCTATAGCCGGCGTCCTTGAAATAGTGCGATCTCTGAGGATCGTCGCTTTTACCTTTGCGCGCATCATCAGCACCGGTCTTTAGCCCGTCCGCGTAACCCTGGTTGTCTGCAGCCTCACTGCTGCTGAAGACATACCCGCTGTCATACCCGTAAGGGTACCCGTCGTATCCATCATAAGGATATCCGAACCCGAACCTTGGGCCAATAAATACGCGCGAGTGGAACCGATCGCGATCGCGATCGCCGTGGAACCCTCCATGGAACCGATCAGAACCGCTATGTAACCCACCGCCGTGGAACCCACCACCACCGTGCATCCCGCCACCACCGTGGCCCCCACCACCGCGCTGTGCTTGGACAGCAGTGTTGGACATTATTGCTACGCCGAATAGTAATGATGCGCCCAGGACAAAACCGCCAATTCTGCGTAGTGAGTTTTTTCCTTTCATGATTTGCCTCCTTCTCCTCAAAGAGTTGTTTATCAACTCACGATGTTGAGACGCGGGAGGCCTTAATCCGGCCGCCATACATATGGATGTGAGAGGCCATACCCAGGTATGCGGTCGCTGCGGGATTAGTTAATTGTTCCTGGAAGGCAATGAACATCACCCCTTCCAGGGTCCAACCGTGATCACGCCAAATAGGCCGTTTGCATAATTGTTGACCCGAATTCTTCTCAGGTGCTGGAGGCCTCTTTGGCACGCCTCGGGACTACATGGTCTTGGAAGATGGCAGGATTAATGCTTATGCTCACTTTCTACCGGAAGCCCGGCGTCAATCCAGTCAGATTTGCCCTCAGCGTAATCTCGCACGTTCGTGTATCCCAGCGCCACCAATTCACGGGCGGCGTTCGCCGATGCATGTCAGGTAGGGCTGGCGCAGTAAACAACGATCTCAGCATTTTTGTCGGGCAAGAGTGTGGGTGCTAAAACCGTCACATTGTCAGGCGGCAGGTTGAGCGCACCGGGCAGATGTGCGTGATGATAAGCAGTCTCAGGCAGCGTTTCTATCAGCAAGAACTGCTCGCGACGATCAATTTTCTCCCTCAATTCATTCCTTGAAATTGTTGCCACCATAACTTTCTCCTTTTCCCTTGTCAGCCCGCTATTTCTTGACAGCAGAGTCAGGTTGCAATTGTATCTGGTTTAGTCTACTTGCATACATCCGCGTTGGGATGATCGAGGCACACGAGCTTCTTCAAGCTTTCCAGCTGGCTCTGTTGTTGATTTATCAGTTCTTGCTGCTGTTTGATCGCATTGATGAGCACTATATTTATGCGATCGTACTTAATGCCTTCAACCTCGCCTTGTGGGTTGCGGATGGTGAGTATGGGTTCGACCACCGCCACTTCCTCAGCTCCGAGTCCCAAATCCAGCGTGCTGTCCGCTTTCCAACGGAAGCTGATCGGGCTCAGTCGGCTGACTATCTCCAGACCCGACAAGAAAGGTCTCACCTCTGTTTTGTAGCGTAGGCTTGCGGAGCAGGCGGCAATCTGGTTTGAGGCGTTGCGGCAGAGTGATGTGCTGCCTGCTGCGCCGAGGTTGTTGACCGCGAGCGTGCCAGGCACCTGGACGGCAATCAAGCTTGTGCCTAGCACGATTGTGCTGGAGCTATTGACCGTTGCGCCGGCGCCGATGGCGGTGGCAAAGGACAGATTATCTGCTCCCACCTCCGCGCCAGCACCAATGATCGTGTTATGGTGGCCCGTGGTATTTGCGTTGCCAGCAAAGGCGCCGAGGAAGGAGTTGGAGAAGCCAGCGGCGTTGTTTAGTCCGGCGTTGGCTCCGAAGAACGAATTGGTGTTGCCGGTCGTGTTAGAGCCTGCACTGGCTCCGAAGATGGAGTTGCTGAAGCCGATTAAATTGGCTGAACCAGCGATAAATCCAAAGAAAGAGTTGCCATTGCCCGTTGTTGTGTTAAGACCGGCGCTGCGCCCGAAGAAAGAGTTGTTGTTGCCGTCCGTGTTCGCCTGGCCGGCGAGGTACCCGAAGAAGGCGTTGCTGCCGCCCCCCATGTTAGCCACGCCGGCACTGGCTCCGAAGAAGGAGTTGCCGAAGCCCGTAATGTTCGCTGAGCCAGCGCTACTGCCGAAGAAGGCATTGCTGCCGCCACCAGTATTAGCCGCGCCCGCGCCTGCTCCAGCAAAGAGGTTATTCGTACCTGCAACGCTCAGCACACGGACGCCGCCAATGTCGTACTGCGTTGTCGTGTTAATGTTGCCCGCCACATCGAGGCGCTCCGCAGGCGCGGTTGTGCCGATGCCTACGTTGACGTTTGTGGTCGCACCGTTTACGCCGTTTATGCTTCCAAGCACGAGAGAATTGCTCTGCGTCGCTTGCGCTCTTGCGCCGATGGCTGTGGCGTTGATGATGGCGGCCGCCCCGTTAGCCTGAAAGCCGATGAAGGTGTTGTTACTCTCCGTGGTGTTGGCGAGACCGGTGTCTTTGCCGACGAAGGTATTGCTACCGCCCGTCGTGTTGTTCGCTCCGGCGCTGGTGCCGAAGAAGGAGTTCTGAGCGCCCATCGTATTGGCCTGGCCTGTAGTCGTTCCGAAGAACGCGTTGGTGAGGCCGGTCGTATTCGCCAGCCCTGCACTGCGCCCGAAGAAGGAATTACTGCCGCCAGTCATATTCGACAGGCCAGCACTGCGCCCGAAGAAAGAGTTGTTGTTGCCGTCAGTGTTAGCCTGGCCGGCGAAGGCTCCAAAAAAGGTGTTGCTGCCGCCTCCCGTGTTAGCCGCGCCGGCGCTCTTTCCGAAGAAGGAGTTGCCGAAGCCCGAAGTATTGCTCTGACCGGCTGCAACCCCCGCGAAGGTATTGTCTGTTCCCGGAACGCTCAGCACTCGCTGCCCCCCAATATTGTACTGAGTTGTAGTATTGACCAGATTTGCCGAGAGCGTTCCTCCTGCCGTCCCGTTGCCGCTGACGTTGAAGTCCGTGCTGGGTTGTTGCGAATTCGTGTTCTGAACGAACCCGCTGGATGTAATGCCTTCAAGCCGTGAGGCATTGGCAGCTGTGTCCGCGCTGCCAGAAGATAGGCTGCGTATAGTGTATGGTGTAGATGTGATCGTTTGACGAGGCGCCAAGACCGTGTAAGGGTTTGGACTCCCGGTTGGACGGATGCCTATCTCCAGGAAGCGATCCGGGCCTGCATCGAACACAGCAGGGCCGAAATTCAACTGCACGGTGAACACTCCGTTTGCCACCTGAACCATTGGATTGACTAAGGTAGAGCCTTGCTGTGTGCCGGTGCCTACATCCACTGTGTCGAACAGTTTGAACTGCATATCGAATGAGGCGTTAGCCGGCGAGCCTGCATCCGTCAGTTTTCCTTGATAGGTGAAGGATGTGGTTTGACCGAAAGCAGTGCTGGTGGAAACCATCCACACCACCGTAAGTAGCGATGACGAGATATGACGATGGTTCGCAAACAATGTCCTGGACATGATTTTCGTACCTCTACTCTTTTGAGCTTTTAGAAAGGTCTCGACAAACTCAACAATGTGTCCGATGAGTGGAGTAACCTGCGTTATGACGGAAACCGACTCAAAGGAGACTTGTCGCCTACCAACCAAATGTGTCCGAACGGATCAACGAACCCTCCCTGCCTATGGGTGCCCCACGGCATTTGGTGATCCTTGATGTCGTCAAGGCTGCCATTTGCCCCAGCCTCCAATGCGCGCGCGATCAGTGCGTCAGGGTCGTCGCAAAACACTTCGACCCTGGTGGAAGTGGCACCGAGCTTGGCGGGGATCTCCCATCCGTTCTTCGCCGGCTCGCCCAGGAAGAAGGGCGCACCGGCAATCTCCATACCGGCGACCGATCCCAGGCTCCACAGTTCGGTAGCGCCGAGGGCCCGCTGGTACCAAGCGACGGCCGTTGGAACATCGGCGACCGCCAACATCGCTGATATGGCCGGTCCGGGTCCTTGAGAAGTCATGATCACCTCCTTCTTTCGCGCAAAAGCTAAATAGATAATAAGTCTTTCACCAGTGTATTGCGCAGGCTAACACGAGCTTGCAACGAATTCGCCTTGAGGTGGCTTCTTTGGTAAGTTGAGTGGCGAGCCGGTGGTTCCGTTCCTTGACCCATTCCCTCAAGGTGCGGACCTGAATTACCACTAATTCGATGTCTCTCTAACAAAAGGGTTCGCTGTAACACAATCAGAAACCACGCTCTTCAGTAACAGCAACAAACATCTGTTTTGAGCAAAAAATCGTAAGACCTGGTCCTCCGTCTCGTACAAGACTAGCGCCCAGAAGAAAACGTTTCCCCATAAATCCAATTTCGTTGGGACAAACAAAGCTCTAGCGCCCGCACCACGTCAGGACGATTTGGGCGCACTTTTCAAAGAACTCTTTTGATCGGTGCGTGAGGTCGGCTCGCTGAATGTCTTGCTGAGTGGTTAATTCATAAAGCGTTTAGGGAAGATGAATCGATTCGGAAGGGGGATTGTATGGTAGTGAGTTTTAAGTTTCGTCAGGCAGCTCTGACCATTATATTGCTCGCCTGCGGAATCTCTGTACATGCGCAAGTGACCACCGGCACAGTTCGTGGCGTGGTCAAGGATCAAACAGGAGCCGTGGTTCCTGGAGCAGCGGTTACGATTACGGATCCGAAGACACAAACATCGCAAACCGCCGAAAGCGCGAGCGGCGGCGAATTCCAGTTCAACAATCTGCTAACTGGCACCTACACAATAACGGTCCAACCGCCGTCGGGGTCGAACTTTAGTACGCTCACGGTAAACGACGTACTGGTAAAGTTGAACGACATCACCGACGTATCTGCCGTTCTTCAGCCGGGTGAAACAACGGCGTCAGTTACGGTGTCGGCTGGGGGCGCGGAGTTGGTTGATTCTACGACACTCAATCTGTCGAAAGACTTCAGCTCGCGGCAGGTTGTGGATCTGGCCCAAACAACACAAGGAGGCGTAGGAACAGGAGCGGGCATCTATAATCTGGCTCTGATTTCACCAAACGTGGTGAGCTCCGGTGGCGTGGGGGTTGGCACGGGCGGTTCGGTGGGCGGTCAGCGACCACGCGACAATGATTTCATCGTCGATGGCATTGACAACAACGATAAGACAGTTTCGGGACCCCAGATCTATATCTCTCCCGAGTCTGTGGCCGAGTTCAACATCCTGACCAACCAGGCGTCCGCGGAATTTGCACGTTCAACCGGTGGACAGTTCATTACTGTGACCAAGTCAGGCAGCAATGACTTTCACGGAACGGCATTCGAATTTTTCCGCAACAAGAAACTGAATAGCCTCGATAATCTGCAAAAGCTGGCGGGCGATACGCGGGCGACGAATCCTCGCTTCGATCAAAACCGTTATGGCGGCAACATCGGTGGTCCACTTTACCTTCCACGTTTCGGAACGGATGGCGATCCCACTTATCACTGGAGCGGTAAGAATAGACTCTTCTTCTTCTTCCAGTTTGAGCAAATTGGCCTGGGCCAGGCTTCTTCGCCTGGTAACGTTTCTGCTCCGACTGCCGCCGGGCTCGCAACCCTGCAGGCTCTCTCTGGGATTTCGGCAACGAATCTGGCCGCTTTTCAGCAGTTCGTTCCTGTAGCGCCAACCAATAATGCGGGAACAATCCCAATCTGCGCTGTTTCTCGCGACGCTGCTGGTGACTGCCCGAGTGGCAACCAACTTAACGTGCCGATAGGGAATATCTCTTTTGCCGCGCCGAATTTCCAGAGTAACCGAAACATTGTGTTCAACCTGGATTTCAATCAGAGCAGCAAGACCGTGCATCACTCGCGTTTCATCTTCAATCGTCTACGATCGATCGACAATCTGGCCACGTTTCCCGAGTTTTTTGATCTGATTCCAACAGATGGTCGATTGTTCTCCTATACATTAATCCACAATTTCACTCCCAAGCTAACCAATGAAACGCGCCTGGCCTACCGGCGGTTTGTGCAGCACATTCCGGTCCCGAACGTCACCTTTCCCGGCTTGGATCAATTTCCGAATCTCGACTTTGACGACCTCGGAATATCAGTTGGGCCAGACAGCAATGCGCCCCAGTTTACCGTTGAGAACAGTTATCAGGTCGTTGACCAGGCGACTTACTCAATCGGCAGACACTCTCTGAAGTTTGGTGTGGATTGGCGCAACATTATCTCGCCGCAATCGTTTGTGCAACGGCAGCGAGGTGAATACGAATACCCAAATCTCGATCTCTATTTGAGGGACGTGCAGCCGAGCTTTGGCGAACGTACGGTGGGGGCTTCGCCATACTATGGGAACCAACATCTTTTCTACGCGTTTGTGCAGGACGATTGGAAATTCAGACCTAATCTCACGCTTAATCTTGGGCTGAACTATGTCTACCAACAGGTTCCTCGCACGGCGCGGCAACAAACGCTCAATGCGATCGCCTCTGTGCCAGGGTTACTCGAATTTAACGAGCCCAAGGCGCAGAAGAAGAATTTCGCGCCGCGAGTCGGCCTGGCATATGCGCCGAATTTCCAAACGGGACTACTGCATCGCATCTTTGGTGCTACGGGTCAGAGCTCGATTCGCGCCAGCTTCGCAATGGCCTATGACACAATAGTCGACAACCTCTACATTTTGTCATTGCCGCCGCAGTTGAATCAGACAATCGACGTGGGCACGAACTTTCCCGGAACGCCCTTGGTCACGCCAAACTTTCTGGCTGATGGAGGTATTCCGCCAAATGTTCTTCCCGGCGCCACAACGGATCCTGTAGCAGCACGGGCGGCTACTTCCGCTTTTATTCCGAATCAGCAGGTGCCGTATTCGATTTCCTGGGGTCTGACCTATCAGCGCGAGTTCCGCAAGAATTTCGCCCTGGAGGTCCGTTACCTTGGGAGTCGCGGCATTCATCTGCCGAGTCAGAATCGCATCAACATACAAGACAGGGTCGTCAACGGAGCGGGTGGTTTTCTACCGACATTCCTATCTGCACCATCACAGGATTTGATCGATAGCCTGCCGACAAGTCTGGCTGACATTCAGGGGCGTTCAAACATTCTTCCGCAATTCCTGGCGGCGGGATTTACAGCGCCTATCACCGCCTTCCTGTCGAATGGTAATTCACATTACCACGCCGGCTCGGCGGAACTTACAAAGCGTTTGAGCAGCGGCCTCCAGTTCTCGGCTGCTTATACCTGGAGTCACTTGATTGACGACAGCACGTCCGAGGTCTTCAGCACGGTGCTATCGCCGAGGCGCTCGCAGGATTTTCAGAACATGACGACAGAGAAGGCTGATTCTGCTCTCGATCATCGTCAGCGCTTCGCGGCTTCCAGTCTTTACGATCTACCGTTTTTTAGAAAGAGCAATAACCGCCTGGCACGAACCTTTCTTGGTGGCGTGAGCCTGGCCGCGACGGTGAGCTTTGAGGCAGGTGAGAAAGCAACCGTCTTGAGCGGCATTGACTCGAATCTGAACGGCGATCCGGCGCCGGATCGTTCGATCATCAACCCAAATGGCCTTGCTAACACATCGAGCCTGGTGACACCTTTGCTGCGAGGTTGCACGTCGTTGAATCCAGACGGCAGCTGCGCAACGCCGGATGCTCAGAGAATTGTGGGCTATGTCGCCACGATTCCTGGGGCTCAGTACATTCAGGCTGGCGTAGGCGCTCTGGCTAACTCTGGCCGGAATACGCTCAAGTTGCCGGCGATTCAAAATGTGGATTTCTCTGTCTTCAAGAACTTTGAATCGGCGAAGGCAGCAAGAAAATCCAGTTGCGCGGGGATTTCTTCAACGTCTTCAATCACCCGCAATTCACTCCCGGTTCGGTCAACGGTGTTGAGGCAATCGCAACCACGGGAGTGAACCAGGTCAACACAGTGGGGCAGACAGACTTTGACGTCCCATCGCATGTGTTCAGCAGCCATCCGCGCCTCGTGCAGTTGGCTGTGAGATTCAACTTTTAATTTGGCTTTACGATTTCGCGCAATGCGCCTTGGAGGTAGCCGGAAACGGCTACCTCCAATTTTTCTATGCAGCCAAAGTGCAGGTTGGGAAGGGGGCAGTCATTAGCTTTCAAGGTTCGGAAGGTTCAAGGCGCCCCCGCTCAAGGTTGAATGCCAGGCCCTATCACTATTAGTACCCTCTCAGATTAACATTGACAGATTAAATTCTATGATCGAAGCCTCCGCGACTTGAGCGGGGGCGCCTTGAACCTTCTGAATCTTGAAAGCTAATGACTGCCCCCTTCCCAACCTGCGAATTTCTGTTCCTTTAGTGGCTCTGTCGGTATTGAGTGGGTGCGGTTCTTGAGCGGGGGCAAGCCCACCTTCCTCACCTGCGAGTTTCCGTTCCCCACCTGCGAATTTCCGTTCCTCGATTGGCTCTGTCGATATATTCCAATTTTCTTGACAGGCTAACTCAGCGCGACTAAATTGGCCGCGTAAATCACATCGCGTGGGTTCCGACTCCATTTCGGAGTCATTCCATCAATTAAGACGACCATCTCAGAACACAATGCTGGATCACGGATCCAATCAAAAACCGACTCGAAGGACAGGCCAGCCTTTTCAAAGTTAATTTGGTGAACCGCTCGGCGAAAGGAATTCACCCAATGAGAGTCCAGCCCTCAGCATCTCAAACAGCTGCCGCTTGCGTTGTCTTATTGTTAGTTCTGACAGCACCCACTTTTGCCCAATCCACGCGCAATCCCAACAGTCCGGCGCAGCGCGGAATGCAGGCGCGTGAGTGGGCCTTAACCCATATCCCGGACGAAGTTAACAAACATTTCCAAAAAGAACAGACCTCATTATTTGCCCAGATTAGAGAGGACTTCAGACGACTTCAAATTATAAACAATGAGATGATGCGGACGGTTTTTGTGAATAGCAACGTGGATCGCAAACTGATTGCGGTGACAACCGCGGAAATCAATAAGCGGGCGATGCGGCTCAGTGCAAACCTGGTGCTGCCGAGAATTGATGACCAGGCGAAGAATCAGAAACCTGATGACGCACGCAACGATGGAAACTTGCAAGCAGGGCTATTGGCGCTCGATCATTGCATCATGAGTTTCGTGGCTAATCCGCTCTTTAAACAGCCAAACGTGGTTGATTCTGAGAGCGCCTTAAGAGCGCGGAGCGATCTGAACTTGATTATCCGATTGAGCGAAAGGCTCAAGAAAGATCTCGGCAACTAAGCAGTCGCGACCAGTGAAGTTTCAGGCAGTGGACGGGAGCGATTGCCTATCAACTTGCTGATAACGTCGAGCGGCTGGCGCCATCAATGTGCGCAACATCGTCCTTGCTTTGTGCAACTGCGACTTGGATGTCCCAACGGATCTACCTCTCATTTGGGCTATCTCACTATGCTCAAGTCCCTCTATGTCGTGCAGGATAATCGCTTCGCGGTATCCATTAGGTAGTTTCGCAATTATCTCTGACAAGAGAATGCGATCTACAACTCTCATTCGCTTCGGATCGTTAGTGCCTGCTGCTACCTGGATCGGCATTTCTCCATTCTCAGTCGTTAACTCGGGTCGCACTTTGCGCTTGCGGAAATGCATCAATACATGATTGACAGTTAAGCGATGCAGCCAGGTTGCGAAGGCCGATTCGCCACGAAAGCTTCCGATTGTACGAAACAGGTGAATGAAGACCTCTTGAGTGAGGTCTTCAGAATCTGAAACGTTCTGAGTCATTCGCAGACAGATGGCATAGACGCGGCGATGATGTTCCCGGTACAGCTCCGCGAACTCTTGTCGATCACCTTCCGTGAAGGCCTGTCCTTTTGATTCTGGGTTGTTCATCACGCACTCTCCTTTCGAGACTCGAGCCCGGCAGTCAACAGACTGGGTCTTGCCAATCAAATTCTCATTGCAAAACGATCCTGCCAACCATTCTATTCAGGAGAGTGGGGGATAATCTTTCTGAATTCTGCTCGAAATATCTGCAGCTTGCTCAGAATCAGTGTGCTTTTGCTCCGTTGGCTCGCGTCAATTTATCCACTAGATCAATGCGGTGCTGAAGATCGGTCTTCATCTCGGGCTTGAGCTCGAAAAACTTTTCAAAGTCTCCCAGCGCCTCTGATTTCCTGCCCAGCATCATGAATGCCAGCCCACGATTCGCGTAAGCGAATGCAAGGTCACGATCGAGCTCGAGCGCGCGGGAGAAATCCGTGACGGCGAGATCCAGATGGCCCTGACGCATTCGACTGATCCCGCGACCCTGATAGGCCGAAGCAAAGACTGGATTCAATTCAAGTGCGCGATTGAAATCTTTAATCGCTCCGGGAACGTCCTTTTTCACCTGCAAAAGATAACCACGAAGGTAGTAAGCCTCAGGTAGTTTGGGATTTATCTGAATCGCGTGGTTAATATCATCCATCGCGCCATCGCTATCCCCGAGGTCTTGTCGAATCGCCGCGCGATTGTGGTAGGCCTCAAACAGGTGGTCATCGATCGCCAGCGCGCGATCGTAATCGAGCAGAGCTCCATCCCGGTCTCCCTTGGCATTCCGGGCGGCTCCGCGACTCAAATACGCAGGAGCCAGCGCGGGTTTAATCCTCAAAGCCCGATCGCAATCGGCGATTGCCGCATCAAGATCTCCCAGGTGGAAGTAAGCAACACCACGATTTGAATAAGCATATGCCGTAAACGGATCAATCACCCTGATCTCATCACCGTCGGATTGTAAGGCACCAAACGGATTCGTGCCGTTCCATTGTCTGACTGCCCGTTTTGAGGGATTGAAGTGCGAGCTTATCTCGATCGCTTTTGTGTAATCCTCCACAGCCCCAGGCCAATTGCCATTCTTCATCTTTTTCTGGCCGTCCTGATAATAGCGAACAGCTGAATCAGGCGTCTGCGCATGAGTTGGGAGACAGACAAAGCAAGCAACAAAAAACATTAAGAATAGAGTGGGATATCGCATAAGACTTCTCCAGCCGCTCAGAGTGATGTTCTTCTCACGAGCATTAATTCATTTCAGGGAGTGTTGATATCCTAGG